>Ga0070741_10001358_pt1 | contig 75493 bp, 68 predicted proteins | sample Coa_R1_4_FD_66440 | JGI IMG/M metagenome (GOLD analysis project Ga0070741, IMG submission 66440) | Surface soil microbial communities from Centralia Pennsylvania, which are recovering from an underground coalmine fire - Coalmine... | ecosystem: Environmental > Terrestrial > Soil > Unclassified ...
TAACCGACAGCGGAGAGCCGACAGTATTCGAACAAGTCCATGATTCATTTCTTTCTTGCTACCTGGAACGGATGGTGGCGTCCCTTCCGGCGCAGCAGCGCATGATGATTATTCTTCGCTACCAGGAAGAAATGGAGATCGACGAGATCGCAACGGCATTAGACATGAAGGCCAGCACCGTGAAGACGCAAATAGCGCGCGCGCTTGATTTCCTTCGGGCGAAAACTTCGCATCGCTTGAAACCGGCTGGGACAGGAAGTACAGATGGAACAGTTTGAACAAAAACTAAAAAAGGCGATGGCGCGGCAATCGCCGCCGCCGGATTTCAACGCTCGTGTGCTCGCTGAGATTGAGCAAAGGCAACGGGTGCACCGCACCGCCCGATGGCGCACATGGCTACATTGGGCGCATCGCTGGCAGCTTGCGCCAGTCTTGGCCAGCTTGCTGATCGTAAGCGGAGGAGCTGTCTATTGGCAGCATGAACGCGTGATGCGAGGAGAAGCCGCCAAGGAGAAATTGCTGGTGGCCATGCATATTGCGGGATCGGAACTACAGCAGACGCGAAATCGGATTTTTAAGCTGCAAGGCACGGAGACAGAACAATGAAACTACTATTACCGGCACTCTTAATGGCATCGCTGCTCGGCGGACAACTTTGCGCGCAAGATATCAGGATTCCTGTAAATCTCGACAGATTGGCGCAGCGCGCAACGGAATCCGTCGACGTTACTCTTGACGCTTCGCTGCTGCAGCTCGCCAGCGGATTTCTGTCCAAAGACGATCCCGATCAAATCAAAGTAAAAAGACTCGTTTCCAAGCTCAAGGGCGTATACGTTCGGAGTTTTGAATTTGATAAAGAAGGTCAATACTCCATGGCGGACGTGGAGGCGATTCGTGCTCAATTGAAGGCGCCCGTTTGGTCTCGTATCGTTGGGGTCAAGTCCATCAAAGGGGAAAATTCGGAGATTTATCTCAAGAAAGATGGCGAGCAAATCGGCGGTTTAGTCGTGCTGGATGCGGAGCCGAAGGAACTGACCATCGTCCATATTGATGGCCCTATCAATCCGGAAGAACTGAGCGAACTGAGCGGCCACATGGGCATTCCAAAGTTGGGAAGCGGCAAGGACAAGGCATCCGACAAAGAGAAGAAGGATGCCAAGAAGGATGAGGACGAATCCAGGAACGACGATCAAAACCGTTGATCGAAGGGAAAAGAACAGCTATGCGTCGGATGATTGCTATTTGCGCTCTGGCTCTCAGCTTCGGAGCGACACTTCCTGCCAGCGAATTTGATTGGCTTGTACGTGAATTCTCAAGGCAAAGCGGTGCGGAGCAAACCCACATTCCTTTGTTCGGCCTGGTACGCTTCACCGTGGCTGTCGCGCATCCCGCCGGCACAAGCGAATTACGTCTGGCTTTGTTCGAACACGCGAGTTTGGAGCCGAGGAAATTTGCTGAATTGACCGACTCCGTCGTTGGCGGCCGCTGGAAACCTATCATTCGTGTGCGGTCCCGGGATCGCGAAGCGACAAATATCTATGCGCAACAAGATGGGAAAGAACTGCGCCTGCTAGTGACAACGCTTGATGGGCATGAAGCTACTTTCGTTCAGATTCGCGTAAAGCCGGAACAATTAATGAAATTCATCGACGATCACGGCGGGCGCATGCGCAAGGCAATGTGATATCCATGTCTCAATGAATGCAGCCCTTCTTCTGATCCGCATCGCCAGTGCGGCGGCTTTCCTTTACCACGGAAGCGGCATACTATTCGGAACTTTTGACGGACCCGGTCCCGCTCAATTTGCTGCCTCCATGCACCAACCTCCAATTGTGGGTTATTTGGTGGGCGCAGGTGAGTTTTTCGGCGGTCTCGCCATTCTGTTTGGACTCTTTACGCGAATCGGGGCCGCCTGCATCATCGTGATCATGATGGGCGCGATGATGCTTGTGCATCGCCAGCATGGCTTCGATATCGGCCACCAAGGTATTGAATACGCCTTCGTCCAGCTATTGATTGCGTTGGCGCTGCTGCTGACTGGTCCTGGCGTGTACTCCCTCGCTGTGCTCGCGCCGCCGGCAATCCGAAAACTCTAACGAACGGTAACCAACCCGGTCAGTGTGTTTTGACCGGAACCTGGAGATGAATCGTTCCGGAGCTATCGGACAAATATTGCAGCTCGTAGACGCCGTTTTTCTTTTTCATTTCTTTGGACGGGAAGTAGAGAAATCCGGCGACGGGCGCGTTGAACGTGCCGCTAGGAAACGCTCGTTGCCCAAGTTGCTGCTCTAAGGTCATCCGGTCATACGGCGTTGATCCGGGACCGGGAGGAAGCGGCGGCTGGGGTTCTCCACTCCCTACGCCCGCACTGACGTCAGTGTATGTCCCATGAACGCGACGGCCGGTAACCGGATCGGTGGCGCTTTCGTAGCCAACCGTCGCTGACGTAACCACCGTCGTAGTGTTGGTGGACGGCCGTGGAGTGTTCTTTTCCTGGATGACAGCCGCAACCGTTACCGCGTCTGCGGGATGCGTGAACACCGCTCCCGACTTCACTAGAAAGTCGTCTGCCGATAACGTGATCGGTCCGGCTGTCTTCGGATAACAAGCAACTTCCAGCACAATGTACGTGCTGCTAATATCGACCGCAAACAACCGCTTGACCTCGTCACGCGGAACAATCGCCGCGGCGAATGTGCCGGCCGGCGCTGCTTGCGAAATTGCATAGTCACTCGCCGTCGGCCGCGGATGAACGCCGTAAGGCGCTTGCGCAAGCAGCGTTGACGATGTTGCAGCGATAAACCATACGGCGAAAATGCCAGGCAAAGTCACAGAACGCGCCAAGTGAACTCCCTTGTCCAGCATACGCGAAATTTCGGAGTTACCGTTTTGATAACGATTCGCGACAGTTACGGCGGTTTACTTGGGCGGTCCGGCCATCAATTCCCGCACTTCAATCGGCATGTTCATCGGCGTTCCGCCGGGACCCGGAGCTGAAGAGGCGCGTGCAGCAATCGCATAAGCCCGCTCGGGATTGGAAACTTCAATAAGCCAATAACCAGCCAGAAATTCCTTCGCTTCCGGAAACACACCGTCGGTTATCGGTTCCCCATTCTTTCCCGCTCTGACGACTTTGGCCTGATCTGGCGCTGTTAAGCCCGCGCACGACACAAGCTCACCGGCCTCAGTGAGATCTTTGTTCAACTGCATCATGAAATCAATGTGCGCGCGTAAGTCTTTTTGCGGCCAATTCATAACCGCATATGGTCCCGCACCGGCATGCATCATCAAAATGTATTTCATAGCGCCTGCTCCTTCGATTGTGGCGCGTTCTTCTTGCGCCTCACACCACAGTCGGAGCAGACAGCGTGTTTCTCGACGTCAACCGCATAAAAATTTTTCGGATGCGCTCCACCCGTTCAACGTCGAGATGTAAACGCTGAAAGGTGGAGCACAATCCACGGCTCTACTGCTTAGGCAGAACCGTCGCCTTCACCGGCTGACGCAAGGTAGCGCCGGTTTCGGGTAATTTTTCAAACCCGCTTGCCACAAGCAGCGGCGGCCCGGACAGCGGCACAGGTTTGAGGACTAGACCCGGTTTAATAAGCGTCACAGTTTGGAAATCCGTGCTCCAGTTGACGGGGAACTGATATCCATTTGTGGTGCGGGTCCAGGCCGAGATTCGGAACAAATAGGCGCAAGTATAGGGTGGTACCCAAACAGCGGGGGGTGCCGGCCGAGTATCGCTCGTGACGCCCTGCCAAATGTGACTGGGGCTTGCATGAGCGCTGTAGTTATCGGCGTAAATCGCCGTGGAAACGCCGTCTCCATATTCGGCAGACACCTCCAAGCTGTAAAGATCGCCTTCGGGATCATACGCTTCATACACAATCTGCACACCGTCTGTAACAGAGCTCAAATTGACGATTGCGCAAGGCGACACGGGAGCGCCGCTATGTAGCACGTTGATCAGGTTGACCGTTGCTGGCTGATTGTCGAGATGAAGCGACAGCGTCTGAGGCGTTGTCGGAACGGCAACATTGGCGGCCGTGAAAAAGTTGATCTGGAATTGATGCAAACCATCCGGCTCCGCGGACGTTGTCCATTGGAACAACAGATTCTGAATGGTGTATGGAAGTGCGGGATTCACCATTGTGTAGTAACCGCCCGCGTCTGGACCAAACGACTGCCACACATCCATGGGTCCCACTATCTCGTAATTCGTCCACGATTGCAGAATCGGAGTAAAAGCGCCGGAGGTGCCCACCCGATGCATAACTTGGTATTTCCGCGCCCCGGCCGCCCATAAGGACGTCAATGTCGCGACATTGCCAATTAGGTTCAGAGTGCCGCTAAATGCCGCTTCTTGCGGCATAATATAGTACGGCATTGTCACATTGCAGTAGCCATCGGCTCCGATAAGCCCCGTGCCAATGAGCCCCACTTCCGCTATAACAGGCCCCGAACTGCCGCCCGGAGGCGCAATTGCGGGCAAAGTAGAGAGGATGATCTGGTTGAAGTTGGTGAAATCGCCCAGCGGGTTTGTCGGCGTTTCAGCGGCAAAGGAAGGCAGCGTACCAATTCGCAGGCCGAAGCGGACAATCGGCGCGGGCTGTGTGGGATCAATAGTAATTCCAAGATCGGACAGCGCAAAATGGATCTGCCATTGCCGGTGATTCGTTGCCGAATTGATGGAGGGTCCGAAACCACTTCGCAATTGGGACGGAATCACTTGGCTGTTCGGTGCTGGATAGGTTGTATCCGGACCGGCCATGTACCACATTCCAAGCCGGTTCGGACTCCCTGGCCAATCGGAAAACATCTTGTCCCTGTTCGCATCGATGGCGCCGTTGTCGTTAATGTCCACAATGAACCAAAAATAGTCATTGGGGTTCGCGGCGCCTGTTTCGGCCGTCAAATCAAGTCCGACGTACAAGTTTGTCGCGTCGTTTTGAGCCATAAGCGTACCGCGTGGAATAGGCATTTGAGCCGAGCCTGACCACTCAATCGCCGGTAAAAGGCCGGTCAATGGCGGACCAGGTCTGGTCCATGTGCTTCGTATAGTTGTCATATTGGTTCCTCACGCGCCGTAATTGCGGTTCACTGCTACTTGTTTGAAGTGTTCCCGCTCCTGGGAGGACCTTACAGCGCGATAGGCCGGTTGGTGCAAAATGACTGCCAAGTTTACGTCATGTACGACAAATGACTTTTTCTTGATGTCATTTCTGAGCCACAATGTCCGAAAATGTGAAACGCCACCCTATAGCTCCTTGCCGTTGGCTAATCGAGTTATCCAGGTGGATCGTAAAAACTATCCGTTTGATTTAACGCAATCGAAAGCCGTCGAAGAGGTGAACTGAACTTATAGAAGGTTGTACGCGTCTCAATTTTGATCTCACAGCATCATGCCGGAGCCCAATGTTTACGTCATCTCCCCTTCAAAGGATTCAACGGTTGCGGTCGAGGTGCTGAAGAGTGGTCTGCTTGGCCGCAAAAAGAAGCACATACTCTCCTTTGAAAATTTCAGTGGACAAATCTGTTTCGTTGCCGACAATCCTGCGGCCTCGCAGATCGTCCTCACAGTCGACGCCTCAAGCGTGGTGTGCCGGGACATCCGGATTAGTGAGAGAGAAAGGCGTGCGATCACCGGCTTTGCGCGCGAAGAAGCTCTTGCCGCCAACCTTCATCCCGAAATCCGCTACGCTTCTACCTGCATCCGCGCTAAGGAGTTACGGGGATTTGTAGTCAACGGAACCTTGCAGATCCGCGGAATAACGCGCGAAGTAAAACTCAACATGGGATGGTCGCCTAAACGGGATAACGAGTTTCAGTTGGACGGCGACGCGACCCTACGCCTCAGCGACTTCGATCTACCGCGCCCCTCGGCGAAGCTCGGATTAGTCAAAACAGTAGATGAAGTTATGGTTCATTTGCTACTTTGGGCGACTAAGTAAAATAACTCACGGACTCACCTGAATTCTTACGACAAAAGCCTTTCTATTTCGCGAGGCGCGGCAAAACCGGCCCAAGTATGGCAAGGAACAATACATAAGCCGCTGCGATCGGAAGCAGGCGCGGTTCTATCGCAGCCCCCAACCCGGCGATTACTATAGAAAATTCCCCGCGTGCCACCAGCGCCATGCCGGCTCTTCTTCGGCCTCTGACATCAATACCGGCCCGCGCAGCCGCCCAATAACCGGTGATGATCTTTGTGGCCGCCGTCACCACGCCCAGCGTGATTGCCGTCGGCGCTGCGGAAACCAGCGTGGCTGGATCGATCTGCAGTCCAAAAAAGAAAAAGAAAATCGCCGCAAACAGATCGCGCAGCGGAGCGAATATGCGATGCGCTCGTTCAGCAATCGGACCTGAAACGGCGACACCCACGAGAAACGCGCCCACCGCCGACGATACCTGCAATCGCTCGGCGAGACCGCCGACGAGCAACACTGCGCCAAAAGCGGTTAATAGAACTACTTCATCCGACTCATGGGTCACTTTACTGCTGATCGCGGTGCTGTAGCGAAGTGCGATGAACAGAACAATCGCTACGCTCGCGACCGCGATTCCAATGGACATGGCGAGACTGCCCGGATCGCCTCCGGTGATCAATACCGCGACAAGCGGAAGATAGACAGCCATCGCCAAATCCTCCAAAACTAAAACTGCAAGCACGGCAGGAGTTTCAGGGCTGTTTAGACGATTCAATTCAGCCAGCACCTTCGCAATAATGCCGGACGAAGAAATCCACGTCACGCCCCCAAGTAAAAGCGCCGCCATCGTCGGCCAGTGAAGAAATAATCCCGCCACGAAGCCAGGCGTAAAATTGAGCAGAAAATCCGCGCCCCCGGCGGGAAGGCCCACACGCAAATTGTTCCGTAATTCCTCGCCCGTATATTCAAGCCCCAACATGAAAAGTAAGAGGAGGACGCCGATCTCCGCTCCGATATGAGTGAACCCTTCGCTAAAACCAAGCGGAAGCAGTCCTCCCTTGCCGAACGCAAGTCCCCCGAGCAGATAAAGAGGAATTGCTGAGAATCCCCACCGGCTTGCCAGCCGCGCCAGTATGGCGAGGCCTAAGGTTGCGGATCCTAATTCGATAAAAGCGCGCGACGCTTCATGAGTTTGTTCTGCCGCCACACTTCATTTTGAGATAGCAATCGTCATTGTGACGACATCAAACGATTTAACTAAGGTTGGATTACAACAAGGCGGACTATCTAACTGATGCAAATATCCAGACAGGAAGCGGTCAGCTCAGTAATGCAAAGAATCAACCGTGCTTGGCTCGATGGCAACGTGGAAGCGCTCGCACCGGCGCTCGACCAGGGCATAATGATGGTTTTTCCAGGTTTCACCGGGCGGACGCAGGGTCGCGAACAGTTTCTCGCCGGCTTCCGAGATTTTTGCGAGAACGCCCGAGTTCACGATTTTCAGGATCACGACTACGAAGCTGACGTGATTGGCGATACCGCCGTCGTTACCTTCCGATACGACATGATCTACGAACGTTCTGGTGAACGGTATCGCGCAAGCGGCAGAGATCTGTGGGTGTTCCGCGATCAAGATGGCAGATGGACCGCTGTCTGGCGGGCGATGCTCGATGTGCGGGAGCAGGCCGCCTAATGCCCGCTCACTGACGATACTGATCGTTCTTCAGAACATTGAATCCGACCCAGCCCCAATAAACCCGATGCTTCTGAATCAGACCGTTCTCGATTTCCATTACCTCGACGAAATCCATTTGCTGGCCCTTCGGCGTTTGCTGCGGATATTCCCACATCACCTTCCGCCCATCTGTCAAATACCCCTCTCGATGAAACTGGCGAAGCTTGGGTTTACGTGTGGCGAGAATGTCAAAGAGTTTCTTAAGGTTTGACCGGCCGCGAATGATACCCGTTTCTCCGCCCATCAGGTGCGGTACCAAGGGGCTCTCAAATTCAACGTCTGGAGCATACAGCTTCGCTAATGCCTCCGCATCGTTATTTGAAAGTGCTTCGTCCCACTCGTGATAAATCCGCTCGATGTCGGGATTTGACGCTTTCATACTCGTTGCTTGTGATTCTCTTTCTTGAACTGGCATAGTTATCTCCTTTCGTTCGATTCTTCTGTTTGGCAATTTCCCCGAGATGTCTGACCGCATCGCCTGAAGCATCTACAGCGTAGGATGAGCACGATCAGCTTGGCGTGTCTACGTTTTGCCCTCGAAAATGTCGCAGCGGAAATGTCCCGGCGACTGTTCTACTTGAGGTGGACTGGCGAGAAGAGTTCCCCCTGAAGTCCGACCTTGCCGAACACGACTCCGTCAAGCCGGGCCTCTATCGTCGGAGTGATCGCCTAAGCGGCGACAACTCAGGACAGCGTTTGGTCGAGCCATTTAAAAACGCGCAGGCTTGTCAAAAAGATGTTTTCAAACGTCGCGCCTTTAAAGAAATAGTGTGAAGAACTCGGCTGTTAGTTTGTTTTCATACCTGACCGGAGGTCTGCGCGTCCATCGAATTGGCTGAATCAAGGCCATATAGGCCGGTCATGCCCAAGCCGAAATGGAAGCTTCGTCTCGTGGTATTCATTGACTCTCCAGAATTAAGCAACAAGTAGCGTTGAAACGAGCTGCTTCGCGTCCGCTACCTCCTCGTAGTTGCTGAATACGCGATGATATCCTCGCGTCTCCAATGCTCTCAGCATTTCATCCTGCGGAACCAGCTTCGGTTGCGCGATCTTAGCGGCAGCAGCCATTGACGGCGGAATGCGCCTCCCTGGCGTTATGGCCGTCGTCATTCCAGGAGGGTTCTCTTGAATGATGATGCCGCAAGCCGCTGGCCGAAGTGCGGTGATGGCTTCAATGCCCTTGCGCCAATCAATGTGCTCCAGCAACAGTGTCGCGAGCAAGAAGTCCGGATGCGGCAGAAGCGATGTATGCTCCAGATCGTCCGCGGCGATCTGCGCCCCAAAACCGCGGCTTAGCAATCTCGCCCTCAATCGTGCGAGGAACGTGGGATTTAAATCCGTGCAGATTAAATGGAATGGTCGAAATAAGTCAATATTTAAGAAGTCAAACATGTGTCCAGTCCCCGCTCCTACGATTACCAGCCGGCTGCCTTCGTGTAGTGCGGCCTTCTGAATTAATTCCGCCGTGAGCGCTGCGGCGGCTTGGGCTTGGCCTACCGCAGCCATATGCTCGTCGTAGTCGTCGGCCGTCACGATTTGAGTCCAGGCTAGGCGAAGGTTCGAGTCCATGGTGTACTTTTCCAAGTCGTATCCTACTCGTATGCAGGGTGGATCACGGCCAATCTGAAGTTGTGTCCGATTAGTCCATACATCCAGATCACCAGGCTCGATCTCAAGACGCTCCTATTCGGGGCTATAATCCCGTCTGTAACAATGGGCGCCAGTTATTAAATGTGCACGCATCCGGCGGCCCAGGCGTCAAAGGCAACGGAGGACAAAGTGACATCTTTTCTCGTTGTTTTGTTTCTGGTGGCGAGCAGTCTGATAGGCCAGACTCTCACCTCCGGAACGCGGCAAAGCTCGCCTGATGACGTCAAACCCTGCCTGGTGCAGGGCCGTGTGACTGATTCCTCTACAGGTGAACCGGTTGGCCAGGCTACTCTCCGTCTTCAGTTGCGCTCGCCTTCCGGAGAATCAAAAAGTTACTTGGCGACATCGGAGGCCGATGGGACATACAAATTCGAAAACATCGAACCGGGTTATTACAGCCTCATAGTTACTCGCAGCGGCTATGCGGATACGGCATACCGTGCAACTTTTGCGATGCCGGCGGGAGACGTCGTTAGACTGCGTCCGGGCCAGCAAATGACTGATGTCCAGATCGGTCTTACGCCGCTTGGCGTGATCGCCGGACGCGTTGTTGATCAGAACGGCGGCCCGGTGGTGAATGCATTGGTGCAGCTCTTGCGGTTGGATTGGTATCGCGGCACCCTTCGAACGTATGGTCAGAATAGCGCGGCAACGGACAATTTCGGCCAATATCGAATCCGAAATGTTCGTCCCGGTAAATATGACCTGGTGGTGCAGCCAGTCGGCAGGGCAGCAGCTAACAATACTCCGGTTAAGTCGGAAAAGCGCGACGTCCGCACCGTACGAACGTATTATCCGAGTGCTGTGAGCCTTGACAACGCGACAGCCCTCAGCATTAAGTCAGGCCAGGAACTCACTGGAATAGACATAGCTTTACAGACCGCGGCAACCTATCATATTCGCGGCAGGATCTCGGGCGCGCTGCCGGACGGCACAACGGACAACGTCCGTTTGATGTTAAGTCCAGCCGATGGCGGGTTCATCTCTCGCGGCCTGCAGGACATATCAATGATTGCCAAAGATAATAGTTTCGACTATTCGGGTGTTGCTCCCGGCAGCTATACGGTTTGCCTTTTGTCTACAAACGGACCGATGAAACTGCTTGCCCGTCAAGACCTGGAAGTGAAGCAGAGCGACGTGAATAATGTGCAGCTTGCAATTTCACACAGCTCTATTCAAGGGACCGTGACCATCGAAAACAATCTACAACCGGGCATCGCCGCACTGAGCCTGAAAGACCTCCGAATTACCTTGCATGGAGCGGAAAGGGCGATCATGCTCAGTGGCTTGTTTACCAGTCCAGTTGGCGAGGACGGGACCTTTAAGCTCCAGGATCTCCCGCCTGGCAAGTACGACTTTTTTGTCTCGGGAGCTGCGCCGAGGGCCTATGAAAGCTCAGTTCTGTTCGACAACAAAGAGGTTGTCGGCCAAGAACTAGATCTCGCTCATGGAGGAGGCCAAGTGAATGTAGTCTTGAGGTACGGACCGGCTTCCTTGAAGGGTATCGTTATCGGAGTGCGGAACTACTCAACCTCAGTGGGCGCCTCCCGCGGGCGACAACCCGTGCCGCTGCCGGATGTGACCCTCGCGCTGGTGGCGGATACGGCGCCGGAGGATTTTTATGGCATCCGCACGAGTCCGGTGAGTTTCGATGGCAGGTTTGGTATGAGTAATATTTATCCGCATCGCTATCGCGCTTACGCGATAGAGAAGCTGGATACCAATCAGTTGCAGAATCCCGATTTCCTGAAGCAACTGGAAAACAGGGCAACAGAAATCAACCTTCTTGAGAACGACAGTAAACAAATTCAGTTGCCACTGATCACCGCCGAGGAAATGCAGCAAATTTATTCACGTTTGGGCATTGACTGCTTGCTGCCCTACAACTAGGCGCGGGCAAACTGCGTTCGTGCTCGATAAACACGGTTGCATGAGATCAGGAGAAGCGGCCACATCACGCCGCTTATAAGCGAGCGTGACGACGTTTAGAACAGCCGGCCCCATGGTTGATAAAACACCCCTATGACAAAATGAGCCGGTACAAGGCCATATGCCACGCTTAGTCGAGCGCCGTACCGTCGATCTGTCAGGATATCCCGATCTCGTGGTCATTTATCTGGGAATGAGGGTGAATCATCTCATAGGGCTGAAGACGCTGCTTGGCTTCGGGCCAAAGATCGCGGACTCCGTTGCTGCGCAGCCCGATGGTCTGCTTCTACATGAGAACTTTCTGTTTTCGCTTTTCCCGATGCACGCCGGAATGCGGCAGTATTGGCGCGACATGGAATCGCTTTGGGCGGGGTGTGAGCTTCAAAGATAAATGGCGGGGGATTTCTTCAGCGGTATTTAGTCCGCGTTACGAGACGAAATTAGACTCTAAAACAGACAGACAGCTAATTATGCGCTATGCGGGACAAATCTGTTCTGATTTGGGCATGCATTCGCTCCAATGCCGGGGAAGACGCGGCTTGGATTAGGTCATTGATCGCAAGATCGGCGCGTCCGAGAGACAGCGCCACATATCCTCGAATCAAGTAGCGTACTGGACTGGGATTAGCTCCAAACCCCCCAAGTGCCATTGTGGACGCTTTGGAAGTCCTCCTGGACCGTTCGTAACACCTCGCGCATGTCACTGAAGCGCAGAAACCACTCAAAGCCTTCGGTGGTAAGACCTTCTCGAACGCCGTCAACCACAAGTGGGAGATACTTACCATCAGGATCAACGTAAAACACGTCGGTTCTGGCGCACTCGGGTTGGGGAAACCTTTTGCGGATAGTGTAGCGAAGATGGCAATGATACTCTTCGGGCATCGGCAGACCGTCGCGCATTTTTATAGGTGTACCTTCCGGTATGAACCTGAAGAAGCAACCGAGCCTGACGCCAAAAGAGTAGGTTGTACTGCCAATCCGCTTGGCGAGATAGGTGTTAAAAGATTGGAAGCTAATCACGTCGATCCGCTGATCACAAAACCGCCGCGCTGTACGACTGGTAAACGAAGTCCAGCCAGCTGCTTTGAGCAGAGGTCGAACACCTTTCCAAAGTTCTCGGCTTACGATCCTGCTATCCATCGGCTGACTCATATGATAAGAGCCGGCAGAGCGCACCTCTAGGTCGGGCCGGCCAGAGTTCTATCCCCGCCGTAAGCCGCTCGGAAGCCGTTATTTCTTTCAACTATCTCAAATACGTGGTCACAACTTTGAAATAGGGGCATTTCGTGGCTGATGAAGGTCCGATGCAACGGCAGTCGCTAAACCGCCTTCTATTTGAAGACGAGTAGGAGTTCGTTTCGGCTCATACCAGCTTTCACGATCTCCATGCGTCTGCGGGTCCGCTCAACCCAGGCGATATAGTTCGAATGGACCCGCTGCGAGGCCTGGCTGACAATGGCTTCGTGCGGCAACTTCAACGCGACGATTAGAAGCGACATGCGTCCCGTCTTGAACTGAGCGATCAAAAGCCTACGCAGGAACGAGTTATCTCATCGGTCTGTTATTGCTCGACTATGACAATGCCCCTCTCAAGGATCGAGGCCTGAATGAACACATCGTGTCCACGCGGCTTTATCAATCGCTTGACCTCTACCGGTTGGTATCCACGCTTGGCGACTTTTAGATCGTAGACACCGGCGGGGACATCTTCGAAACTGAAGCTTCCGGTTCGGTCGGAGCGGGACCGGAGGGGCGGCCGAATATGATCGATCCGCTGGATAGTGATATCTGCATCTGCGATGGGCTGAGGGCCGCCGACATGATATACGACCCCCTTGAGATGCGAATTCGCAGTACCTGGCGGACCATAGGTCACCGGGAAATCTGGTCCGCAGACCCTTTCTGATGTCCCCATACAGATTTTGGGGCGAATCACAAGCGGAACCGGAGCAGTGTTTTCATGAATGTCGAGCGAGAGTTTCTCGCGAAACCATCCGAGAATTTCGACCTTGAGTTCGTACGCCCCCGGCGATATGTCATCGAATGCAAAAGAGCCGTCCGGCAACGTATCTGTCTTAAACATTGCATCAACAGACACTAGAGTCACCGATGCGCCCGCAATCGGCGTTGAAGTCGGATCTTCAACCGTTCCTGTCAATCGAGCACCGTTATCCGCATGACCCGCCACACTCGACAGCAGTAAAGTAGTCGCAAGGACAACGCAATACGGCGTATGCATCCAATAGGACCCCTCGTTTTGCAAACAGTCGAACGACGGCATTATTGTAATCCCCTCGTTGCGCGATAAACAGGCCTGAGATCGCGATGTGGTGTCAGATAATGCCAGACCGCTATTCACGAAATCGTAGCCAGTCTCTCTCCGAAAAACAAACCAGTACCGAAGAACAGAGATTCTGCTGCCGTATCACGGGAACTGTAGACGCGGACCATCATCGCAGGTGCGTGGCCCGTAAATTCGATTTAGCAACTTCCAGGTATCGTCGCGCTTGACCCATGTATCCCAGGCTGAAAGACGTTTCTCAATTTTGTTGCCACTTGACGTGAAAATGTTGATGGTTTCATCAATGCGTAAAGTCGCCGAGCCGCTGCCATTAGGCGTGGCTTTGGCTGGGATTCTGGCTACGGCCAAATGGATATCAGCTATTTTTGCTTCGTAGGTAGCGACTCGAATCTGGGTGACAGTGTCAATCCAACTTTCGCGATTTAGGTCGGCGCTGAATGATTTCTCCGCTGATACGCACTCTAGGTGGACGTGCAATTGTGACTCAGTGACTCTGAGAAGCGTAGCTCTATCAGCCTTTCTCAAGGCACTCGCCAACGTGATCTCCTGCTGACGAATCGAGACGTCGTCATTGGCTTTGCCAAGCCCTAAAACAATTAAGAGCGTCCATAGTGACAGCACCGATTTGCTTCCGTCAGACGATTCGATTTTGGCGCTTCTAGATTCTCCGCTGCTACTTCGGACACCGATGAGGATTCTTAAGTTTCCGATTTGCGCCGAGACGCGATACTACGTTGAGACAGTTCAGGTCTCATGTTGACTGGGCGAGGTATGGAGCGGGCGCCTTGAGATCGTGCTGCGCGAATTTACACCACTCTCTGCGCCAGTCACAAGCAACATCGCATTTTGATTCAACCACTTACCGGAATTCGCTTGCAAGCGCATGCGACACTAGGAATAAGACAAGTTGAAAAATCCTGACGCCGGTTGAGGTCTCCTCGCCGGCGTTTCTTTTTCGAAAGGAACCATCCATGGCAACAGATAAACAAATCCAAGCGAATCGTCAGAATGCCCAGCACTCCACCGGACCCGCAAGCGCTGCGGGCAGAGAAGTCGTTTCCCAAAACGCCACCACGCACGGTCTTAGTGGCAGTTTCAATTTCATGTTTCTGAGCGAGTCTGACCGGGAAGAATTTGATGAGATGTTTGCCAACTTGGTAACGGACCATCAGGCCGCCTCCCCCAGCGAAGTGCAGCTCATCCTCAAGATGGCGCAATCGCTGTGGCGCTCACGTCGCGCGGTTGAGTTGCAGGATCAATGCATCGAAATAATTGATATGGAAGAGGAAGATCGTGCCGCGAAAGCGCGTAAGAATCTCGATCTCTATATTCGCTATCAGGCGAGTCACGACCGCGCTTACCAGCGTTATGCCGCCGAGTTGCGTAAGTTCCAGACAGACTTGAAGAAAGCCGAGATTGGCTTTGTTTCGCAGCAAGCCCGCGAAGCGAAAGAATTACGCGCGCAAGCTCAGGAGGTCCGTCGTGAAAACGCGAAAATCGGCGTCACGAGCACTGCGCCAACACGATCGAACTTCAAAAAACGCGCATCGAACACCAACAACTACGAAATCGCAAACTCCGATGCGAAGTTTTGGCGATGGAAGGCGCGGAAAGGAGTCATTTAAAGGCAGCCTGAAGACTGGAACTGCCCTTTATCTAAATAAGAACTCCCCTCCGCGCCTAAGTTGCGCTTGCGAAGCGGCTTACTTACGGGTTCGTGCTGGTTTTATCGGAGACAGCGGTCGCCGTCTTATGGACGCCCTTCCTCACTGCATTTGTCGATTTGGTCGCGCCTTTATCAACTGCATCCGTCGATTTCGTTGCGCCCTTCTTTATCGCGTGGCCGGTCTTTTTCGCTCCGGTTTTAGCTGCATCCGTCGTGTTCTGCCCGGCGTTTTTTAAGTCCTGCCCCACCTGCCCGGAGGCCGGAATCAGTAGAACGCTCGTAAACAACGAGAGCGAAAGCAATACATGTTTCATATTGGTTGGACTTCTTCTGGGGCATTACCTAACATCAATGTTAGGAATTTAATGATTCTATAATCAGTTGCCGAGAGTGGCAGATTTGTTAAAACTGCTCCCGATCGAGCGTCGGCTATGCCGATCTGGGAGCCGGAACTAAATTAGAAAATCGGCCCAGCAGTTCGTCTTCGAACGTATAGTCCGGCTTCCGGAAATTACGCTGCTTTAGGTAATGACGGTAAGTCGCCTTCAATCCAACTTCAAAATCGGTTGGTTTGAATGCCAGCATCCGCTGTGCTTTTGTGACGATCTGAGTAATCGCCGGCACGTCGAAATAGTAGCCAAAATAGAGCTTTTCGCCAACGGCCTGTCCGCCGGCGCGATGAATTAAATCTCTCGGAATCGAGACAAGATGCGGTTCTTTCACACCCGCTACTCTCGCGAGATCTAACAGCAACTCGTGCTGCGTAATTGCTCTCGGATTCGCCGTGTTGAAGGCGTGGCCCGCCGCGTTCCGTAATTCTACGGCCTTCACCGCCAATTCAACCAAATCTTTGACGTAGACGAACTGCATCAAGCGATGTCCTTCGCTCGGCAGAATGACGGCGCGGTTAACGCGAAAACGGTCCCAGAAGAAAGCTTCACGATAATACGGATTTTCCGGGCCGTACACGAACGGCGGTCGAAGCGTGACTACTGGAAAACCGGTCCGCTGATGCATTCGAAACAAAGCGCGTTCGCTCATGGCTTTGTTTCGCGAATAGGGGTTGGAGTGATCGTCGGGAGCTAACGCATCGCCTTCATGGTGATTTAATCCGTCGCCATATGCGGCAACGCTCGACATGAAAACGTAACGTCCCACTTTGCCATCGAAGATTTGGGCGGTGGCTTCTACCTGCGAAGCAGTCGTGCCGTGTTCCCAATCGTAGACGTTGTCGTACACCGCGTCGAAGCGGATTGCCCCAACGGCTTTCCGTACCGCCGACGCGTCGTTGCGGTCGGCGATCAGATTGTGAACACGTTTGCTGAACGGATGGCGGGACTTTCGGTGGAGGATGTGAACTTCGTGTCCTCGATGTAGCAACTCCGTGACTAGGAAACGGCCAATGAACTGCGTTCCACCGATCACTAGGATTCGTTTCAACGAATTATCGTCGGCGGCGTCTCTGATTTTCTTCTTGGCGCTCCGAGTAGCGCCAGACACAACTTGGGACATGCGTCACCTTGTCTATATGACGGCTCAGGCCCGCCGCCGTCTTAGTCGTAGTACTCGAGTCCAAGGCGAGTAATCCTCACCCTGCATCCAGCGAAGCCTTCTCAGCTCCATCCATTGGATGAAGATATCGTGCTCCGGATACAAATCGGGGCTATCATCGGACGCCTTTGAAAACTTCAGAGGTAAACTGCCCCGCAAGCAGACATTTAAAAGCCCGGAGCGGCGGGGCTGCCCCCCAACCCTACGCGCTATACTAGCATTCGATGTCGCACGGGGCTTACGGGACCGTTACGACACTCATTGCGGACGACGAGCAGTTGGCCCGTGAGGAGTTGTCCTACTTACTCAAGGACTTACCGGGCGTCGAGATCCTCGAAACGGCGGCCAACGGCCTTGAAGCGGTTGACCGTATCCAACAACTTGAGCCCGATCTCGTTTTTTTAGACGTACAAATGCCTGGCCTTGACGGGCTTGGTGTAATCAATCGCTTGCGTCAGCGTGGCGGCGTCCAACCGTATGTCGTTCTGACTACAGCGTTTGATCATTACGCGATTGAAGCCTTCCGGCTCGAGGCGCTCGATTATCTGTTAAAGCCTATAGAAAAGGAACGCCTGGCCGAAACGGTCGCTCGCGCCAAGCGAGTGATGGAAGAGCGGCAGCCGGCGTCCGAACAGACCAAGGACGAAGCGCTGGGCCCGGCGATTCAACGGACCAAGTTGCTGGTCAAAAACAATAATCGGAACCTGATCGTGGATGCGCAAGACATGATCTACGCGACCATCAACGATGGTTTAATCACCGTTGTGACCACGCAGTTCGAGGGACACTCCAACTATCGAACGATAGAGGAACTGCAATCGAATCTCGATCCGAACCTGTTTTGGCGGGTCCACCGCTCATTCCTAGTCAATATCAACCGGATTCGAGAAGTAATTCCCTGGTTTAAATCGAGTTTTCAGCTAAAAATGGATGATAAAAAGCAGACCGAAATTCCGGTTAGCCGCATCCAGACCAAGCGCTTGCGGGCACTGCTGAAGATCTGATTCTTACCGGTTATTCTGCTTCGGCCCTTCTTCTTTGGCCAGTTTCACTCGCGCATTATCCAGCTTCTTCTGCACCTTCGCGATATCTTCCGGCTCCATTTCGGAAGCCGCGCCACCGGTTGCTTCCTGCAAAGAAGATTGCCACTGAGCTATCGCCTCCTTTAGCTTGCCTTCCTTGAAGTAAACATCACCCAGATGATCGTGAATCGTCGGATCTTTGGATTCGATTTGAATGGAATGCGTGAGTTCCTGCTCCGCGTCATCCAGCTTGTTAAGGCGATAGTAAACCCAACCCATGCTGTCGAGGAACGCGTAATTGTTTGGCTCCAGGTCCAACGCTTTCTTGACTAAATCCTGTGCCTCTTGCAACCGGGTGTTCTGATCCGCAAACATGTAACCCAGATAGTTCAGCGTAGACGCGTAAATGGGATTCTTCTCATTCGCGTTGTCGAGGACTGCGCGGAACGCCTTCTCGGACTCCGAATACTTCTTCTGCCGCTCGTACAGCGCTCCTCGTTGGAAGTAAACAGCGGCCTTATCGTCCTTTGTTGTCGAAAGCTTGTCGGCTTCATGCAGCGCCTTCGCAGCTTCCCCGTAGTTCTTGGCCTTCTGATAGACATCTGCAATCGCCAGATACGTCTCGCGATCGTTCTTGCCATCTAACAGCTTTTTCAATTCGGCAACGGCCTGGTCTGTCTTGCCTTCATCGGTCAGTAATTGAGCGCGCACCTCGTGCAATGTGCGATCGTTCGAATATTTCTTGGCAGCCGCCTCGCTCTCCTCGTCAGCTTTTGGATAGTTCTTAGCGGTCCGATATGCGTCGACGATCAATGCTTCCGAGCGCGCGCCTTTGTCCGGATCCAGAACCGCCAGTTGCCGGAATGTATCTACGGCTTTGTCGTATTGATTGTTCTTCTCGTACAGCGCTCCCAGCTTTTCGATCATCCGCCCGCGCACGTCGCGTTGCGCGGCATCGTAGTTTCGCCGCGAAGTGGCATCTAGCAGTTCATTCAAGGCTGTGATCGCTTCGGGAGTTTTCCCTTCCTGCTCTAAAAGCTGGACTTCGTCATACTTCGCCTCTACGTTGTCCGGCTCAATCTGTTTTGCCTTATCGAGCATCTGGTGAGCGAGGTCGAACTTCCGCTGCTGCGTATAGATTTGCGCCATGCCGCGATATGCTGTGGCATCTTGAGGCGTGTCTTTTGCCAATTCTTGATAGGTTTGCAGCGCCTCGTCATAACGTCCCGCCAAAGCTTGATAATCCGCCAACTGAGCGTTCCATTCGACATGAGTAGGATCGAGATCGATCGCTTTCTTCAGCGCATCGGCGGCAAGTCCGTACTCTTTCATCTGCTCGTAGTTGCTCGCGAGACTCAGATACGCGTGCGCCGAAGGGTTCTTTTTCGTGAGCTTGTCTAGCAACTCGGACGCGGAGCGCGCATCACCGCGATCCGAATAAACACTGGCAAGGCCGGTAACCGCATCTTCGTTATCAGGTTCTACCGCTATCGCTTTCTTAAACGCAGCTTCGGCGTCCACCGAGTTGCTCAGCACGCGATCTAGACGCCCCAGCATCACCAGGCTCTCGACATCTTTCGGATCTTTGTCGGTGACGATCTTGTACTGTTCAATCGCCTTACGGACCATGTTTTCGTCGATCCGATTTGCCTGAGCATCGCCGATCTCTTGCGTGTAGATATGGGCAAGGACGCGGCGCGCGTTCAGGTCGTCTGGATTTGTCTTCAGCGCATCCTGCGCTTCTTCCACGGCTTCGCGAATACGTCCCGCGGCGCGATACAGTTCGGCGATATCCTCCACCAGAAAAGAAGCCCCGTTGGGATCTTCCTTCATCGCAAGCCGGAAATTGTCGATCGCTTTATTCAGATAATCGCCACGATTGCCATTTGCGGCTGCGAGTTCCTCATACAAATGCCCTAGTGAGAAGTGGTAATACGCCTCAGCTTTTAATGAAGGCGGCTGCTTAATGGCAGGGGGAAGGGGCGGCTTCGCGTTGGGATTGGCAACCGGTGTCTGACCAGCGCACCACGATGCTTGAGTCAAGCCCAGCGGGAGCACGACGAATGCACAGACTGTGCGCAAAAGATTAGATTGAAGGTGAGACATTCGACCGCTTTTGGATGGAATTAGCGTTCAACTCTTGACAGAGTTGTTGCCCTTAGTATAGCCCTAACTGCAGCCTCGAAGGCGAGATGCAGGCGGTCCAGACACCGTTCCCCTTTTTAATGACCCAACCGATTTCCGCCGATTATTCCCCCCTGGTTGTGGTACTCGGCCCAACTGGTTCCGGCAAAAGTGAGTTGGCGTTGAGCTTGGCCGAAAACCTTTCCGGCGAAATCGTAAACTGCGACTCGATTCAGGTCTATAAAGGTCTTGACATCGGCTCCGCAAAGACACCCGTTGACCATAGGCGCGGTATTCCGCATCATCTGTTAGACGTGATCGGTCCTGACGAAGAACTTTCGGCTGGAAGCTACGCGCGTATGGCGCGCCAAGTAGTGGGCGAAATCCAAGCGCGAGCTCACATCCCGATCGTCGCAGGCGGTACGGGTTTTTACTTGCGTGCTCTATTGGACGGTCTGTCGCCTGCTCCAAATCGTGACCGGCAACTGAGAGAGCGCTTGCAGCAAATAGAAAGCCGCAGGGCGAATGCTCTGCATCGGATGCTTCGCCGCTATGATCCTCTTGCTGCCGCCCGCATCCATCCAAATGACATACCAAAGCTAATCCGCGCTATAGAAATCATGTCATTGAGCGGTGAAACCACGACGCAGGCACAAAGTGCGCCTCGGCAGGCATTCTCGGGCATCGGTGCGGTCAAACTCGGGCTTTCGCCTGATAGAAAGCTGCTCTATTCGCGCCTGAATGACCGCACGGCCGGGCTATTTGCTAACGGACTGATTGAAGAAACGCGACGACTGCTGCAATTGGGCTATGCGCCGGATTCAAAACCGATGCAGTCGCTCGGCTACAAACAGGCCGTGCAAGTGATCTTCGGAAAACTCTCGGTAGATTCCGCCATTGCCGAATGTCAGATCAAGACACGGCAATATGCAAAACGTCAAGTCACTTGGTTTCGCGCCGAGCGAAATGTGCATTGGATCGACGGCCTGGGTTCAGACGTCGATGTGCAGCAAGCCGCTCTTCAGCACACTATTACGTTTCTGTCAAACTTCGGACGCAAATGGATGAATTAAGTTGTACTAATCGCCCACTTACATTCCTTTACCTTGACGCGGTAACATTCGATAGCCGATCGGTCGTATATACAAGCGAAGACAGCGGAAGAAAAGCTGCTCGGTGAAATCGCACCAAAAAGCACTTTCATCCATCTAATCATCTAGGAGAGTCTATGTTGAACAAAGTATTACTTACGCTTGCTACCGCCGGAATGATGATCCTGAGTGCGGCTGGGGTTAGTTATAAGGTTTCGTTGCTAGACGATTCAGTCGTAGCGGGCAAGCAGATTAAAGCCGGTGACTACAAAGTCGAACTGAAAGACAACAACACAGCCGTTTTGATGCACGGCAAGAAGTCAATCGAAGTTCCTGCCAAGGCCGAAACGAGCCCAACGAAGTTCGCCACTACTGAAATCCAGTACTCGAACAATAATCAGTTGCAAGAAATTCGCGTAGGCGGCACCAATACGAAAATCGTTTTTGGCGACGCCAGCACACCCGCCAGCGGCATGTAATTAGCGGAAACTATCCGCTTGGTAGCATGGAGACGTGCGTTTGCGCCGTCTCCTTTTTTTTGTCTGTAGCGTTGTTTTTGCTGGCGGCGCAGAGTGCTCCACTCTGCTGGTTCTGCAGTTTCACAACAACTCACAATATTCAGATCTCAACTGGGTAGGCGAGAGCATCGCCGAGACCCTCATTTCGGAATTAAGTGCGGCAAATCAGATTGCCCTGGATCGTGACGCTCGTGCAGAAGGTTTGCGCAAACTGTCATTGCGGCCCGATGCGGGATATACAAAAGCAACTATCATCCGGCTGGGTCAGAGCCTCGACGTAGATACAGTCTGTTATGGCAGCTATGAGATCAACTTACCTTCGGCTAACGCGGAGTTAAAAGATAGTTCGGTTCGCATTACTGCTCAATTTCTCGACTTACGCAAAATGCGGGATGGACCGGAAATTTCAGAGGCCGGTAATCTTTCCGACCTAACCCGCCTTGAAGAACATCTCGCCTGGCAAACGCTGAAGTACGTAGATCCGACGGCGAACCTGCCGCTCGATCAGTTTATGGCTCCAGCTAAGTTAATTCGCTTAGATGCGGAAGAGAGTTATATTCGGGGTTTGATGTCGACCAATCCGGAGCAGCAGGAAAAGTGGTTTCTACAAGCGAATAAGTTAGATCCCCAATTCGCCGGGCCTGCATTTGAACTAGGACGGTTAGAACTAAAGCAGAAGAACTATCGCCAAGCGATTACCTGGTTGCAACGTGTGCCGACAGCCGATGTGCGATACGGAATAGCACGATTTAAGATGGGCCTCGCGGCATTCCACGCCGGGGATTTCGGTGCTGCCAACAGTTATTTCCACGAAGTGTCCAATCAGTTTCCGCTCAGTGAGGTCTATAACAATATTGGCGCTGCCGAAAACGAGCTAAATCAACCCGCTGCTATCGACGAATTTCGTCGCGCTCTTGAAGGGGATCAAAACGACGCCACTTACTTGTTCAATCTGAGCCTGGCACTGCTCAAGAATAATCAATACGACGAAGCGACCAAAAGACTTCGGCTACTCGTAACGCAATACCCGGATGATGCAGAGGCTCGAAATCTGTACAACCATGCAACAGGTGGCGAGAACGTATTTTCCGGAAGCAAACCGCCGCAAGAACGTTTGAAAGACACGTTCAATGAAACGGCGTATCGCCAACTGAAAGCCGCATTGACGCATTCCGGCAATTAGCCAGATTAGTTATTCTGCTCTACAACGATTTCCCCGCCGCCTGATCGAATGCGTTTCGCAACTCGGAAATTCAGGCCGCGGAAGTATCCCTCCGCATCAGCTTGTTGGTCCGGTCGGACATAGGGGTGATTGGCGAGCACAATACGGTGGTGGAAATAGTCTTGACACTGACGAGACTCTAACTGCGGCTGAAATACGAGAAACAGCGTGCTGGAATAGCCCAACGAAACAAATATGACGCACGAGTCGCCGGTTAGCTCCGGAGCAATGTAGCGAGATTCCAGAGCGATGTTCTCTTTCGGCGACGTGACCCATTCAATATCTGTCAATGCACAGACCACCAGTACAGTTATGGCCACGGCGGCAATCGGGATGCGCAGAGCGGTTTTTTCCATAAGCCAATCCACCGTCATTACAAAGACAATGACGGCGCTTGGCGCTGCATACAGCAGATCACGCGTGGCCAACGGATAAAGCATGTATAGGCTGCTCGAAACGATGAACGCGAGTGTCACTATCACTGAGCCAAACAGGCAAAACAATATCAGTCGACGCTTGACTTGCGAGATCGGAAGGCGAAATGAGACGCCGGCGCCGCCGATGATTCCGGCAAGGATGATCAAAACCGCGGCTGCAAGCGCCCATTCGACAATGGTTCCGTTCGCAAATCTGCTGACAGACAATCCTGGTTCCACCAGCCAATAGGGATCGGCCTTTCTATGCGCCCATACGTAATACGGAAAGTACATTGTGGCCGCCGCGAGGCATGATGCCAGCGCAAACCAGACCGCTTGCCGCTCTCGCGGCCGCCCCGAAAAGCGAAGTAGGAACAAAACAGCGCCAACCGCAGGCAGCGCGGCGTGACGGTCCGTGTACAGACAAATAGTCACCGCAATCGCGAAGATTGCCCCTGTTTTATAACTAGGCTGCGCGACCAAATCGAAGAAGGCCAACGTAGTAAACAACACAAAAACCGTTGCCATCTCGTATTGGGTCGATGCCATTACCGCCAGTAACTGAACGGGAAGCAGCATAAACAGCAAAAGCGCCTCATAATGGCGTTTGACTGCGGCGCGTTGCGCCAAGCGCAGAAACAGAACACAAGAGACCGCGGCGAACAGGATGCCAGGTATGCGCGGGCCCAAGCGAGAGGCTCCGAACGCAAGCACAAAAGGAAGCTGAATCAGATAGGCCAATGGTGAGGGATCGAGCGCTCTCGATATCCAAGTCCAGAATCCTGACCAACTGAAATGTACCGACCAGCCAAGCGAGAGCACCTCAGGCACTCGCAGAGGAGTTAGCAATGCGGCGGCAATTAGTACGAGGGCGTAAGCAGCAACAAATCGCAAGTCCATCGAAGACAGGCGAAGCTTAGTTAAAAGCTCGGCGGCTGAGTTAGTGACGTTTTGCATCTAGTGCGACATGGCAAGATTATGAATTTGTGCGATTCCTTGCTCAAACTCTTCTGGCGCGGTAATCAGGCTGACAACAATGTAGGGCTCAGAGGCCATATCAAAAAAATATCCGGGCTGTACCAAGACTCCGCATTCGTTTAACAGCCGCAACGTCCATGATTCTTCCGATTGGGTCGCGGGAAGGCGCACTATAGCCGACCAACCTCCTTCGCATCTTAAGACCTGGGCGGCGCTGTCTTGCAGAATTTGATACAGCTTCGACAGATTTGTGCGCGTGCGGCCCGCGATTGACCGCCGTATTTTTTCGCCAATCTCAAATAAGCGCGGCAACGCATACTGCACCGGTGTGCCAACCGAAAGATACGTATCGGCGATCAGTTCCAGCCGTTCGCGCGCCCGGGCTCGTTCCTCAACTGGTCCGTTGATAGCAATCCAACCAAGTTTCATTTGCGGCATGCCGGCGGCTTTTGACAAGCCATTCAAAGAGAAGCTCAGGACCGCATCACTCTCGATGAAAGTGGTCACTCGATCCGAATCAGCGCCGAATCCATAATCGAGGAACACTTCGTCGGAGATGATCGGCATCCGCTGCTTTCCAGCGACGTTCAAGAGCACTTCAAATTCGTTTTGCTTTAGAAAAGAGCCCGTGGGATTGTTGGGATTCACGACGACGAGGGCGCGGGTGCGATCGGTTATCTGATTATGCAGCCGATTGAAGTCCAGGTACCACGCTCCGTCAAACTCCATTTGATAGCTTTTGCTGCGTACTGACTCCAAATCCGCAAGAAATTCGAAGAGCGGATAGGAGGGGGTAGGCACGAGGATTTCGTCGCCGGGGTCGCACAGCAATTTAAAGAGAAGTGCGTATGCCTCGCTCGTGCTCGCGGTCAGAATAAGCCTGTCCGGAGTCATGTGGATGCCACGGGATTTGTAGTAAGTGCAGACCGCGTAGCGCGCGGATTCGGCACCCAGCGGTTCAGGGTTATAGCGGAAGCTCTTGAGTTCGGCAAAAGCTCTCCCGATTTCCTCGTGAGGATAGTCTTCGAAGCACTCGGTGGGATTCGATCGGGTAAGATCGTTGATCGCTTGGCCGCTGGTACGTCTTTCGCGCGCCTGATCGCTGAGCGAATTGGCGTGGAAATTCCAGAGCAGCCGTCGAGAGTAGTGGTGCAAACCGCTACTCTGTCACGGTCGCCCTGTTTCACGCAAGCGTCGCAGAGTTGAGCGAAAAATATCTGACAAAAATCGGAGACGCATTGTTCCGCCCAAGAACAATGCGCCTCCTAGCATGCCGGCTCAACCCGGCACGCACCACGTTCGTAGGAGGAAAGGAGGAACTCGACCGCCCATTGAGACGCCGGGAGCCACCGCAGCGTCTCTACACGTGCTCGAATCACGCGTGGGCGATACAACTAACGAACGCGGAAATTCATTCTTTGTAGTTTCGTTTTCGTAGCAGGAATGCTGATTGTGAACACTGTTCGCTCCACACAGGAACCGCCGTCCATTACCAGAGCCGGCTCGAGCACCTGACTCTCGAATTTTTCCAACTGATCAGCCGACAAAACCGGCTTCAAGTTGCTGATTACCTGCTGGCCAACCAGCGATGCGACTGCTGCTGCGGCGCTCCACGCCGCGGGAAGCTTATAAGTAGACGAACCGAGAAGCGAAAAAACGCCCGTCGCGGATGACATTGAGAGATTCAACACATTTGACAAGCTACGATTTCGATTCCGCAGGATGGACGCAAGCATGATCTGACGGCCTACCGGTTGAAGTGTGTTATCGGCCTGCATCAACGCTTGATAAACCTTGCTGCTAGTAAGGGATTGACGCGCCTCTGTAATGTTGCAGATGTTGAGGTCGTACGCGCTGATGCCCTTCACAATGTTGCCGTAGTTCTGCGTCAGGAGCGGCGCGGGTATGGGCGTGCCGGTGACCTCAAATGTATCTTGTGCCGAGACTGTGCATGCCGCAGACGCCATAATTGCGGCGAGAGCAAATAAAATCTTCATCGAATCTCCTCGCGTTGTGTGCGCGAATCTGATTCAGGTGTACCGCCGTGGTGTGCGCGAAGCGGTCTGGAATCAACGTAAGTTAGTGGTAGGATTGACGATAATTTTTTTTTGAAAATTGAAAAAGAAGGAGAAGGCCCGTCTTTTTTCTCTCGAAAAAATAGCAATGGAACGCGCCACGAGAAGGATGGTCACTGTTGCAAAGCCTTAGCAATGGCCTGTTCAGCAAGCGGCGCCATGATGTCATAGCCAGCCTGATTGGGATGCAGGCAATCAACCGTGAGATTGGATCGAAGCAAGCCTTTGTCGTCAATCATGTGCGGATAGTAATCCAGATAGACGAGGTTGTGTTCGGCTGCGTAATTTTTAATCCACTCATTGAGCGCGAGAATTTTCTCTGGTGGCCGCTTTGCAGTCTGAGGCTGCAGCGAGTCGCAAACGGGCGTTAGCGAAGAGAGCACTACGCGTATGTTATTTACGCGGGCAAGCTCGACCATGGAAATGAGATTGTTTTTTGTCGCATTGTTTGGAATAGGCCCGAGGCTACCCCCAATGTCGTTGGTACCGGCCAGGATTACCACAACGCTGGGTTTCAAATCAATTACGTCCTGATGGAACCGGATTAACATCTGTGGTGTAACTTGTCCGCTGATGCCGCGGTTCACGTAAGGCTTGCCAGGAAAGAACGCTCCGCCACGGCGTCCCCAATAATCCGTAATGGAATCGCCCATGAACACGACACGGTTTTCGCCTGTTGAGGGCGGCGACAGCTTTACATCGTCTTCTCGGTAGCGAGCCAGATTACCGTAATCGTGAATTGTTTTTTCGAGGCGCTCAAACTGCTGCTGCACGTTTGTTGTTGGCGGCGCTGTAGTACTTTGTTGCGAAGAAGATACGGTTTGTGCCGCACAGACACAAGCCGCCAAAAAACAAAACAAAGCGATCGAAACCTGCTTTATGCGCATGGTTTTACTATTGAATCCTATTGCCGGTGTGGACCTCACTCGTCCCGGATACACTGGTTGATGTTCGGCGTCTTTCAATGGCTGGAGCATCAGTTCGTTTGAGGCATCGTGCGTCCTCCCGGTTGGCTACAGCGACGCTGCTCTTAAGCAGCTTGTGGATGTGTGGCGTGAAAGGGCTTGCGCAATCGAATTCGACTGACGCAATTCAGAATTACAACGCGCATATTGCGGTCAGTTATGACTACCGGTTCGGGAAAGATACCTTTTCAGCGCCGGGGAATGCGCTCTCAAGTACCGGAGGGTTTATTCAGGCGGGCGCATTTCCAAAAGCCGAGTACTGCCAACACTGCCATCCTCAAGCCTACGCCGAGTGGAGACAGGCTCTGCATTCGAATTCGTTCCGTACGCCGTTTTATCGAACCAGCGTAAACATTCTGGCGCGAACAAAAGGAATCGAGTTCACCCGACATTGCGACAGTTGCCACAACCCGGTGGGCGTACTTTCCGGCGCATTAACAACCGCTTCTCAGGTGGACCGTCAATTCGATGCCGATGGGTTGACCTGTATGACGTGTCATTCCGTGCAGTCGCTGCAGTCAACGCTCGGGAACGGCAGTTACGTGATGGGCGTACCGGCCGTGACGGTGGATGAGAAAGGCAAACGTGTGCCGGGCGAAGTTCCTTATGAGCAGATCATGGCTCATCCGGAGCGGCACGCCCAGGCCGTGATGAAAGATTTCTACCGTACGCCAGAGTTTTGTGCCTCGTGTCACAAAGCGAATCTGCCGAATCCTCTAAACGATTACAAATGGATTCGGGCCTTTACGGTTTATGACGAATGGGAAAATTCAAAATTCTCAACACGTAATCCACTTACGTTCTACAAATCCGATCTGTTCACATGTCAGAAATGCCACATGATGCGAGAGACAGCGGAGAAAGAAGAATACGGCGCAAAGAAAGGGACGTTTGCAAGCCATCGTTGGGCAGCGGGGAACACGGCTGTGCCATTTTATTACGGCTTCCACGAACAACTAGATAAAACGATTGAATTTTTGAAGACGGGTAATTATCTGAATGTCGACGTATTCGGCATTAAGAATGTCAAGAGCGGTGAGATAGCTGCGCCTTTGGGCTCGACTCCAGTGAATCTAGCGCCGGGCGAACTTGTGCAGGCCATGGTTGTCGTACAAAACAAGAATATCGGCCATTCGCTGATTCCAGAGGTGAGGGATTTATACGAAGCGTGGGTTGAGTTCAATGTTCAGGACCGCGCCGGGGGTGTGATCTACCACAGCGGCTTTATAAAGCCGGATGGGATGTTGGATGCCCGTGCGCACAGCTTCACTAATCGTCCCGTCAATTCCGACGGCGAGTTCGTCGATAACCACAAAGTGTGGACCATTCATTCTGTCGCCTATGACAACACCGTACAATCCGGACGTTCCGCGTTAATTCGATATCAATTCCGCATTCCGAACAATGCCCGCGGCCCACTTAGTTTGACCGCGCGTGTAAATTACAGGCATCTGAGGCAAAGTTATTTGAACAATGTTTTTGGGCCAGATCACCCAACGTATCCAATTGTGGAATTGGCGGCACGAACTCGAGTGTTGAACGTAGGAGCAAATGGCACATCGGCGCCGTTACCCAATGACAACCCGGATTGGATGCGTTGGAACAATTTAGGAATCGCCTCTTTGGATCAATTGCAGTATGCGGATGCCTTAACAGCGTTTCGGCAGGCTCTCACGCTGCATCCCGATTATGCAGACGGCTGGATCAACATTGCGCTGACAAACCTGGAATGGGAAAAGTATTCCGATGCCCGCGAACCGCTGGAGAAGGCTTTACAATTAAGCCCCGGAAACGCGCGAGCGCTTTACTATATGGGTCTCGTCGAGCGGCGTTCGGGTAACGCGGATGCCGAAGTAGCGGATTTTGAGCAGGTAGTGGCACAGTACCCAGATGCCCGCGATGCCAGGCGCGAATTAGGAATTTCCTATTACCAGACGCACCGCTATGACGAAGCGCGGACACAATTTGAGGCATTACAGCGAATCGATCCGGATGATCTGGCGGCACATTACAATCTGGCGGTGATTTACCGCCGTTTGGGCATGAAAGACAAAGCGGCGCAGCAGGCAGCGTTGTTTGCAACGAAGCAAGTGGACCCCGGCGCGCCTACTTACTCCTTGAATTATCTTCGGCAACACCCCGAGATCTCGATTGAGAGCGTTCCCATGCACGTTCACATGGACGAATCCCAAGCACCCTTGAGTGCCTCCGTTAAACATCAATAAAAGTGGAGTTAGTTAATTGCAAAGAAATCGACGCCGGTTCATTCGTTCATTGAGCCGCAGTGCGCTTGTGCTGCCGTTTGCGGATTTAGTATCGCTGGCTGCCGCGCCCCAGCAAATCAAATTGCCTGGGCCAATTGAACGGAGCTACGATGCGAAGCCGAGACCCGCGGCTAAGGGGCCGAAGTCCCCGATCGAAGGCACGCCGTTAGGTGTGAGTTTTGTAGATGTGGTGAAGCAGTCCGGGCTGGCGGTAAAAACGATTTACGGCGGCGAAGGCAAGAACAAGTATTTATTGGAAACAACCGGCTGCGGCCTCGCCTTCTACGATTACGATCAAGACGGATGGCTGGACGTTTTCCTCGCAAATGGCTGGCGCTTGGAAGGATTTCCCAAAGGACAGGAACCGCATTGCCATTTGTTCAAGAACAACCGTGACGGCACGTTTACCGACATAACAAGAGGCTCAGGACTGGAGCATCGGACGGGCTGGGCACAGGCGTGCTGCGTGGGCGATTACGATAACGACGGCTTTGACGATTTGTTCGTGACTTATTACGGCCAGAATGCGCTTTATCGCAATCACGGCGATGGCACTTTTGCCGACGTTACCGAGAAAGCAGGCCTGATGCAGGCCGGCGCGAAGACACGTTGGAATACAGGCTGCACGTTTGTCGATTACGACAAGGACGGTCGCCTGGACCTGTTCGTCGCAAACTACGTCGATTTCGATTTGAAAACCGCGCCACCGCCCGAAGCGGGGCCCTGCACGTACAAGGGTTTGCTGGTGGCGTGCGGGCCACCTGGACTCCCGGGCGGCAAGAACATTCTCTACCACAATAACGGCGACGGGACGTTCACCGACGTTAGCGAAAAAGCGGGGATTTGGAAGACGGCGGGAACATACGGGTTAAGTGTTGCTGCGTCGGATCTGGATAATGATGGCTGGCCTGATATTTATGTGGCCAACGATTCCAGCACCGCAACTCTCTATCAAAACCAGAAGGACGGCACGTTTAAAGACATCGCCATTGAGGCCGGGGCCGCATTGTCGCCCGAAGGCAAACCACAAGCAGGGATGGGGGTTTCGATTGGCGACTACAATCGGGACGGCAATTTGGACTTGGTCAAGACGAACTTCGCGGGCGACACGGATTCGCTTTACACCAACCTTGGCGATGCTAGTTTCGAAGATCGAACGTATCCGAGCGGCATCGGGGTCAACACACGGCTGCTGGGTTGGGGTGTGGGATTTTTCGACATGGACAACGATGGCTGGTTAGACATTCTGATGTCGAATGGACACGTCTATCCGGAGGTGGATAAGTCCAACGCCGACCTAAAATACGCCGAGCATAAATATCTCTACCGGAATTTACAGAATGGACGCTTTGAGGAAGTGACCGAAAAAGGCGGCCCCGGAATTTTGGAGAATGCCCCAGCACGCGGCTGCGCGTTTGGCGATTACGATAACGACGGCGACATCGACATTGCGGTGAATTGCGTGAACACAATTCCACAGCTCTTGCGTTGCGATTCCACGCTGAATCGCAATTGGATCAAGATCAAACTGGTCGGAAATAAATCTAACCGAACCGGCATCGGAACTCGATTAATTGTCACTGCGAAGACGAAGCCGGATGCGGCAAAGCCGTTGGTGCAGATGGATGAACTGCGAAGCGGCGGCAGTTATTTTTCGCAAAACGACCTTCGCATGCATTTCGGGTTGGACCAGGCCAAAACGGTCGATTCAGTGGAACTGCGCTGGCTCAGCGGACAGGTAGATCGCTTGACCAATCTGGAGGCGAACTATCTTTACGTCATCGAAGAAGGCGGGAAGATTTTGAATAAGCAACAGCTCAAACCTGCTAAGTCCTCCACGTGACGATGCAAGTCCATCTTGCAATTCTGCTCTTCGGCATCGTTACCGCCGTACATGCGCAAAGCAGTTGTCCCTGGATGAATGCAGCCACGGCGGGTGGGTTGCTCGGTGGACAGGTTACTGCGAAGTTTTCGCCTGATGGCAAGCACGGTGGGAAATGTGAGTTTGTGCGCTCTCCGAATTCCGATGCCAGCGTGCGTATCGAAGTGACGGTTATGGAGTCACCGAAAACACAATTTTCTCATTACGTGGCCGAGTGCGGCGCGAATGGGAAGCCCGTCAAGGCGATTGGAAATGAAGCGGTCGCGTGCAGTTCCGGCAATGAACAGAGTGTCGTGGGCCGAGTGCGCGATCAAGCGTTTGTTGTGACCTTAGTGCCGGCGAGGCGCGATGGAGTCAAAAAAGCCGCTGACATCGTGGCGGGAAATCTGTTTTAAAGAAATTGTTCTTCCGCGGCGCAGCAACCACTCGGCGAACAGCAGGTTCGGAACCCAGCACATCCAGGCTACTAGGGGATATGCCGTTGCAATGGGAATCCCGCTTACCAATAAAAGTGGAAGGTACGTGCGCAAAGTAATCGCTGCTGCTGTCAACGCATAGCTGCGCATCATCCACTCGCGATGCGCCTGCACGTACCCACGCCGAATGCTGAAGTAAGCCGCCGCCGTTGTGGCGATCCACAGTGCTCCCAGTAGTAGAAATCCGGCGGAAGCCGTGTTCCCAGTCTGTGCATGAGCAGCAATCGGCACGGAGGCCAGCCATCCTGCAGCTACCGCTCCACAGTAGACGCGCCCTAACCATCGATGTGCCCTGAGGAAGCGGCGCCGAAAAGCGGGAAGAAACTGCCATGGACCAGCAAGAAGCGCAATCGAGGCAAAGACTGCGTGGGCAATTAACCAATGGTGACGGACATAATAATTCGGCAGCGGCGAAGGGAAGGGTACTTGGGGAAGCGCGTAGCGAAGCGCAACTATTCCAGTCCCAAGCGCATTGAAAACCAAAATAGCCCATCCTGTGAAGGCCAGCTTGGTCATTTTCTCGCTGTGTTGGTTATGATTCACGGATTCTCTATGCCGATAGCGCTTCTGAAAATCGAAAGTTCCATCAGGCTCGGTCCGGTACTCGGGGACGCAACGTTCGGGGCTATGGGGAGGGCTTCGCCGTTCCCTGCTCCAGCTTCCTGCGTTTGGCATCTGCCTCCGCCTGCCGCAGCGCAGCGGCTTTAGCGAACGCCTGTTTTGAGCCTTCACTGTCGCCTTTGCGCTTGAGCAGAAGCCCTAGCGTATTGAACGCGCCTGCATCCGTGGCATCGAGCGCTACTGACCGCTGCAAAGCCTGAATGGCTCCATCGGCATCACCTTGATCTTTAAGAACAGTTCCTAACTCGAACCAAGCCTCCGAATAAGTTGGTCGTTGTTTCACGGCAGTGCGTAATTCTGAAACCGCCTCGTTCGTTTCGCCAAGGTCGACGCACGTCAGCGCGAGGAGGTAATGGGCTTCGACGATGGACGGTGCGAACTTCACCGCCTGTTCCAGTTCGGTGCGGGCATGCTGCAAGTCGTCGCTTTGCTTATATGCGACGCCAAGATCATAGTGTGCGTCGCCCGCGTCCGGATGTTTTTTCACCACTTGAGAAAGATGGCGGATCGCTTCTTTGTAATCACCGGCGCCAATGTAGGCGTAGCCGACGTTCACCAGAACACGCACGTTATCGGGCTCGCGTTCGAGGATCTTTTTAAACTGCGCCAGACCGGCGGCCGGGTCACCGCACTTAATCAACATGGCGCCATAGCTGTTGCGAACCGCGGTGTTCGTGGGTTCCAGCGCCACAGCCTGACGATAGGCTTCTTTTGCGTCTTTGAACTGCCCGTTTTGCTGTAAAGCTTCACCGAGATTCGCCCATACAGCACCCTTACTGGGCAGCCGCTTGGCAGCAATGCGCAGTTGGGTGACAGCATCGGAGTATCGACTGATTTCGTTGTAGGCGGTACCCAGACGGAAATGATAATCGGCCTTTGCGGGGTCGAGCGCAACCGCCTTTTCGAGATCGGAGATTCCGGAACCCTGCTGCAGGATTAGTCGGGCCACTCCCAAGTGAAACCACGCCTGCGCCATTTTGGGGTTAAGCGCAGTTGCCCGCTGAAAGTACGGAATGGCCTCGGAAGCGCGATTTGTAGCGGCAAGCAGAAAGCCGATTTCGTCCTGATAATCGGCCGATTGCGGGACCATTTCCGCCAGTTTCCGATAGTCGGCCAAGGCGGAGGCGGCATCGCGGGCGGCAAGATTGCGGCGCGCAGATGCTTCCAATTCCTGCACTGTTGCAGTCGATTGCGCGTGGATAACAGCGCCGGATAACGCGACCAGGATTAGCAGAAAAAGCCGCAACCGGCTTTTATTATCCGATAGCGCACGGCCTAAACGGAACTAGGCTGCCTTTGGCGCGTCTTTGAGTGAAAAAGAAGAAGAAGGGGAAAACCCGCCGCTTCTATCGGCATCCGCTAAGGCAGAAAATCTCGCTCTTTCGATGAGTTGCACCAACTCCGAAGCTTCTGCCACGGTACCTATGGCGCGTTCAATCGCTCCACTGTCAAGCCTGAAGGTTATATCCGCCCGCCGACTTCCGAGGTAGATGGCGACAAGGAAGGCGCCGAGAAGCAGGCACGGCAGTGCGGCTCCGTCGCCATCTCTGGAAGCGAGGGCAGCGGCGCCCACAACAAAAATGCCGGCGGCGACGGCCAGCAATCCAGAATATGGAGTCTTCTTAACGTCAATACTTGCCAAACGTGTAAGCGGGATAATGGTGTGCTTTTGGCTCGCGACGTTACGAAGAATCAAAAAATTCCGGGTGACCCAGGCCTGCCGGATCAGTCCCAATACTTTCTCATCCGATATCGCTGCCGCTACAGTGCCAGTCAGCAGTGGTGCTGCTACAGAGGACATCTTATCTACCTACACCGCATTTTTGATGCCGCGGAAGAACACAAGGATTCCGGGCCAGAACTTGCTAACAAAGATTTGAATGCAAGTCGTCTGACGGCCACGTCCTTTGCCCAATAGGATAAAGTTCGAAATAGCCAACATTTCATGGGTTCGCAAACGGTTCAACCAGCTTCGTTCAGTCGTGTCCGCGTGCGTTATGCAGCGTCCGAGGGCAAGACTGAACAAGTATTTGAAGGGCCGTTTCGAATCGGGCGCGAGGCCGGTTGTGAAATCCGCATACAGAACGGATATGTTAGCCGCGTTCACGCAGAAGTTACTTACGAGAACGGACAGTGGGTGGCCCGAGACCTGAAGAGCAGCAACGGTCTGTACGTGGACGGAAAACGGGTCGAGACCGTTGGCCTAGGTACGGAAACTACCATCCGGTTAGGCGCAGAGGGGCCGGAGATCGTTCTGGCCGTTGAAGTTGTTCCGGTGCAGCCTCAACAAACCCCCGGAGAACACACAATAGTTGCGAACTACATCGCGCACTACTTCGACGATTCCGGGCGCCAAGGCCCGGTCGGCGAGCACACGATGTTCGTCCGGCGCGCGTTCCAACACGTACAGAAAAAACAGCGGCGCAGATATGGAAAAATTATGGCGGCATTGGCGATCTTGCTGGTTGCGGCCGCCGCCTATGGCATTTACGAACACCAACAAAACCGTAAACAGCGAATGTTGGCTGAAAATCTGTTCTATTCCATGAAGTCGCTGGACGTGGATATTGCAAACGTAGAGCGGATTGTCTTGCAGAGTCCAAATCAGCAAGGCGCCGGAGAAATCAAGAAATATCAAAATCGCCGCAAGGAAATGGAGAAGAACTACGACCGTTTTCTTGCCACTTTACGCGTATACGATCCCAAAATGACGGCGCAGGAGCGGCTTATTCTTCGCGTGGCGCGTATTTTTGGTGAATGCGAACTCGCGATGCCGCGCGAATTCGTAACGGAAATCAACAACTACATCAAAAAATGGCAGTCGTCGGGGCGGCTGGTGAAAGCCCTGCGAACCGCTAAGCAGAACGGCTACACCAGCTTAATCACGCAGGATCTGCTCGATCAGGATTTGCCGCCGCAGTTTTTCTATCTGGCGCTGCAGGAAAGCAATTTCGACCCTTATATTAGCGGTCCCATGACACGGAAGGGAATCGCGAAAGGAATGTGGCAGTTCATTCCTGAGACCGCGCTGAAGTATGGCTTGCATCTGGGGCCGTTAATTGACATGAGGCGGCCCGATCCGGGAGACGACCGGCACCATTGGGACCGCGAAACGAAAGCAGCAGCGGCTTATCTGAAAGATTTGTATAGCACAGATGCGCAGGCTTCGGGACTACTCGTCATGGCTTGTTACAACTGGGGTGAAGACTCCGTACTGCCCCTGGTGCGAAGCATGCCGGAAAATCCCCGCGAACGAAATTTTTGGAAGCTGCTGACACTGCATAAGGACAAGATTCCGCAAGAAACGTACGATTATGTTTTCTACATTGCATCAGCCGCAGTGATCGGAGAAGACCCGCACCTGTTCGGATTTGACTTCGATAATCCTCTGGCAACCCTGGAAAGCAAATAGAGATTATCGTTGACAAAACCGGCTGACATGCGTCCGATGCCCCTTCGGGTTGTCTTGGTTTCACCGCGCAATCCACTGAACATCGGGGCGGCCGCTCGCGCCATGAGCAACTTCGGCTTCACCGACCTTCGTCTTGTGAATCCATACGATGTCGCATTCAAGGAAGCGCGTTCAGCCGTGCGTGCACGATACATCTTGGAAGATGCCCGTGTTTCCGATTCGCTCGCCGCCACGGTGGCCGATTGCACGCTGGTTGTTGGCACCACGGCTGTGGGCCATCGCGACTTGCATCTTCCGCTATATCGATTAGAAGCAGCTGCCCAGCTCATTCGCGAGCACGCAATCCAATCTAATGTCGCGATTCTTTTTGGGTCGGAAAAGTTCGGCTTGTCAAATGAAGACATGAGCCATTGTCATTGGCTTATGCGCATTCCTACGCGTCAAGAGCACGGCTCCATGAATTTGGGGCAAGCGGTAGCGATTTGCCTCTATGAACTTCGCCGCTCAGATGCCGAAGAGAATGCGCGCTTTGCGCCGGCGCCTACTGCTTCAGCCGAAGATCATGAGCGTTTCACAGCGCTGCTTGTCGAGCTTCTCTCACGGTCGGGGTATATCCACGAACGGACGTCCTCATCCACGGAACTCAAAATCAGGCGCTTGATACGGCGTCTTCCTCTTCCAGCGGCAGATGCTGAAACGTGGCTAGGTATCTTCCGCCAGATCTTATGGAAACTCAAGCAACGCGATGCCGAGTAGATGCTACGCTGTTTTTCGATGACGAAGGTGCAATGCACGTTTAAGCTGTCGCGTGAGCTGAATGACGAAGAGTTGAAGAAGATCTCGCGCATACACGCGGTATACGGAATACTCGCCGTTCGTCTCATGCCCGCTGAGCAGCTATTCATCGAATATGACGCGAGCCGGCTGACACCGAAAGAGGTAGAGGGCACACTAGACGAAAATGGAATTCCCCTAGCGTGATGCGGTGACCTAATATGCGCTGCCTTGTTGCAATTTTTTGTGCGGCCATTCTTTTCGCGCAAAATGGCGAGTGGCCCAACTACGGCCGCGATCCTGGCGGTCAGCGGTTTTCTCCTTTAACCGCGATTAATACATCGAATGTTCAGTCGTTGAAGATTGCCTGGACATATCGTACCGGCGACGCTTACGCGCCGTCGAATGGTTCGAAGCCCACGCAGTTTGAAGCGACGCCGCTTTATGTGGATGGCACGCTGTATCTCTCCACGCCTGTTGGGCGCGTCATCGCGCTCGATCCAACGACCGGGAAGCAGCGTTGGTCGTATGATCCGCACATCGATAAAGACAAGGGTTACGGCGATTATGCCAATCGCGGTGTGTCGACATGGAAATCGCCCGACGGCCATCGACGCATCTACGATGCAACCATCGACGCGCGGCTAATCGCGCTCGATGCGGCAAGCGGCAAGCTCGTGGCCGAATTCGGCGACAACGGCATTGTCGATCTTCGTCAAGGATTGCGCATCCCGGTACGCTGGTTCGCTGATTATGAAGAAACATCGCCTCCCGCGGTCATCAACAACACGCTGGTGGTTGGTTCAGCCGTCGCGGATAACGGATCAACCATGCAGCCCAGCGGCGAAGTGCGTGGATTCGATGCCGGGACCGGAAAACTGAAGTGGGCTTGGGATCCCATTCCGCAAAACCAAAACGATCCCGCTGCAGCCGCATGGAAGGATGACAGCGCCGCTCATACTGGCGCCGCCAATGCCTGGTCGGTCATTGCGGCCGACCCACAACGCGATTTGGTTTTTGTTCCTACCGGGAGCGCGAGCCCCGATTACTATGGCGGCGAGCGGCCAGGTGACGGCTTATATGCCGATTCCGTTGTCGCCCTGCGAGCTTCTACGGGAAAGATGGCCTGGCATTTCCAGACCGTTCATCATAATCTTTGGGATTTCGATGTTGCGACGCCTCCGCTGCTTTTCGACATGCATCGTAATGGCGAGACTATACCAGCCATTGCAATCGGTTCAAAAACGGCAAATCTTTTTATCCTGAATCGCGAAACAGGCAAGCCGATATTCGGCGTAGAAGAACGTTCGGTTCCTAAGAGCGATGTTCCTGGCGAAGTCACATCGCCGACGCAGCCGTTTCCAGTGAAGCCGGCGCCCGTCGCAATCCAGAAAATCACTCCTGACGACGCTTGGGGCGTTGACGATGCAGACAAAGCATGGTGCCGCGATGAATTGAGCAAGTCTCACACGGGACCGATCTTCACACCGCCATCGCTTGTAGGAACTATCACCATGCCCGGGAACATCGGCGGCATGAATTGGGGCGGCATGACATACGATCCTCAGCATGATCTGCTGGTGCTTCCGTCGAACAATCTCGCGGCCGAAATGCGATTGATTCCGCGTGCCGATTTCGAGAGTATGCGTGAGTCAAAAGGCCGTAGGCTCGATGGCGATTGGGAGTTCGCACCCCAGCGCGGCACTCCATACGGAATGATGCGGCGGCTATTACTTAGTCCGAAGCGCCTGCCGTGTACGGCCCCGCCTTGGAGCCGGCTCATCGCGATATCCGCCTCCACTGGAGAAAAGAAATGGGAAGTCCCATTAGGCCGGTTCAGCCCGAAGGTTCCGCAAGAATGGGGTTCCATATCTCTCGGCGGCCCAATGTCCACGGCCGGAGGTCTCGTTTTCGTCGGCAGCACTCTGGCTCCGGCGCTGTATGCCTTCGATATTCAAACTGGACGACTCTTGTGGACTGGCGAGTTGCCCACCAGCCCCAAAGCTACGCCTATGACTTATCAAGGTCCGGACGGCAAACAATACGTGGTTGTTTCGGCGGGCGGCTATGGAATACCCAATCTGTCGCCACTGGGCGACTACGTCATCGCGTTCAGCTTGTGAACCGGTTTTCCATTGGCGTTCATCCAGTCCGCGAAGCACTGCGCGCGCATCGGCCGCTGGACAAGGTGCTCATTGCGAAAGGAGCATCTGGACCGAGACTGCAGGAAATCATAGATCTCTGCCGCGAACATAACATTCCGGTTCGCTTCGAATCTCGTGATGCGCTGGATCGAGTCAGCAAAGGTACGCCGCATCAAGGAGTAGTTGCCTTTGGCGCGGCGCACGAGTACGTGGAACTGGATGAGATTACTGGCGACGCCAAATTGCTCGTGATCCTTGACGGCGTAGAGGATCCGCACAACTTGGGCGCAATCATTCGTACGGCGCACGCCGCTGGCGCGAACGGCATAGTCGTTCCCGAGCGCCGTTCGGCGCCGCTAACGGAGACGGTCGATAAAGCTGCCGCCGGTGCGGTTGAGTATTTGCCGATCGCCCGGGTCACGAACGTCAGCCAAACGATCGAGCGACTAAAACAGCAAGGCTTTTGGATCTATGGCCTGGATGAGCGCGGCTCCGCACCCTACGATCAAGTCGAGTTCAACACTCCATCTGCCATCGTGCTCGGCGGAGAAGGCAAGGGCCTGCACCAGGGCGTTCAAAAGCATTGCGATGTGCTGGTTCGCATACCGATGGCGGGTGAAGTTTCATCGCTGAACGTATCGGTCGCGGCGGGCGTGGTTTTATTCGAGTGGCGGAAGAGGCAAACCGCGCGACAATAAACCCCATGGACGATATCATCACCGCACCACCACAAATCGAATCAGAGATCGTTGCTGGTTTAGCAGTTATGAAAAAAAAGGGCTACCGCGTTACTGCCGATGAAGGCGCCTCCGGCGAAATGCTGCTGCACTTTCGATTCGGCGAGAGCGAGCAGACACTCAAGTTTAGTAAGGATGAGTGGCAGAAATCGGGGACGGTCGAAAAACGAATAATCGACAAGCTCGATATCTGAGCTATCGCGGTATTTATTTTCCTGTCAGAGCGAAGACTAGCGTCTCCATAATCACGCGATCGTCCTTATAGCCTTCACGCAGTTTTTTGTCCGTTTCATAGATCGCCGATGTCGCTTTAGCCAGGTGTTCTTTCGTGAATATAGAGGCCGTTCCGATTACCTGTTCAGCCCGATCTCGCCACATGCGCACGCCGACTTTCGAAAAAAAACTAAGCGCTTGAGGAACTGAGGTTACGCGCGCTTCCTTTGCTGCAAGCGCCAATCGAAATTGAGTGCTCAGGAATGTCAACGCGAGCGGCAGGTACTCGCCTTCTCGGATCAAAATATCCAATGAACGCAGTGCTCCGGCGCGGTCTCGCTTCCCGAGGGCATTTACCAGCGAAAAAATGGTGCTTTGGGCCGCGTTCGGGACCATCGTGCGCAGATCGTCCATTGTGACTGCGCGATCGTTCTCGACATAAAGCGACAGCTTCTCCATCTCCGACGCCAAGCGGTTTGCATCGCCCGCCACGGCATCAAGCAAGACGGCCAGCTCCGCGCCGCCAATTTTAAGCCCATGCTTCCTGGCAAGCTCTTGCGCCAAGGCGCGGCTCAATTCGGGGGTGAAATGGCGGAACTCCACGATGTTCGGAATTGCGGAATAAAACTTTTCTACCCGCTCCAGTTTCGGCTTATCGTCTCCAGCGAAATCGTACCGGCTGCATTCGAACACCAGAACGGTTCCTGGAGTTGGCTCTTTCACGTAGCCGGCAATCTGATCCCCACTCGATCGGTCGCCATCGTCGCCTTCGTCAGAGCTGGCGGTCAATCTTCGCGGAAGAGCGAGCTCAGCACTGGATACCCAGATTAATCTTTGCGATGCGAATAGAGACAAGGATCGGGCATCGTCCAGAACTTCTGAAATTGAAGTGCTCTCAAGATCGGACTGCGTGAACCCGTCGCTGATTGATTCTGGGGGGAGCACGCGCGCCCGCAAAGCATCTTTACAGATACGCCGCTGATAGCCCTCCTGCCCTAGAAACAGGTACGCTGCGGCAGGCGGATTCTTGGCGATTCTCGTTAGGAATTGTTCGGGCGACACCGCTAGATTAGAAATTCTCCACAATGGAGCTGACGACATCGCGCGCCACATCCCGGCTTAACCGGTCAAACGCGGGACCACTTTCGTCGAAGAACTGATGCGGATCCACGGCCACGTCGTAGTTCTGCTTGAACAAATAATTCGCCCGTGAATACAATGTCCGGCCGGTCGTTTGCTCCCGAAGAGTGATCGTGAGGAACACCATAACAGAGATCGTCGTCGCTTTGCCGCTAGTGGGATCGAAAACCGCGGGATACACTTGCGCGGAATTAATGCTGCCGCTCAAAACCGCGTCTGCATCCTTGGGATTTTCGACGATGTGAAATCGGGTACGCGCCATGAACTCCCGACCAATCTGCTGAGGCAACACATCCACTAATTTGTAACGCATGGTGAAAGTCGTGAAGGCTGGAACGGCAATTGTCTGAATACTTTTCGGCAGCAGATCGGCTTTGCCGCCGGCATGATAGCCGCAAGAAAGCGTGCTGACTGCGCTCAGCATTAACGCACTCAGCCAGGCGGCTGGCGAAACTCCTCTATTCAACGTTGCTCCGCTTTCAAACTCGAAATGGCGTCGCTCACCGCATCCGCCGTCAATCGCAAATTGTCGCCCACTATCCAAAACCACATCGCTCGCGGGTTGTTCTCGTCCACTCGAATATCGCCCACTATCAATCCGCTCTGACTCGCGACACCTACGTTATCGGGTGCTGTATCCTGCGCCCGTCGAACTTCAATCTGAGCCGAAGCCAATGCCTCGCCCGCTTCGGTAGCATTCACGGTATTTTCGAACTGTACCCACACGGACATGCTGTAGCCATGGAAAACAGGCGCTTGGACCAGACGCACGGACGCGTTTGGAATGGCGGCTGTTTTTGGCTGCCTGCTGAGTAGCGTTGTCAAATGCCGGATTATGCGTTGCTCTATGCTTGCCAGCTTCACGGGCGCTTCTTCTCCGTATTGCGCCAGCATGTTAAAGCTCACCTGAGAATCAAACACCGTTTTGTCCAATGGTTTGAAAGAAAGTAAGTTCGTTGTTTGCTTCTGCAACTCGGAGACACCGCGATGTCCTCGCTCACTTGCCGGTTCAAAAATGTGCACAATAACCTGTTTGATGTCTTGATAGCCGCCGAGTCTTGCCAGCACCAAGACGAGCGCGCTTGCCGCAGGATGTGCAATTTCGTACAGCCAACCTTGCTGCAAACTAAATAGTTCCCCAAGCGGCGACAGGATACGAGTCTCCGGCTTCTCTTCCAGATAACCTGTACAGTCGATGGTTATCGGCTTTGAATTCGTCGCTTGTGCCAGATCGTATGCCTTCGTTGCTCCTTCTCGCGAGCCCGCGATGACGACGGCACTATTCTTGCTTAGAACTTCCGCGGTGAATGGCTCGACAAAAATTGGTTCTCCTTCTTCCTCGCCGAAATTGCCTTCGCCGCTCGCCGAGAAGGGATGCACCAACGCGTCCTGAACTCGATCTTTAATCACTTCTTCAAGTTCGCGCCCCAGCAGCGTCTCAGCACCAATCAGCGCTACCGACAGAGCTTTCGTCTTTTGCTGTGCTTTAGCCAATTTGATGCTCCGGCAGCGGCGCTCGTGGCCGTGGTTTCCTGTACCGGCGAATAATTCCGCCAATCCGAATCACAATGCCGCTCAGCACATAAGCAGACGCAAATGCCAGCAGTACCGGTTGCGACCAGTTCCAAATCACGAAGGCGATGCCGCCTAATAGAAGCACAATCAGCGGTGTCCGCGGCTTCGAAACACTAATTTGCTTAAAGCTCGGATAGCGCCACGTGCTGACCATCAGCAGCGAAATGATGCTCAGCATCACTAGCCATGTCACGGCAAAAGCGAAGGATTGTACGGGCGACGGAGCCATGTAGACCACCGCTGCAATAAATCCTGCTCCTGCCGGTATCGCCATGCCCACAAAGTATCGACGGTCGGGACGACCGGGATTCTTGGGGGTCGGGTTCGTTTGCACGTTGAAGCGTGCCAGCCTCACGGAACCACACAAAAGATAGAAAAACGCCAGAAAATAACCGGCACGATGCAGATTACTCATAAGTTGCCCGTCCGCCGGATTAATAACAAACAAGACGCCCCAAACGAACGCCAGCACCGCCGGCGCTATGCCAAAGGTAATCACATCGGCAAGTGAATCCAGTTCGCGGCCGAAATCGCTGGTGGTGTTCGTCATGCGCGCAATGCGCCCATCGAGCCCGTCAAAAAAAACGGCAAACCCCAGCGCTTTGGCGGCCGTGATGAAATGTTGATTCGGCCCGTAATCGCCGGCATTGACCTGCATTGCCCCTTCGAACGTCTGCAGGATGGCGATGAAACCGAGAAAAATGTTCCCGCTCGTAAACAAGGTCGGGAGAACATACGCTGCGCGCCGCGGACGCTTTTCCGACAACCGCGGCCCGAGAATTTGATCTTTAAAGCTCAGATCGCCTCCCGGGTCGCTAATATGCTGGAGCCGGCGCTCACCCGGTCGCCCACTTTCACAGCGGTTCGCCATTCAGCTCCGTAGACAACGTCAACGCGCGAGCCGAATTTGATATACCCGATGCGTTCTGCCGGAGCCACCGTATCTCCGGCGCGCTTGTAACAAACGATACGGCGCGCGATGAGGCCCGCGATTTGACGGCATGTTACGCGCGTGCCATCGCCTTCGATGACGAGTGTGTTCTGCTCATTATCCGAAGAGGCCAGTTCGCGGCTCGCGACCATGAACTTGCCCTTGGTATACACCACCTGCGTCACCTTGCCAGGTATCGGCGTGCGGTTCACGTGTACGTCAAATATGTTGAGGAAGATGCTTACACGGGTTTCCGCTGAACCCAGATCGCGCACCGCTACCACCTGACCGTCGGCGGGGGCGACCATTACGTTGCCAGGCGGTGGCGTACGCTCGGGGTCGCGGAAGAAATAAAGACAGAAAGCCGCCAACAAGTATAACGGCACACCAGCCCAAGGTGTCAGGAAATATGACAATACGATCCCAACTAGTGTCAACCCGCAGGCATAGTAAATGCCATCAGAAACGATACGCAAATTACTATTTTGTCATCTTCGGCGTGCGAGAACGACGCTTGATATGGCGCTTTCCGCTACGGTAATGCGCGCAGCGTGGAATCAGTAGCCACGGACGGCGCGGAGCCGCGCTCGCGCTCTTCTGGGATCCCAGCTAAAACCGGTGATCCAAACTAAACCGCGCTTTCAGCCCGCGATTGAACTACTTCCAACCTCATGGACGCGACCGCATGTGCCGAATGTTGATGATTAAGCCATTGGTCAGACTGACGGACCGCGGGCTGCTCCCAGCAAACAGGGTGGTAGCGCAAGCAGCGGCGGCATTGATACTGTCCGGCTACTGGCCACATAAGCTCATCGTGGAAGAGCTTACACCAAAGATCGCGCGCTTTATCCATCCAGCCTTGTGATTGTTGACTGCCCATGAATCGAAAATAAACTGCACTGCGCGCGCTTGAAATTGCACTTGAACGACTAAGGCGTACCACGACTTGCCGTACTTCGCAGACGGTCTAGGCTGCCGGAATAACAGGATTGGCTAGGCGCCGAGCGCGGAACTTGTCTCTGAACCGGAATTTGTGCGACACATCCCGTCTGAAATGTCTATCTATACAGAGCGAGGTTTATCCAATGCTGCACATTCATGAAGGACAATGCGGGCTTTGTACTCATTTCGGAGAAGAACATCCGCAAGACGACCGCCTAACGCAAATTCGGACTTCGATGGAAGCTGCCGAGGATTTTATCGAGGACTGTGGCCACCCACAGCACGAACGACTGCACCTCAAGGTAACTGCGACCAGTGGCTGCGACGGCTTCGAACCGGTCACCATCCACTAGCCTGTCACTAAAGATGGACCTGTCGAGCCTCTCGCATAATCTGGACAAGAAAAAGAGGGAATGCCGTATCGTCATCGAGACACCAAAGGGACGACGGAATAAATTCGACTATGATCCCGAAATGGAGGCGTTCACCTTGGGTGGCCTGCTGCCCGAAGGCCTCAGCTTTCCGTTCGACTTTGGCTTTGTGCCTTGCACTATAGCCGAAGACGGTGATCCCCTAGATGTCATGGTCCTCATGGATGAGCCCGCACACGTTGGGTGCGTTCTGGATGTCAGGGTGATCGGCATCATCGAAGCCGAACAGACAGAGAACGGCAAAAGTACAGAGAATGACCGGCTCATTTCGGTGGCCCTGCATTCCTACAGCCACCAAAATTTAAAATCTGTCGCTGAGGTCAACAAATCTTTGCTTGATCAGGTGTGCGAGTTTTTCGTCTCCTATAACAAAAGCCGCGGCAAGAAGTTCAAAGTCAAAAGCGTGCATGGCCCTTCGAGAGCAGTGAAGCGTCTTGAACGCGCGGCTGACGAATACCGAAAGAAAAAGCTTTAAGAAATCAAAAAACCGCGAAGCGTAAACCTATCCGCTCGTAAGCCCGAGGGAATAAGCGGGCTAACTGCTTTTGTCGTCGTATTCTGCCGATAAGTTAGCGAACTATGAGCGTGGCTTCCGCGACCCGAATTGGGCCGTACGAAATCGTTTCGCCCTTGGGCGCTGGAGGTATGGGCGAAGTATTTCGCGCCTGGGATTATCGCCTGCAACGTGAAGTAGCGATTAAGGTGGTGAAGAATTCCAGCGGGGATCCGGAGTGGCAAAAGCGCTTTCTCCAGGAAGCGAGAGCCGCCGGTGGACTCAATCATCCGAATATTCTTACGGTCCACGATGTCGGCATCGATGACGGGTCACCTTATCTTGTCACCGAACTAATTGACGGCGAACCGTTGCGCAGCATTCTTAAGCGCGGTCCACTTCCTATTGCGAAGGCGATTGAGATCTCCATTCAAATACTGGATGGGCTGTCCGCCGCCCACAGGGCTGGAATTGTACACCGCGACCTCAAACCGGCAAACATCATGATCACCAAAAGCGGTTTGGTGAAACTGCTCGATTTTGGGTTGGCCAAGCAGGTGAACGCGAGTTCATCGGAACGAACCCGCGAGCTTACCGAGCCCGGTCTGATTGTGGGCACCGCTACCTACATGAGTCCGGAGCAAGCCCGCGGCGAGCCTGTGGATGTCCGGTCAGATCAGTTTTCTTTCGGACTCATCCTCTATGAGATGCTCGCGGGCGCGCCCGCCTTCGATCGGGGCAGCGCCGTCCAGACTATGGCTGCGATTCTCAGTGAGGAGTGCCCTCCGCTTTCGGCCTTAAATAAAGCCGTTCCCCCGCCTGTTGTGTGGATTGTGGAAAGATGCCTTGCGAAGGATCGCGAAGACCGTTATGGCGCGACTTTCGATCTCTATCACGACCTTAAATTTCTCGATAGTAAAACTCAGGCATTTGCTGCCGCTGCACCTCCAAAAGCTACAAAATCGTCCAGCCGAAGCCTGATTATTGGCTTCGTTTTCGTATGCCTTGCTTTGGCGGGCGCCGGAGCGCGCCTAGTGTGGAATCTCAACCATACGGTCGACTTTCATCAGTACCGGTTATCGCCCTTAGCGACATCCGGAGTTTTCGAGGGCGAACCAGCGTGGTCACCGGATGGGAAGAATATCGCTTTCACCGGTGATGCCGGGCATGTCCGCGAGGTGTTCGTACGAAATCTGTCTGCATATACAGCAGCTCAAGTTACCCATGCGCCCCAAGACTGCAGCGAACCATTTTGGTCCCCGGATGGCTCTCGCATCTTCTATCTTGCTGCCGACGAATCCGGTAACACTTCCCTGTGGTCTGCGGGCGCAAGCGGCGGAGCGCCACAACATCTCAGATCGAATGTAAACGCGGCATCGGTGGCGCCAAACGGCACGCTCGCCTATCTCGCACCTGAAACCGGTGAGGGTCTTTCGCTTTGGGTTGCGCCGGATGCGCAGTCCGCCCAGGGCATTCGCTATAGCAACCCCAACTGGAGCCATCGTTCTTTTAGCAAAGGTTATCTTTCGTTTTCGCCTGATGGTAAATCGATTGGGCTCTGGCTTGCCGCCTGGAGTGGTTCGTCCGAATTCTGGGTCATTCCATATCCTGAAGGTCAACCTCGTCGTGCGTTCACATTCGAGGACGGGATTTATCCCTTTCACTGGATGCCGGACAGCCGCCGCATTCTCTTCGGCGGAATCCTCCCGCAAACGGTTGGTTCCGACCTGCACATTGTCGATCTTTCATCGGGAAGAATCGTTGCCATTAGCAAAACCACGCGGCAGGCCTTGCAGCCGGCCATCTCGCCGGATTCCAAACACATCGCTTTTACCGTGGCGGATAAAGACTTTGACCTACTCCAGCTTTCGGTCACGGATCCTAAACCCAAGGGGCTCGTAACATCTTCACTTAATGAATTTAGTCCGGCTTGGTCACCGATCGGATCGCAGTTAGGATTTGTGACGGATCGCACAGGTATTCCCCAGATTTGGGTGAAAAGCGTTGCAGAAGGATGGGAACGGCCCCTAGTAGTCGCAAAAGATTTGGGCCGCTCGTGGATTTCGTCATTCAACGACTTATCATTTTCAGCGGACGGACAGCGGCTCGCTTTCGTAGCAAGCCGGGCCGGCACTCGTTCGACTTACCTCTTTAACTATGCCGGTGGACCGCTAGTGAAGCTGATTACGCCGATGTATGAAGAACACGCGCCCAGTTGGTCACCGGATGGAAATTCCCTCGCCTTCGCAATGAACAAAAACGGCCAGTGGTGGTTGGCAACAGCTTCTTCGAGTGGCAACAGCTCGCCTTCTCTTCTTCGAGAGCTTCCTTCTATTCACGATGTACGTTGGTCGCCGACGGGAAAAGTCATCGCATGTAATACGCGTGATGCGCTGTTTCTTATTTCACCCGATGGCGCGCAAATGCAAACGATCAATAATGCCCAGTGGATTACCTTCGATTGGCAAAATGATGGAAGCCGGTTGATCGGTATTTTGCGTCACGCAGACGGAAGCCGACTACTCGCTTCGGTCGAAGTTCCAAGTGGTACGCTACATGAGATTGCTACTCTCGACCTGCCTTCGGTCGCTGAGATCGGCCGTCTTAGTATTTCGCGGGATGGTCAGCAAATCGCCGTCGCCGTGAGCAAACCACGCGGCGATATCTGGATGCTGGAGGGCTTTCCCGGCTCCGAAAACATCTTCAAGCGGCTTCGCGACGCTTTGATGCCACAAGAAAACCACAATCTTTGATTTGCTATACGACCGGACAATGGGCTTGGAACGTTAGCGGGCTCCTTGAACGTTCATACGGTATAGCACCGGTAATCCGACTAAGCGTCCGCAATCACTCGCGAATACGATGGCCTTATTATCCAGCTCCCACGCCGGCTCAGAGTTGTTACAGTTGCCACCGGTCGCGCGTTTTATTTCGCCAGTAATGTTGTTCTTAATGAAGATTTGCTGCGAGCCGTGGACACTTGCTGTGAAAGCTGTCTGACGGCCATCCGGGGAAACTGCCGGCATGCCCGGATGAACGTCCACGGGTATTGCGACGGGCACCGCTTTTCTAGTGACGGGATCGAACCGCATCATTGTTGAGGTCGCGTGAGAGACTAATTCGAAGTAGATTGGGCCGTCGGGGGCCGGTGCGATTGGATGAAACGCCTGTCCGTCAAATGAGAGATCTTCGACAGTAACTCCATGTAGCCAGCGCAAAACATAGCGATCTCGCGTTTGAGCCTGGCAGAACAATCCGCTGCGTGAGATCGCGGGGAATGTAACGAACAGAGATCCTTTTTCCGCCATGAGAAGTTGATCGTGTTTGTCTGGCGCGCTTCGATAATCCTTAACCGAACGATATGCTTTCAGCGCGGCTAAAAGGGCTACTATTGCGAACGTTGCCGCAATGATGTGTGGAGACAAGATCGGCCAGTAACGCCTGCCGATCACTACTAACAAAGCAAACAACAGCCATACCTTAGGGAACAAACGAGCGCCCGGCAACGGCGCAGTCAAAAGTATGTAGGAACCGATCAGATACCAACTTTCGCGCGGGCCCGCCTCATCCAAACACAGCACAATTGGAAGTAGTAATAACAAGAATGCGTAAGACGCTGGGCTCGAGGAGAGCAGAAAGAGGGCGACAACGAAAATGGCAAAGTCTCGGCGGCAAGTGCCTGTCCGGTTCAACGCAATGGCCAACGACGCAAACAAGATAACCGCCAAGCCGATCAGCGGCTGAAGGAAAAACAGCAACCAGGGCGCGTTATACAGCGGCCTTGGATTTAGTGCCGGATCGGCCAAAAACAGCCGCCGCAATAGTGTAGCGACGGCTTGAACGCCAGGCGTGTACGGATCTGGCGGGACGCCTTCGAGCGCGCGTGGAAAAATCTGAGTTGCATAGAACCACACATCTGCCAAGCCGAAGATTGCGACTGCCGCTGCTGCAGCCAGGGCGGTGGCGCCGATCATTCCGGCAACAGCTTTCCAATGCCGCTTCGCGACGAAGTAAAGGAACAGCGGGCCGCCATATAACTTCAGCGCAAAAGCGATTCCTGCGGCAGCGCCGGCTGAAACAAATTTCTTCCGCGAAACCAGATAGAACGACAGCGTCAATAAAAGCAGCAGGAAGACGTAATATTGACCGAGTACAAAATTGGTTCGTAACGACGTGTATCCGGCGAGTATTAGAAGTGTTATATGTTCAGCCCGCAGTCGCCCGGTTTTCGAAAGCAACCACACAGTTAAACCCAGAAACAATAAGTTAAGGACTAACCAGATCCGTTTGGCCGTCTGAGGAGCAAAGTTCGCGATGGGTAATAGCGGCGCCATGGTCAACGGTGGCTGTGGTGTGTATGCGCCTAACTGGTTTTCGATGCCGGCGTAATTCATCTGCCGTTGAAACCAGGTCCAATCGTAAAAATCGCGTAGATGCTTGCCGGAAAGCACCAGCCGAGCGGCAGTGTAATAGTTCGGAAAGTCGGTCGTGCTCTGCGTCCAACCCTTCCGAAAGTCGGTACCGAGAAAATACACCGTGCCGCAAATCGCCAACAGAAGGCCAGCAGTCCGGCCCCGCGACGCCTGCAAAAACCTCATCTGTCAAGCTGGCGCGTGCGCCACGCTTGATAGATTCCATGGATCATGCAGAACTGCAAGTTATCTTTCAAGCGGTCGTCGCGAATGAGACGAGCGAAAAACAATGTGTGACTGCCCAGCTTGTGAACCGCTTCTATCTGCATTTCTCTAATGCGCAGCGCGAATTGCGGGACGGGAAGATCAAACGCTGCGGACCGCATGATCGGAAACGGTAGTTCTTCCCAATTCACGCGCTCCAGCCGGTGATGTTTACCAAGCTGGCGTACGAGTCCTGCCTGCTCAATCGGAATACTACTGAGCGCAACACGGCCTGCACGTTCTACAAGCGGAGCGGCCTTCCTGTAACTATTAAGCGCAAACGCAAAGTAGCCATCCGCGATGTGGCCAAGCAAGTTCATGGGGAAAATGTTTCCGGCGTCTCCATATATCGCGCTGACTAAGACAACGGGGCGGGGGCAGATAAAAAAGACATTCATGGAACGTGCGCCGCGTATCGACATAGGAATTTCGGGATTTTTTTCAGCGCGATGACGCACGAAAAACTGATACAAATCGTGCGCCCAAAGCCGGTGCTGCGCAAGACAGTAGTTACTACAACGTCGTATTTGATACAAACACATTTCCTGGGAGCCGGCCCAAATGCTTCCCGATGTTTGCAGTCTCATCCGGGCGAGCAGACGCTGTTGGCCGCCGTACTCACGAAATATTAATCCAGGGTGCGACTGCCGGGTACGCTGGCTTTGCTCGGGATTCATACCAATACCGACCGTTAAAGGCGAAGCACAAGCCACGACGTGATTATTCGTTACGTCCAAGGGATCTCTCATACCATCCAGCCAAACGCGTATTTCCGTCTGAGGATCAGGCATTCCCACCGTGCACTGCTGCGATACATCTGCATCGCCTAAAGCAATTTTTTTGATTGTCTTCCCGATGCTGCGTATCATCGGCGTTAGTTTCGCTGCAAACTCAAGCTTGTCTCAGCATAACGGTCGACAATCGCAAATAACTGAGAGTGCGCGCGCAAGTTAACATGAGGTACGCAAAATGCCCGGGCCGCTGCTGGCGATCAGCCGCAAAGAAAATAACAAGGTTACGATTCTGGAACTCGATGAGGTTGAGCGTGAACTTGCCACCATCCGAGTAAAAGGTAAGCGGCCGTTTGGGCTCACATTTCATGGAAAAGATCGGTATCTTTACACCGCCTGCTGGACGAGCGGAACAATCGAGGCTATCAATTTGGAGTCGCTTAAAACGGAGAAGTCACTTACCGTAGCCCGACTCCCCGCATGGGCGATGCCGCGACCGGAAACGGACGAGATTTGGATTTCGAACGAAGGGGCGGGCGTTGTCACCATCCTCGACGCGCGCAATTGGAGCCTCTCCGCGGAGATTGTTACCGGAGGCGGTCCATCCGACATTGCTTTCACCGATAGTGGACACCACGCATGGGTAACCAATGAAAGAGATGACAATATTTCGCTCATCGACGCGTTCGCACGAAAGAAAATTTGTGATATCCCCGTCGGCAAGGTTCCTCAAGGCATTGCCGTTATCCGTGGCGAAAGCCAACTTCTCATCGCGAATTTCGGATCGAACAGCGTTTCATTAATTGATATCGCGGCTCGCAAAGAAATACAACAAATCGCCGTCGGCCGCGGGCCGATCGACGTAGTACCCCTTGCTCAACAGGACATCGAAACCGCATGGGTTACGTGTTTTAGCGAGGGCGCCGTAAGCGTCGTCTCCATCGAACGTGGTGAAGAGATTCAGCGAATTAACACTGGAGGCCGTCCGCAAGGGCTTGAGGTACATCCGGACGCAAGCCGCATCTACGCAACCGTCGGCGAGTCCGATGAACTCATAGTCCTGAGCAGCAACATGCCTTGCAGTATCTTGCGGCGTCTGAAGATGCGCGGTGGTCCTGCGCGAATGGCAATCGCCGCGGATCTGCCATTTGTTAAAAAATAACGACAATACACCTGATTACTTTGCGCTTTTACATCTTCTTTGCAATTTTTCTGCATGTGCGCATGCGACAGAACGCTATCCTCTGAACGTTATGCAAGCAGGGGAGTGCCTTGTCGACAGACAGCAAGAGTGCACTACGAGTAATTACGCCAGTGGTACTGCTGCGCTTCCTTTCCAAACAGAAGTATTTCCATTCGGTTTTTCGGTACGCATCAAATCAAACCATCCCTCGGTCGTCGACATTGCCCGAGATAGTTGGTCCTGTTTCAAGCCGAGATTTTCAGCGGATCTCCTTGAGCTTGACTTCATCATTTCGAAAGGTTCTGAAGATCGCGTTCTTCCCGGCACTGTTTTTCGGGCGCAAAACAATCTGCTCGTTGTCGTGGCAGATGCCCACAACTCTGCGCTGTGCGATTTGAAGTCCGGAGTTGGTTTTGTTCACTTGACGGAAGCGACCATTCGCGATGAAAGTTACTTTCGCTATAACTTTCTCGAATCCACGGTGTACACACTGCTGGATGTACAACATCTTGTGGCTCTCCATGCGGCATGCATAGCGAGAAATGGCAACGGGTTTCTTTTGTTCGGAGATTCCGGTGCCGGCAAGTCTTCGCTTGCATACGCGTGCGCCAAGCGGGGTTGGACCTATATTTCCGACGACTGCACATTCATCCCGCGACGTATGGCTGGACGCATTGCCGTCGGAAATCCACGCACGTTTCGGTTCCGGCCGGCGACTTCCGCGCTCTTCCCAGAGCTTGAAGGCCGGGTGTCGCTGCGAAGTGGAAAGCCTACGATCGAGATCAAGTCCTCGGCCCTTCCGTGGATCGATACAGCGACAGCGTGCACAATCAATCACATCGTTTTTCTCAATCGGGGCAGTCGCGAGCATCTGACGGCTGCGCTGCATCCTATTTCGAGCACGGAATGCTGGCAGCGTATCTCACGGCTAAATGCTTGGCCGGCGGAATTGTGCATCGAGCAAGAGCGTCTAGACGCGCTCAAATATCTGGCCGGCGCGACAGCGTTGCAACTGACCTACACGCATTATGCGGAGGCCGTCAACATGCTGGACCGACTGAGCAGGTTCGATGTTGCTTAGTATGATCCAGAACTTCGCGCTGTCTGAATCGGTACCTGGTTTTGGGAAAGCAGTTCTGAACGCATTACAGTTCTCGGACCGGAATCTATTTGGATCGCAATCGCTAAAGACCGACGACTGGGCAAAATTACTTGCCTTCTGTGATGCCGCTCAGCTAACGTTCAATTTTTTTAACTTGTATCAATCTGAAATTCCGGATTGGGTTGCGGTGCGTGTTGCTCGCAACCGTCGCGATGCCGCAATAAGACAGTCCCATCTGGATGCGGCTTTAACGGAAATTGTGCGCCGGTTCAAGGCGGCTGAGATCGATTTTGCGCTGTTGAAAGGACACGCTCATTCACAAGAGTTTGGTCCCGATATGTTGCTTCGTGCGACTTCGGACGTAGATCTTTGGTGCAAGCCGGAAGAAGTCGGACGGGCCCGCAACGAACTGCTTAAACTTGGCTATCGTTCCATGGGAAACGACCATGGAAGGCACCTTGCGCCGATGATTCGCGAGAAGGACTGGCGCTGGTCTGGCGACTTCTACGCCCCCGATCTGCCGCTGCCGATTGAATTGCATCACCGGCTTTGGGACGAGGAGATGGAGTCCATTCAAGGACCGCCAGAAGACGCCTTTTGGGGCAGGCGGTCATACCTTAACTTCGAAGGCGAGACCATTTCCATTTTGGCCCTGCCCGATGCGCTGGCCTTTTCCGCGCTGCATTTGTTAATGCACATCCTTCACGGTGACCTGCGGCCGCAGCGTGCCTGGGAGATCGGGCAGTTTTTGCAGCGGCGTTCCCGTGACGATTGTTTTTGGCACGAATGGGCCAACCTTCATCCACCTGAATTGCGAAAACTCGAATCACTCATATTTGTTTTGATTGACAAATGGTTCGGCTGTACGTTGCCGCAGATTGTTCAGAGAGAAGCTGAAACACTTGCGCCTGACGTGAAAACTTGGATCGAGCGGTACGGATTTTCTCCAGTAGAGGCTCTATTCGCTTCGAACAAGACGGAACTGTGGCTGAATCTCTGCCTTATTTCATCGCTTCGCGGGAAAATACAACTCTTCGTGAGGCGTATGCTGCCAATTCACGGCTCGAAGACTGTAAGCTTCGGTGAGGGCGGCGCGCCTCGCAGCATCTTGTTGCGAGCGACTCACCATGTTCGGACTTTCGGACCAACCCTGGCGGAAGGCCTTGAGTGGTGGCGCATTCGACACGCGCGGAACAAATCACATGGGCGACAACCCGCTTCACAGCACGTTTGACCCGCCGCCGGCTTACTATGACGATTCGCTGAACGGATGGGTACTCAGCCGATATACAGACGTGGTGGCCGCGTTGCACGAGCAACGATTATGTCCGGTGGATTCGCGCACAGAAAATGTGCCCTGCCAAGAAGAAATCGATGCACAACACCGTTTAAGAGCGCAAACATTCGCGGCATGCGCAGGCCAACAAGTCAAAGAGTGGCAAATACAATTTGCAGAAATTGCGCAACAACTGATGGCGAAGCTCCGCGGCTGTGTACGAGCGGAAATCGTTGGGAATTTTGCTGAACCGTTGGGGCTGGATATCGCGTTGACCGTCACGCGAGCAGATAGAAACAACGCTGCACATTTAAACGCTCTTGCCCACGCCATCTCGATGGCCTCGGCTGACCCAACTAATCAGCCGATACGTGAGGCCGCTAAAGCAGCAAATGACGAACTGACACGTTATTTGGAATCGAGCCCAATTCCGATGAGCGGTCCCGCATTTGTCGCGTTGTCTCAGACGCTGCCCAGCTTTCTTGCGAATGCATGGCTCGCGCTGCTTCGTAGTCCCCAGCAATTTCGTCGTTTGCGCGAAGAACTTGCTCTGATACCCAATGCTGTCGAAGAGCTTCTGCGTTACGCCGGTCTGGCCCACACTCTTTTTCGGCGTGCATCTTCAGATATCAACATGGCGGGAGTAACCATTACGCGAGGCGATCGCGTGATGTTGAAGCTTTCCTCCGCAAATCGAGATCCAGGACAATTTGTAAATCCCGAATGTTTGGATCTTGGACGCCGCAACGGCCCGCAACTCGCGCTCGGAATAGGTCTGCATTCCTGCGCAGGAGGCCCGCTGATTCGCATGCTTGCAGGGGTCGCCATGACTTGCTTTGTAGGGAATGTCGCAGAACTCGATCCAGATTTTCCGATTGAATGGAAGGGCGGAACCGGCTTCCGTACGCCAAAAGCGCTCTACGTTTTACTGCAGCAGCCTGACCTTGCGCGCTTCCGGCAATGACCAAGTGGTAGGGGCGGCTGGACTCGAACCAGCGGCCACCTGCTTAGAAGGCAGGTGCTCTATCCACCTGAGCTACGCCCCCATTTGTCCTCTAGTCTAGCGAGTTCACAAGAATTGCTATTCGATGACCAGCAATAGATCGTGGGACTCGACGCTATCGCGAAGACGAACCGCAATTTCCTTGACAATTCCCGAGACTGGTGAATAAACACTGGTTTGCATCTTCATCGCTTCCATGATCAAAAGCGGCTCGCCTTCTTTGACGTGCTGCTCCAGTTTCACATGAAGGGTTGTGACGGCGCCCGGTATGGGGGCTCCCACTTCGCCTCGTTTACTTGGGTCGGCTTTACGGCGAGCCTGTGTTGTCGCCTTGATTGATTTGTCGCGAATCTCTACTTCGCGAGGCTGGCCGTTCAGTTCGAAAAATACGGGGCGCAGACCATCCGAGCGCGGCTCACCGACTGTCAAGAGCCGCACAATCAGAGTCTTGCCGGGTTCCAGATCGATCGTCATTTCTTCCCCTTCTTTTAGCCCGTAGAAGAAGGCTGACGTCGGCAGGACGTCAAGATCGCTGTAGCTGACGCGGGCTGCGGCGAATTTTGAAAACACGTCCGGATACATGAGGTGACTCATCAGATCGGTGCGGCTGTTGGAACCGGTTTCGTCGGCAAGCTTCTTGGCGGCGGCATTGAGATCGACAGCGGGCAAGCTAGCGCCCGGCCGCTTTTCTGTCGGCTTCTGCCCGCGCAGAATAACCTGCTGCAACTTGGTGGGCCAACCGCCTTCAGGCTGTCCAAGTCCGCCCATGAACATGTCAACTACTGAATTCGGAAGTGTCAGGTTGTGATTGACCGGCAACTCTTCCAAATCGCGCACAGTCATGCCGCGAGTGAGCAAAAAAATCGCCATATCGCCAACCACTTTGCTCGATGGCGTAACTTTTACGATGTCGCCGAAGGCCATATTGACATCGGCATACATGCGCGCCAGTTCAGGCCAGCGACCACCTAAGCCCATAGCTTCGGCTTGTTCTTTAAGATTCGTGTACTGGCCGCCCGGCATCTCGTGAATGTATACCTCGGCGGTGCCCGATTTTGGAGCATTGTCAAATGGCGTATAGTAGCTGCGAACCGTTTCCCAATAGTCGGAACATTGGTTCAACGCGTCGAAGCTGAGTCCCGTCTCGCGTTCCGTGTGCGCGAGCGCAGCCACGATAGCATTCAAATTCGGCTGGCTAGTGGTACCGCTCATCGCCGAAATGGCCCCATCCGCCACATGCACGCCAGCATCGGCAGCTTTCAGAATCGTTGCCGCATTGATTCCGCTTGTATCGTGGGTGTGAAGATGAATTGGAAGGCCTGTCTCCTCACGTAAGGTCTTCACCAACTTATACGCAGCATACGGGCGCAGGAGCCCGGCCATATCCTTTATGCCCAAGACATGAGTGCCCATCCGTTGCAGCTCTTTCGCGAGGCGCACGTAATACTGCAATGAGTATTTTTCGCGCGCGGGGTCGAGAATGTCGCCGGTGTAGCAGACCGCCGCCTCACAGACACGGCCCGTCTTTAACGTCGCCTCAACGGCAACCTGCATATTCGGCATCCAGTTGAGCGAATCGAAGATGCGGAAAATGTCGATGCCTTGAACGGCTGCTTCCTTGATGAACTCGCGGACGACGTTATCTGGGTAAGCGGTGTAGCCAACTGCATTCGATGCGCGCAGCAACATCTGAAAACAAATATTCGGAATTCTTTCTCGTAAAGATTGCAGCCGTTTCCAGGGGTCCTCCAGCAGAAAGCGCATGGAGACGTCAAACGTAGCCCCGCCCCACATTTCCAGGCTGTAAAGCCCGGATAACTCCTTCGCCACGAAATCGGCAATGCGCAAAAGATCATAAGTTCTTACGCGCGTTGCCATCAGTGACTGGTGAGCATCGCGAAAAGTGGTATCGGTAAGTAATAGTCGGGTCTGCGATTGTGTCCAACGGGCAAATTCGGCTGGACCGGCCTGTTCGAGCAATTGCCGTGTCCCCGCATGTACGCGCGGTCTGGTCGAGTGCGGAATTCGCGGTTCGCGCAGTATGATCGGCTTGGCGCGGCCGGCCACCTCCGGGTTGCCGTTTACAATTACATCGGCCACATAAGTCAGGAGCTTGGTCGCGCGGTCCCGCCGCTCTTCGAATTCGAAGAGTTGAGGTGTCTCGTCGAGGAACGAAGTGGTCGTTCCGCCTGATTGAAAGAGCGGATGGTTGACCACGTTCTCTAGGAATTGAATATTCGTTTTCACACCACGCACGCGGAATTCGCGCAATGCACGATCCATGCGCTGGCAAGCTTCTTTGAAATTATTGCCCCAGGCGGTAACTTTCACGAGCAGCGAGTCATAAAACGGGGAGATAACCGCACCGCCATAAGCCGATGCAGCATCCAGCCGAATACCGAATCCAGCCGGTGAACGATAGGTGTGAATTTTGCCGTAATCCGGAATGAAGTTATTAGCCGGATCCTCCGTAGTCACGCGGCATTGTAGAGCCGTACCATGCAGCGGTATATCCGACTGTTTAGGCAGCGCAAGTTCAGAACCGAACAGGCTGAATCCTTGAGCTACTTGAATCTGAGTGCGGACGACATCAACGCCCGTAATCATTTCCGTGACAGTGTGCTCAACCTGCACGCGTGGATTGACTTCGATAAAAAACCATTCGTGCGTGTCGGCATCCACTAAAAACTCCACCGTGCCTGCGTTGGAATAGCGCGCCGCCCGCGCGAGGGCCACAGCAGCCCCCGCTAATTCGCCGCGAACTTTTTCGGGAAGTCCGATAGCGGGAGCAATCTCAACTACCTTTTGGTGTCTGCGTTGGACGGAGCAATCGCGCTCATACAGGTGCAGAATATTGCCAAAGCTGTCGCCGAGGATTTGTATTTCAACGTGCTTGGCCCGGCGGATGTACCGCTCTAAAAAGACGGCATTATTGCCGAAGGCTGCGCCAGCTTCTTGACTCGCTTCATGAAGCTTGCTGCGAAACTCTGCCGGCGTCTCCACCACCCGCATCCCACGGCCACCGCCCCCGAAGGCCGCTTTTACAATCAGGGGAAAGCCGATGCGGCGTGCGGTTTCGTCCGCACTATCTGAAGCTGGATCCAGCGGATTCTCTGTGCCGGGGACCGTTGGGATACCGGCAGATTGGGCAATTTTTCGCGCCGCCGTCTTGTCTCCCAACATTTCAAGGATTTCCGCGCTGGGTCCGACAAACGTGATTCCGGCGCGCTCGCAGGCGCGCGGCAAAGCGGGGTTCTCAGACAGAAATCCGTAACCGGGATGAATGGCGTCTACTTCTTTTTCAGCAGCAAGAGCGACGATCCCCTCGACGTCCAAGTAAGCTTGTACGGGTCCCTTGCCTTTGCCGATGAGATACGCTTCGTCTGCTTTGAAGCGATGTAGACTGAGGCGGTCTTCCTGCGAATAGACGGCAACCGTTCTTAACCGCAATTCGTTTGCAGCGCGCAATATGCGGATTGCAATTTCGCCACGATTCAGTGCGAGCAGTTTTTTCATTGAGAGTACCGGCGAAAAGCCAGAGCGACATTAAAACGGAACAACAACATACGCTGATTCGTATTATCCGGCTGGAACGTTCCAAAAGAAGACGGGGCTACAAACATGAACCGAATCCAGGCAGTGGTTTTATTAGGATCGCTTGCGGGGCTATGTAGTTGCGATGATTTCGAAGGCTTTGGCCGAGTTCAGCAAGACTTTCACTATTCGTATACGATGCAGCCGGGCGGACACCTGGATGTCGATAATCGGAACGGTTCCATCTCCATCATCGGTTGGGACCGCGATTCTGTGGACGTAGCGGGCACCAAGTACGCACCTACCGACGCGGATCTCAAAGAGGTCCACATCAAAGTGGATGTTACGGGTCGCATGGCTTCGATTACAACGGAATCGCCGCGCGAAGCTTGGGGGAACTATGGCGCGAATTACACCATTCATCTGCCGCACAATACTGTGGTGACCCGGGCCAAGAGCACAAATGGGAGCGTGACAGCGGAAGACATGAGCGCCGGCGGTTCGCTCAGCAGCACGAATGGCCGAATCTCCCTGCATCGTGACGACGGCAATTTCGATCTGCACACTACGAACGGAGGGATTGAACTCGAAGATTGCAGCGGAGTGGAACGAGCCGAGACTACTAACGGCAGCGTGCGCGGCATATTAAAAGCCGGCGCTTTTGAAGCCCGTTCCACTAATGGTGCTATCGATCTGACCTTGTTGAAGCCTCGGCACGATGAGGCTCTTCGGGCTTCGACAACCAACGGCACAATCACAGTCGCGTTGCGCGAGTTCGCGGGTAATCCCATTCACGTTGAGACGACACACGGTGGGGTGACGCTGCGATTGCCTCACGATACCGACGCTCGGATAGAAGCGCGAACTAGCCTTTCGCACATCACCAGCGAGCTTCCAGTCAGTTCGGAAGAAAGCGACAAACATGAGTTGCGTGGTCAATTGGGAAAGGGAGGTCCGGTAATTTCGGCCTCTACAACCACCGGTTCCATACGGATTGAAGACGGTGGCCGATAAGCGCCGTGCTTCGGTAAATAGGTAAAACAACTGTCTTAAATGCAGCTACTTACCGTTCGCTGCGAAAAAATTTGCAGGATCTGAGAGAATAAAAAAGGTAATCGCTTCTGTCTTTGAGCTTTTTGCTCTCTGACTTTCATCTACTTAACGGACGCAAGTCCAACTCAGTTCTTGCCGTGAATACGTTCGCAGAAAACCTGGATACTCCAACTCTTTGTTTGCTATTTGGCCTGACATTTGAAGACTTGTATCAACGCGATGGGCTGATTCGGCTAGACCAGTCATTTCTCCAGGAACTGAAGACATGCGCGCCGCTTTTAGAGGAGCGCCTGGTTGCAGCGCGCCAAAATCCAGGCGCTTTAACCGCGAAGCTGCACTCTGAACTCATCATTGAGCTTGCTCCTTACTTAGAAGACTTTCTCGGACATTTATTCGGCATAGAGCAGGAGTTGCGCGAATTGCAGGAGCGCCATTCTGCATTGGCTCCATTGTTGGCGGTCAAGAGAAAGTTCGTTCAGCGAAAAGCCCTTACGGGGTATACGCCTGAAAAGGCGAGCGAACTCGACGGCTTTGCAATCTCCGCGGAGGTGGAAAATCTCATCCAGGAGCCGCTCACCGAATCAAGCTTTGCTCGTCATGTTGCACGCTGGCTGGAGCAGGAAGCGGAGCACGAACGCCACTTGCACTTAGCGGCGCAATACGCGGCCTGGGCCACGCTTTCACCTCAAGGAAAAGCGAAGCACGGCAACGGCGTCTTGTTCAAAACGCCGCACAAGCTGGATTACTACCATTTAGTCCCGGTTCAGGCGAGTGAATCGGATGGCTTAGTCCGCCTGGAACTTAGCTCTGATCACTGGCGATTGCGCGAAGGCTTTCAACTTACAGATGCGGGCACAAACCTGACCGGCGCGCTGGACCAGGCTTATTACTGCATTAAGTGTCACAACCAAGGCAAAGATAGCTGTTCCACTGGTCTTCAAGAAAAGAACGGCGCATTCAAGGCAAGCGTATTTGGCGTAACGTTAGCGGGTTGCCCGCTTGACGAAAAGATCTCCGAGATGAATGCCGTAAAAGGCAACGGTAATCCAATCGGCGCGTTGGCAATAGTGACCATCGACAATCCGATGGCCGCCGGTACCGGACATCGAATCTGCAATGACTGTATGAAATCCTGCATTTTTCAAAAGCAGGATCCCGTGGACATTCCGCAGGTTGAGACGCGCAGCTTGAAAGACGTCCTGGAACTGCCTTGGGGATTTGAAATTTACAGTTTGCTGACTCGCTGGAATCCGCTGAATATCGCTCGGCCATATCCGCGCGAATCGACTGGTTACAAAGTCCTGGTAGTCGGTTTGGGACCGGCGGGTTTCACGCTATCGCACCATCTCATGAACGACGGACACACCGTCGTCGCGGTAGACGGACTAAAGATTGAGCCGCTACCCGCAGACATTTCCGGCGTGAACGCATATGGGGAGCGCACCCCATTCCGGCCTTTACGCGATATCACCGAGATTTATGAGCGTCTGGATGAACGTGTCATGGCGGGTTTTGGTGGAGTAGCCGAGTACGGGATCACCGTTCGCTGGAACAAAAATTTCTTAAAGATCATCCGCCTATTGCTGGAGCGCCGCAACGAATTTGCCATGTTCGGCGGCGTGCGGTTCGGCGGCACGTTCACCGCCGATGGGGCCTTTGAGCTTGGCTTCGATCACATTGCCTTGTGCGCCGGCGCCGGCCGGCCGACTGTGATTCCGATGAAGAACGGTTTGGTGCGCGGTGTGCGACAGGCTTCGGATTTCCTCATGGCACTGCAGCTAACCGGCGCAGCGAAATATGAATCACTGGCGAACCTGCAGATTCGCATGCCGATCGTTGTGATCGGGGGCGGATTAACGGCAATCGATACCGCTACCGAGTCTTTGGCTTATTACGTCGTACAAGTCGAAAAGTTTCTCAAGCGCTACGAATTGCTTGCGGCGGAAATAGGCGAGCGCGAAATCGAAGCAAAATGGACAGCCGAAGAACGCGAGATTGCCAAAGAATTTCTATCGCACGCGAAAGCGATTTACGAGGAGCGCGCCGCAGCGGCGCGCGAAGCACGCAAACCAAGACTGATTGAGTTGCTGGATTCCTGGGGTGGCGTGACTATCGCTTACCGGCGAAGGCTAATTGACTCGCCTAGTTACACGCTAAATCATGAAGAAGTTGCGAAAGCGATGGAAGAGGGAGTTCGTTTTGCCGAGTGCCTGGCGCCGCAGGAAGTACAAGTAGACGGCGCTGGCAGCGCAAAGGCTCTGCGACTGGAAAAACAAGCGCTAGACACTGCGACTGGAAAGCTGACGGCCACAGGTGAATACATAACGCTTCCGGCCAAATCGATATTGGTCGCCGCCGGTACACAGCCCAACACCGTTCTCGCGCGGGAAGACGAGCGTAACTTCAAGCTTGATGGACGCCACTTTCAAGCGGTCGATGAAAACGGAAACCCGGTTAAGCCCGAACGCGTCGCAAAGCCGCTCGATACGAATGTGCTGATTTCTTTGCGTCCTGACGGACGCGCGATCAGCTTCTTCGGCGATTTGCATCCTTCGTTTTCAGGCAATGTAGTAAAAGCGATGGGCAGCGCCAAACGGGGCTACCCCGTGCTTTCGCGCGTACTGGCAAAGCACGCGCCCTCTGGCCCCTCGCCAGCTGAGCTAACGGCTAAACTGAACCGCGAATTGCGAGCGGTGGTGGAAGATGTCATTCGTCTGACTCCCACGATCGTTGAGATAGTCGTGCGCGCACCCATCGCCGCCCGAGCCTTTCAGCCCGGGCAATTTTACCGGCTGCAGAACTACGAATCGTTGGCAACAAAAACCGAGGGCACCGTGCTGGCAATGGAAGGACTTGCCTTAACCGGGGCTTCGGTCGATTTTGAAAAAGGCCTGCTTTCCACCATCGTGCTCGAAATGGGTGGTTCCTCAGATCTGTGCGCATTACTGAAGCCGGGAGATCCGGTTATTCTCATGGGCCCCACCGGCACACCGACGGAAACTCCGGCTCAGGAAACCGTCCTACTTGCAGGAGGCGGCTTGGGGAATGCCGTTCTGTTCTCCATCGGGCAGCAGCTACGAGCAGCGGGATCGCGCGTCATCTACTTCGCTGGATACAAAAAGATCATCGATCGATACAAGGTCGAGGAGATCGAAAAGGCAGCGGATGCAGTCGTCTGGGTGTGTGATGAGGCACCCGGCTTTACGCCTGGACGCGTGCAGGACAGCGCGTTCGTCGGCAATATTGTTGAAGGGATGCTTGCCTATGGCCGGGGAGAACTGGGCGATCCTGACATTCCTTTGAGTTCCGTAGACCGTTTGATAGTGATTGGGTCTGACGGCATGATGCGCGCGGTCCAGCAGGCTCGGCACTCTGTGTTGCGGCCGTATTTGAAGCCGGATCATCACGCAATTGGCAGCATCAATTCGCCGATGCAATGCATGATGAAGGAAATTTGTGCACAGTGTCTGCAAATGCACAAAGATCCGGTAACCGGAAAAGAAACGGTTGTTTTCTCCTGTTTCAATCAGGATCAACCACTAGATCACGTCGAATTCGGTAGCCTGCGTTCGCGGCTTTCGCAAAATGGCGCTCAGGAAAAACTCACCAAACTATGGGTCGATCATTGCCTGCGTAGCGTCGGCGCACGACCGGAGCTTGTTACCCGATAAAACCGCGATTGTATTCGCCGCCTGAAAACAGCCGCTACGTGATTTAGTCTAGTTAGTAACTGATGTCAAAGACTTTATCCAGGCGCTCGTTCGGTAAGCGATTAGGGAAAGCTGCAACTGGCGCGTCCGCGGCTGGCGTCGCTCTGCTGCCGTTTGCCGAAAGCGCGCAGGCTCAGGGCCGGCCGAACGAAAATTTTTATCGTTTTCCGGATGGCTTTAAATGGGGCTGCGCTACAGCTTCGTACCAGGTAGAGGGCGGAGTGAACGAAGGCGGCAGAGGCAAGTCGATTTGGGACACGTTTTCGCACATTCCCGGAAAGACATACAAAAATCAAACCGGCGACATCGCGGACGATCACTATCATCGCTATAAAGAAGACGTTCAATTACTCAAGTCGCTAGGCGCCAAGGTCTACCGTTTCTCAGTGGCGTGGCCGCGCATTTTTCAGCAGGGGACGGGTAAGCCGAATGATGCCGGCATCGATTTCTATTCGCGTGTAACAGATGAGTTGCTGGCGAACGGAATCGAACCGTTCTGCACGCTTTTTCATTGGGATCTTCCGCAGACGCTTCAAGATCGCTTTGGTGGTTGGGAATCGCGCGATACATCAAAGGCATTTGCGGATTATGCCGGATATGTAGCCAACAAACTATCAGACAGGATTCAGCACTTTTTCACGATGAACGAATTCTCGTCATTTATCGATCTCGGATACAGAGATGGAAGATTTGCTCCTGGCCTGAGACTGCCCCCGGGAAAGCTGAATCAAGCACGGCACAACGCCGTCTTGGCGCATGGTTTAGCCGTTCGCGCGATTCGGGCGAAATCCAAACCGGGCACAAAGGTAGGGCTCGCGGAGAACTTTGTAATTGCCATTCCGGTTATAGAAGCCGAGCCGCATCTCAAAGCGAGCATACAGGCAACGCGCATCATAAACGCTCCCTATCTGACCGTAATCATGGAAGGCAAGTACCCGGAGCAATATCTGCAAGAGCAGGGAGCGAATGCGCCAAAATTTTCTGCTGAGGATCTGTCGGTCATTAGTAGTCCCATCGATTTCTTGGGCGTTAACGTCTACACACCCGCTTATGTGCGGGCAGATGAGCATGCTCCCGGCGGATTTATAAGAATCAAAAAACCTTCCTCATATCCCCACATGGCGTCGCCATGGTTGGACATCGGACCGGAGGCGCTCTATTGGGCCCCGCGTCATGCTGCACAGATCTGGAAAGTGAAGGAGATCTACATCACGGAGAATGGCTGCTCGTCGGCTGATGTGCTGACGCCTGACGGTCATGTTTATGATACAGACCGGATCATGTACCTGCGCAACTACATGACTAAGTTACACCGTGCAACAACAGAAGGCTTTCCGGTGCGGGGTTACTTCTTGTGGAGCTTGATGGACAACTTTGAATGGGCTGATGGCTATGGCCTGCGCTTCGGTCTTTATTATGTGGATTACGAAACACAAAAGCGATACCCGAAGCTCAGTGCATCGTTCTACCGTGAAGTAATCATACGCAATGCCGTCGTGTAGGGTGCTATAGCTTTGAATGTCCAGCGTTTCGGCGATCATTCCAACTTGGAATCGTGCTGACCTGTTGAAATCGATTCTGACGAATCTGTTATCTCAGAGCCGCGTTCCTAACCAAATCGTCGTCGTTGACAACGGAAGCAGCGATACCACTCAATTGGTCGCGCGGGAATTCGGTATTGATTTGATCGTATTCCCGGAAAATCGCGGCTTCGCGGCTGCCGTGAATGAAGGCATTGGACGTGCGACGGGCGATTGGATTTTGATTGTAAATAACGATGTTGTGCTCGCACCGGAGTGGCTTGAACGGCTCACCGCAACGGCGGAACGGGAGAACGCCGCATTTGCCGTCGGAAAGTTATTACGGCCGAACGGCCAAAGCGAAATCGACGGCAGTTGGGATTTAGTTTCACGGGCCGCCTATGCCTGGCGCTGCGGATATGGCAAGCCCGACAGTGCGATTTGGTCCACTCCCAGAACTATTGCCTTTGCGCCCATGACGGCGGCCCTTTTCCGGCGCGACGTGTTCGAGCGGATTGGGATGCTGGAAACGCGCTTTGAATCCTATTATGAAGACGTCGATTTTGGCGTGCGCTGCGCGTTGGCCGGGGTGAAAGGCATTTACGAACCGGCGGCAGTAGCACGTCACCTCAGTAAGACAACGCTGGGCCGCGGCGCTGCGAGAGTTTATTATCTGACCGCCCGCAATCAAATTTTCATTCTTGCCAAATACTATTCACGGCGGACGCTAATTCGTTTCGCATGGCCCATTTTTGCCGGTCAGCTTCTGGCGCTATTCGCGGCGGCAAAACAGCGCAATTTTTTCGCCGCACTGCGCGGTAAGTGGAGCGGTTTGCGCCGATGGAACGAGTTCGAAAACTATCGCGTCAGCACGCCGCCGATAATCGAGCGCACGTTTCGAGAGAGTGAAAGGGAAATTCATCAACTCCAGAAACAGGCGGGCTTCGATATCTACTGGCGCTTATATTTCAGCCTTGTAAGACCCGGATGACTGGGGAAACAGTAGCTGTCACAATTGTGACTTTTAACAGTGCGCGGTTCATCGCCCGGTGTTTGCAATATCTTTTTGAGCAAAACTATCCAAATATCGAGGTCATCGTCGTGGACAATGCCTCAAGCGACGAAACCACATCGATTCTTGATCGGCTTAGCGATCGTATCAAGTTTGTGCGTAACGAAAGGAATGTCGGCTTTGCCGAGGCGCAGAATTACGCCATCAACCTATCGAAAAGCGCATGGGTTCTTACGCTGAATCCTGATGTCCGCCTTAGTCCGGATTTTGTGGAAAAAGCGGTAGCGGCAGCGGAAGTTAACGAAAATATTGGCAGCATCTCCGGCAAGTTGTTGCGCATGGCGCCCGACTTTGAGATTCCCGCCCGCAAGACGCTCGATTCGACCGGCATTTACTTCACGCCGGCCTTGCGACACTTTGATCGGGGAAGCGGTGAGCCTGACGGTGGCGCTTATGATCAAGTGGAATATGTTTTCGGGGTAAGCGGTGCGGCCGCCCTCTACCGTCGGAAAATGATCGACGACGTCTCAATAGAGGGCGAGTTTTTCGACAGTGATTTTTTTGCTTACCGCGAGGATGCCGATCTCGCTTGGCGCGCACAACTGTTGGGTTGGAAATGTTTGTATACGCCGGACGCTATCGCGTATCACGTGCGAGCCGTACTTCCCTCCAATCGAAAATCTTTGGCTGCGGCTATTAATATGCATTCAGTAAAGAATCGTTTTTTGATGCGCATCAAGAACATTACGCCTGATTTGTATATCCGCCATTTGCTTCCAATTACACTTCGCGATTTGGTTGTGTTGGGAGGATGCCTGCTTCGCGAATTTTCCTCGCTTCCCGCCTTTTTATTGATAATTCGAAACTTTGGCAAGATGCACGCAAAACGCCGGGAAATCATGCGCCGGCGGCGCGCGGATTCGCGATACATCGCGGCCTGGTTCTCAAATCGGCCCACCAGCTTTTCTTTAGTTGATAATCTGCGAAACACGCCGACAAGAGCGGTTACGTCCCGTTGATGCGGATTGCCCTGCTTGGGACGCGCGGGATCCCGGCCAATTATGGCGGCTTTGAAACGTTCGCCGAGGAGTTGTCGGTTCGGCTTGCGGAACGCGGGCATTCCGTGGCCGTTTACTGCCGCGAGAAATACTCCAGCTCGTGCTATCGCGGTGTACGGCTTCGTTATTTACCCACCATCCGTCACAAATACTTCGACACGATTGCGCACACCGGCATTTCTACGCTTGATTTATTATTTCGCCGTGTCGACGCGGTGCTTTACTGCAATGCGGCGAACGCCATATTCACATTGTTGCCGCGGTTTCGCGGTATGCCCACCGCGCTCAACGTAGACGGCTTGGAACGGCATCGCAAAAAATGGAACACGCTGGCAAAGAGTTGGTATCACCTTTCAGAGTGGCTGGCGACGTGGTGTTGCTCTGCGGTGGTGACCGATGCCGCAAGCATTCAACAGTATTACGTCGCTCGCTATGGTAAAAAATCGACCTTTATTCCGTATGGCGCGGAGTTAGGAAAGACTCCCGGTTTTGACGCGGTACGTGCCCTCGGTTTGGAACCGGACCGCTATGTTCTGTATGTCAGCCGGATGGAACCTGAGAATAATGCGCTTCTGGTAAGACAAGCTTTTGAAAAAGTGAAAACGGATTTCAAGCTCGCGTTGGTGGGCGACGCGCCGTATGCGGCAGATTATATCGACGAAGTAAAGAGGACGAACGACCAGCGCATCCTGATTCCCGGCGCCATTTATGGCGATCCCTATCATGAGTTACAGTCTCATTCCGCGGTTTACGTTCAAGCGACTGAAGTGGGCGGCACGCATCCCGCGCTCATCGAAGCGATGGGCCGGGGTGCGTTGGTGCTCTACCTGCGAACGCCTGAAAGCGACGAAGTTGCCGGCGATGCCGCGGTTCCCTTTACCAACGATCTCCAGGAAAAACTCCAATGGGCTGTGGATCTTCCCGCTAAGGAGCGCGTAGAGTGGGGCGAGCGTGCCATGCGCCGAATTGAGAGCCACTACAGTTGGCAGGCCGTCACAGACGAATACGAAAAGTTGTTTCACCAGTTAACGCGAAAGACATGAACGAAGCTGTCAAGCACAAGATGCCTTATCGGTCTTGGGTAGAGATTTCTCGCGCGCAGATTGCGGCGAACTTTAATGCAATCCGTGCGGTCGTCGGCACGCGTGTAGAGGTGATGCCGGTCGTTAAAGCTGATGCATATCGGCACGGCGCAGTTGAGGTTTCGCGCATATTGGAGCGCGAAGGTGCGCGATGGCTTGCTGTGAGTAACACGGATGAAGGAATCGCCCTACGGGAGGCAGGCATCCAGGCCCGAATTCTGGTGATGGCTGATTGCTTGCCGTTCACACGTGAAGTGATGCTGGAACACAATCTCACGCCGGTCATTCATTCATTGCAAGGCTTGTACGAATTTAATGAACTGGCCGGGACAAAGGCCACACGCCTTCGCTACCACCTCAAGATCGATACCGGCATGGGGCGACTTGGCGTGCGGTCGTCGGAATTGAATGCGATTGGAAACGCCATCCTTGCTGCAAAAAACATCGACCTGGAAGGTCTGATGACCCATTTCGCTTCTGCAGCCAATTACCAGAGCACGCAAACCGACGAACAGATTGCAGCGTTTGACACTCTGCTCGCTGGCTTGAGGGGTGAAGGGATTATTCCCGCGCTTGTTCATCTCTCCAGTACGATTCCAGTCGCCTACGGTCGCAAGCAGGCCTGGCGTGAGATGATTCGCCCCGGCCATGCTATCTACGGTTACGTTTCTCCCGCACGCGGTCATGCGCCATCTCAGATCCTGCACGTGAAGCCTGCCTTGACTTGGCGCGCAAGTGTGTTGGCGGTTAAGGAAGTTCCAGCCGGTTCGCTCGTTGGATACGGCGGGATATTCAGAGCGACTCGGCCTACTCGGGTTGCGGTACTGGCAGCAGGATATGCCGATGGAATTCCGCACCGGCTTTCGAACCGCGGCAGCGTGATTGTGAACGGCAGGCTTGCCCCCATCTTAGGTGCCGTGTCGATGGACCTAACTTCTATCGACGTGACAGAGTCGCCTCAGGTGGAAGTGGGCGATGCGGTGACGCTGTTAGGTTCGGAAGACAACGCAAATATTGATGCCCAGCAAATCGCAAAATGGGCGGGTACTATCTCGTATAGCGTTTTATGCGGCATCCACGCCCGCGTTAAACGCATCTATGTGTAGAAAACTACACTCCAAGATCGGGCTTTACGTGCTAAAGTCGAGTTTAGCCCTGTAAAATTGGGAACATTTGCCATGACGTTTCCGTCTGGCATCAGCGGGGGATCACGCCGGTTTGAAGAAAAAATGGAGAGTTCTGCTACTCGTCGGTCTATTTGTGCTCATCGCCGGCGGGGTTCTAGCCAGTATCAAAATTAGCGAGCGCGGCGTTGTTACGGTTCAAACCGGCAAGGTGCTTCCCGCCGATCTCACATCTATCGTTACAGCATCGGGTGAAATCAAACCGCGTAACTACATCAATATCGGCGCTGCGCAAGGACCCGCTCCCATAACCGCCATTTACGTGAAAGAAGGCGACCACGTAAAGAAAGGCCAAGTGCTGGCCGCGCTCGCAAACATCCAGCCGACGGCTGACCTGAAGGCGCAGGAAGCGAACTTGAGCGCTGCTCTGGCCGACTCGGCCGCAAGTGAGGCTGCCGTCAAATCAGCCGATGACAACGTTGCGGTAGCGCAAGCCCAAGTCGACCATGACAAGGCGGATCTAGAGAGCAAGAAGACGGACTTGGCGCGTAACAAGGAACTGTTTGATAACAAGCTGATCGCACCGCAAGATTTTGAAGCCAAAAAGGCGCTCTACGATTTGGCGGTAGCCACGTTGGATGCGTCACAGAAACGTGTGTCCCAAGCAATGGCGCAGCGCGCCCAAAGTGCCGCGCAATTAGCTTCGGCGCAAAAGAAAGTCGGTCAGGCGCAGGCGCAGGTCGCGCGTTTTCAAAATGTGTTGTCTCAGTTTGAGGCCGTAGCCCCACTCGATGGAGTCGTTACCAATCTACCCGTCCGGGTAGGCGAGACGGTTGTCCCTGGCATTCAAAGCTCTACCGCGTCGACAATAATGACTATCGCTGACATGTCCGTGATTACCGCTGAGGTTCGTGTAGACGAGACGGATATCGTAAGCGTCAAGATGGACCAATCCGCCGACGTGACTATCGACGCGATTCCGGATCGGACCTTCAAAGGGCGCGTGATCGAAATCGGGGATACCGCGATTGTGCGCTCCACGGGCGTGGCCGCGTCTCAAAGTACGACATCAAGCCAGGAGGCCAAAGATTTTAAGGTAGTGGTCGCGCTTGATATACCGGAAGACTTGGTCAGGCCCGGTTTATCGTGTACAGCGAAGATTGTGACTGCCACCCGGTCTCATGCGCTCGCGATTCCTATCCAGGCTCTGACAATCCGCCAGCGCGGCCAGTTGAAGCCTCAAAACGCGCGGCAGCGTACCGCGACTGACCCGGCATCGCAGAAAGCGGCGAAGGAGGAATTACAGGGCGTGTTCGTTGTGAATGCAGGCAAAGCAGAGTTCCGCCAAGTGAAGACCGGTATCACCGGTGTCACCGAAATTGAGGTATTGAGCGGACTCAAAGAAGGAGATCAAATCGTTACTGGAAGCTATGAAGTCATTCGTACCCTGCGCAATGACGCCAAAGTAAAAATCGATAACAAGGCTCCTGGAATCCAGCCTGGCACGACCAGCGCATAAGGCACATCTTCAGCTACGATGGCAACCGCACCCTCAGCAATACACGAACTGAGCACGCAGGAACGCGAACAGCGCGGTGCGCGGCTCAAGGGCGAAGGAATTGTCATTCGCACCTACGATCTCTGGAAAACCTACATCATGGGCGACCAGGAGATTCATGCTGTATCTGGTGTGGACATCGAAATCAGGCGCGGCGAATACGTGGCAATCATGGGCCCATCCGGCTCCGGTAAATCCACGTTGATGAATCTGATCGGCTGCTTGGATACTCCCACGAAGGGTCTGTACTACCTGAACGGCAAGCTTGCCAGTGACATGGAGGACGACGAACTGGCGCGCATCCGAAACAAAGAGATCGGGTTCGTGTTCCAAACATTCAACTTGCTAGCGCGCGCTTCCGCCCTTCACAACGTGGAACTGCCGCTTATTTACGCGGGGGTCTCTTCAGGCGAGCGAATAGAACGGGCGCGGCAGGCATTGCGCGCCGTAGACTTGGAAGCCCGTATGCATCACAAGCCAAACGAGTTATCGGGTGGTCAACGGCAACGTGTCGCAATTGCCCGCGCCCTAGTAAATAAGCCGTCCATTCTGCTCGCTGACGAACCCACCGGCGCCCTCGATTCCAACACTGGCAACGAGATCATGGCTCTCTTCGAGCGCCTTTATGTAGAGGGCAATACGATTGTGCTGGTCACCCACGAATCGGATATCGCGGCGCATGCCCACCGAATTATTCACATTCGCGACGGGAAAGTGGAGCGCGACGAAGCCGTTTCGCATTGAGCAAAATTGGCTTTGTTTCGTAATAACGTACAGCGCCGTCCCAGTATCGGAATTTCAAGCTTCCGAGCCTGACTCCTTAAAAAGCGCCATTCCCAAGTAATTTCTTCGTGTTAAGTGTGGTTCACCAATTGCCTTCGCGGCAGTGGAGGGGTATTCTCGTGAAGCAATCCATACGCGATCTGATTACAGGCGAGCTAAGTTTGGAGTACTTTGCAAAGAGATTTGGCGAGGGTTGGAAGGTAGCCAGCATTGAGTGGTTCCGCGAGTCTTCGGAGGCGGCGGAAGCGCTACCGAAAGTCGCGCAAATCCTGAGCGAGCAGACGGCACTGCCTTATGGCTTGCAGATCGCGGAAAGCGGGATTGTGCAGGAAAACCCGCTGGAAGCCACCGTCCTTCTCCTGATCCTTGAACAAATTATCAGAGAGAAACGCATTCAAGAGATCGCCAACGAATTGAATCATCAAGGCTATTCAACCCGTGAGGGAGCGCCTTGGGGTCCCACCGATGTCTTCAACTTACTGCCTAGACTGATCGAGGCTGGACCGTCATTGCTTAAGAGCACCGCTTGGCAACAGCGGCGCCCTGCCGCACAGACTATTGCTCCCAAGGCAAACTGATCCGTCCTGGATCTTTTCACAAGCAACGCCTTTCCGGGAACTCGCAAGGGGGAACGGATCGTAGAACTTAATTCAAATGCAAAATCTTTCGGGCACTTTTCGCTATACCTTGCGACAATTCCGTTTGTCTCCGGTCTTTACCGCCGCCGCGATACTTACGTTGGCCTTGGGTATCGGCGGCACCACCGCGATCTTCACGTTAATTCATGCGGTGATGCTCCGCTCTCTGCCGGTTTCGGACCCAGCGCTGCTGTACCGGATCGGTGATGGCGACGACTGCTGCGTGGAAGGTGGACCGCAAGATCGCTGGGGAATATTTTCGTTCCCTCTTTATGAGCGGCTGAAAGCGGAAACGCCGGAATTCGAAGAATTGACTGCCTTTCAGGCGGCAGGAGGCCGGCTAAGCGTGCGGCGAGCCGGTGTCGAAAATGCAGCCAAGCCTCTGCGTTCCGAATATGTTACCGGCAATTATTTCTCTACCTTTGGCATTAACGCCTTCGCGGGACGAGTCTTTACGTCGGAAGACGACAAGCCTTCATCGCCGCCCGTAGCCGTAATCAGTCATCACACCTGGGAGGAGGTCTACGGAGCCAACCCCTCCGTGGTGGGTGCGACATTTATGATCGAAGGCCATCCATTCACCGTTATCGGTATCGCCCCGCCGGGATTTTTTGGCGACACTCTGCGCCCGGATCCACCCGATATTTGGGTGCCAGTGCAGCAGGAACCGCTAATCGCGGGGGATGGCGCATTGCTTCATCAGCCAGTGAGCGCTTGGTTGCGCGTTATTGGCCGTTTGCGTCCGGGGGCTTCCGTCGCAGGCATGGGACCGCACCTCACAGGAATTTTGCGGCAATGGATAGTACACGATTCGCAATATCCGTCTAATTGGATGCCGGACATAATCCGCATGCTTCCCAAGCAGGTGATCAACGTAGTCCCGGCAGGTGCGGGCGTCGCGGCGATGAAAGAGGAATACGGGCAGAGCCTTCAGATTCTGCTTGCGGTGTGCGGTCTGGTACTGCTGATTGCCTGCGCAAACGTGGCGAATCTGCTGCTCGCGCGCGCTGTTGCGCGGCGCACCCAAACGGCATTACGCCTCGCAATCGGCGCCGCTCGGCGTCAAATTATTGCCCAAGCGCTCATCGAAAGCGTTTTATTAGCAATCGCGGGCGGCGTTGCGGGACTGGTGGTGTCAATAGGAGCCGCGCGTCTGCTGCTTGCCCTGGCATTTCGCAACGCCCATTTTCTGCCCATCAGCACGACACCATCATTCGTCGTGCTGATCTTCGCCTTCGCACTCGCTCTCTTGACAGGCATCATATTCGGCGCCGCGCCAGCCTGGTTTGCCACTCGAACCGACCCGGTGGAAGCGTTGCGCGGAGCGGGACGTAGCACGGGAGACCATTCCTCATTTGCGCGTAAAGCCCTATTGATCGTCCAAGCGACGCTATCAATTGTATTGGTTGCCGGCGCGATGATGCTTGGCCGAAGTCTCAATAAATTGGAGCATCAGGATTTCGGATACCAAATTCCCAATCGTGTTCTGGTTTCTTTGAATCACCCGCCCGCCACCTACACGCTACCGAAATTGGAGGCACTCTACAGGCAAATTGAAGCAAATCTTAGCACGATGCCGGGCGTACGAGGAGCGGGCCTCGCGCTCTACAACCCGCTCACTGACAACTGGGGCGAGATGATTCTCGTCGCCGGTCATGCCGCACCAAAAATGGGCGAACAAGCGGGCGCGTCCTGGGATCGCGTGAGCGCCAACTATCTTCAGGGTCTTGGTGTTACCGTGCTCCGCGGGCGCAACTTTACGCCTGCGGATAACGAAAATACCGCGCCAGTCGCCATCGTCAACCAGGCATTCGTAAAGCGCTTTTTCAAGACCGGAGAAGACCCTTTGGACCAGCACTTCGGTTTAGATTTGCCGCAGTACGCAAGCACGTTCCGTATCGTCGGTATCGCGCGTGATGCCAAATTTGCAGGTTGGGGGTTAAGACGGCCGGCAATGCCGATGTTTTATGTGCCACTCGCACAGAACGTCAATTACAAAGACGGCTTGATGCAGCGCATTGAATTGCAAAGCCACTTCATCGGAGGAATCATGCTGGTAACCAACGCGACGCCCGGTGCGCTGGAACCCGCCCTAACGCGAGTTCTAGCAGGAATCGACCCCAACCTGACAATCAACAGCGTGAGAACGATGCAGCAGCAGGTCGCGCTTACTTTCAATCAGGAGCGTGCCGTGGCGGGTCTTGCGGAACTGTTCGGCATTGTTGCCCTGTTGCTTGCGGCCGTGGGACTTTATGGCGTCACAGCGTATTCCGTTGCGCAGCGGACCGGCGAAATCGGCATTCGCATGGCGCTTGGGGCCGACAAACTCAAGGTGGTCCAATTGGTGCTGCGCGGGGCCTTCAGGCGGGTGTTGATCGGTCTTGCACTGGGCTTGCCATTGGCAGTTGGGGCCGGACGGCTGATTTCATCACAACTATACGGTGTCTCTTTTTGGGATCCGATGGCACTCATGGTTGCCGCGGGTTTACTTACTATTTGCGCGTTTATAGCAGCGCTGATTCCGGCCGGCCGAGCCGCATCGATCTCACCCATGAGGGCGCTCAGAATTGAGTAATATCAGGTGAGGATGCGATCTTTCCAAGCGCTGGTAGTGATTCTTATTCCAGTTGTGTGCGCGGCGGCTGAAAGTCATCTTTTGGCGGCTAACGGCGCCGATGCTTCGCCGGTTCTGGTTGAGCTATTTACATCTGAAGGATGTTCCAGTTGTCCGCCAGCCGATGCGCTGGTTCAAAAGTTGGAAGCGGGGCAACCAGTTCCCGGCGCTCAGTTGATCGTTCTTAGCGAACATGTCGACTACTGGAATCATGACGGCTGGAAAGATCCTTATTCCTCCGCTTTGTGGAGCCAACGGCAAAGCGCCTATGCCCAAGCCCTTCGGATAAGCGACGTGTATACTCCGCAACTGCTTGTTGATGGTACTGCCGAATTGCGGCTTGCTAACCCACAGCAAATAAGCCAAACTCTGCAAAAAGCCGCTGCTGCCGCGAGTGTTCCCATACGTATTAAAGCCGCAATAGTCGAGGATAGACACCCCGCTGTTTTGAGGGCTCACATCGAAGCCGATGGGAATTCCGAACAGCACAAGGCGGACGTCTACGTAGCAATCGCTCTCAACCACGCCGAATCCCAGGTAATGCGCGGCGAGAACAAGGGACGACACTTGACTCATGTTGGCGTATTGGAGAGCCTCAAAAAAATCGGCACTCTGGAACCTGGAAAA
>Ga0070741_10001359_pt1 | contig 75473 bp, 59 predicted proteins | sample Coa_R1_4_FD_66440 | JGI IMG/M metagenome (GOLD analysis project Ga0070741, IMG submission 66440) | Surface soil microbial communities from Centralia Pennsylvania, which are recovering from an underground coalmine fire - Coalmine... | ecosystem: Environmental > Terrestrial > Soil > Unclassified ...
GGCTGACCAGCAAGTATTGACAATAGTCGAGTCGGCTCACGGAATCGCTCATGAGCCGAGACTGTACCCGGTTTTCAATGATCAAGCGACTCTTAACGTCGCCTCTGCGTAAGTCCTAGAAATAATCCGCTCAGGCCCCGAATTCGGATTGAACGAATCGTTTATGAAAAGACATTTTTCAGGATCAGCCAGGCTGTGCTGGGAGACATTGAAGAATACGTTGCGTACCTCGGCGAAGTCACACAGGACAAGGTGACTCCGGATGAGATCGTGGATCGGGGGATGCAGCAGTTGTTCGCGACTGACCGGGGTTTCCGTCAGTGGCAGAAGAAGAAAGCCACACAACAGGGAAATAGAGAGGGGAATAAACGGGAAGACCAGAGCGTGAAGCAGGCAGAAGCGGGAATTGTTTTCGAGCCGGAGCGGGAAATATTCCCGGATCGGGTTGTCCAGTGAATTGTCCGGCAACTTATCAGCGTCCGTCAGGCTGCTGCCGATCACTGATCTTTTCCGCCACAGTTCCTGCATCCACGGATGAATCCGCGGATGTTGAAATCATCCATTCGACAGCTGACTGAATAATGTCGCCGTGACATGGGACATGACGACCTGCGTTTTTGCACCAGCAGATCAGGACAAGGTCGCCCTGCGTGGCTTTGGCAGCCAGTTGCTGTAACTCCCGGTACACCTCGCCGCGCAACCTGATCTGCCGCCACAACCAGCTTCGATAGCGAGCGATTACTTCCTCGCGTGTTCCGTGTTCGCCGATTCTGAAGGGATTGCCGAGCAGCGATGGCCTGCCGATGTAAACGCCCTGGCCGCGATACGTTTTTCTGTTCTCGATCCGAATCATCTCTGTTTCTCCTTTCGGGTGGAAATCACAGAGCTACAACCAGCCGGAATCTGTTTGCATTCAGCAGGCCATTCGGATCGAGAAGAGCGATGGCCGCTTCATCAGTCGTTCGCTGCCATCGCTCCTGGTTTTCACAAAGGGGATGCGTCAGAACGGAATGTCACTTTCACCAGCTGTACCTTTTGAAGTCCTGCTTTTCTTTTTGCCGGGTCTGGTTTCCTCTCGCTCTGCCGCATCCGGTTCCGCGTTCGCCTCAGTGTTTTCTTCCGCGCGTTTCTGGGTCGGCACGAACTCGAACGAGTCGGCGACCAGACAGGTTGACGTGCGCTGCTGGCCCTCACGATCCACGAACGATTCGGTTTGCAGGCGACCGTTGAAGGCGATCGCGCTGCCTTTCTTTGCGTACTGCGCGATCACTTCCGCATCCCGCCCGTAAACCGTGATGCGAAACCAGTCGGCAACGCTGACTCTCTCACCCTCAGCGCCCTTTTTCTGCCGGTTGCTGGCGACGGAAAGATTGACGACCGGATTGCCGCCGTTGGTGTAGCGCAATTCCGGGTCCTGACCGAGACGGCCGATGAGCTGTGCAAAAGCGGGCATGGTGTGCCTCCTTGTTAGTGGTGTCGAAATTGATTGTTGATGCTCACTGTTCCGGAAGCAGGCGATCGCTCCCCCGTGAGCAGGAATTACCACCCGCGACTTTTTTTCATCGCTCTTTGTACCAGCAGTAAATCAGGCTGCTTTTCTGAGAGGGGGAAAGTTTTCCCTGCGGGCCTTGAGTGCCTGCCAGGCACGCGATCTTTCCTGAGCGGAAAGTTGATGAACCGGGTGAGCGGGCTGATTGTTGCCGTAAAACGCCCACGACAAATAGCGCAGCCTCGCTGCAGAGGCGAAGTTGATTTCGTTGATGAGCTGAAATGCGGCTGGTGAAAGGCGCGCCGACTGGAGCCGTTCACGTTGCAGGGTCGCGGCAGCTTTGAGCGCGGCAAAGTGTTTGAGCGGGAGCGTGCCGGCCTGACGAGCTTCGTAAGCCTGCTTCATGGCGTCGCTGATGACTTTCGTGTCTTTTGCGCCGCGAATGGTTTTGTGAAACTGACGATAGGCACGATTGGTTCGCAATGCCCTGAGATGGAAATCCTGCTCGCATTCATCCAGAATCGCTTCCAGCACCTGTCGCGTGAGGTGTTGCAGCTCACGGTTGGCGTATGAATAGAAACGCTCGCCGTTTCCCATTCTGCCGCTCACCGGAAAGATGATTTCGATCTGCGCGTTGATCTCATCCCGGATGTCCTCAATCCTGATTCCGCTGGCATAATCACGCCGCAATGCTCCGGCGAGATGCCGCGCGCGTTCCGGCAAATCTTCGGCAGTGAATTCGGGGTCAATGCAACCGCAGGCGACCGTGCGTTCGTGACTCGACATCACGATGATGGCGCCGCCTTCGTCGTATTGATTCAGCGAATCAACGTGAGCGAACGCGTCATCCAGATCCTCAATGTTCGCCCCGCTCGTTTCCAGATCGTGCAGCCATTCGGCGTACTCGTCGTGAACGAAGCAGGCGCTCCTGCGGCGACCGCGAGTCATTCGTCTGATCGTCTCTACTTCTTCCCGAACGAATGACTGAATGTTGTCTGCCTTGTCTTCATCATCCGCAACGAATGAGGCCTCACCGCCGAAGTCCTTGTCGAATGCCGTCGTCGTCACGTCCGTTTCGCTGACTTCAATGACTGATTTGAAACTGGCAAGCTGCATCGCCAGCAGTCCCATCTCTTTTAGGATGTCACTCGTTCCGCGTTCAGCGCTTTCGTGGTAGTAATACGAAGCGACAGTCTGGCGGCAACGCGCGTCACCGTCTTCGCAGATTTCATTCAAACACCGAATGAACTCGGCGGCGTCCTCGGCATTGCCCAGCTTTTTGAGCGCGTAGGCGAGTGCTCCGATCCGCGCTTCCTCATCCTGCTGACTGACGGGCAGGGCGTCGCTTTCGACTGCATAGATCACTTCGCCTGCAACCCGGCAACGCTCGAAATCGAGACGAGCAATCTGTCCGAGGTTTGAAATATGCGTCACCAGACTATTGTGTGGCGATCCGGTGTCGCGCGGGGTGAAGATGCCGCGGTTGGAGCGGGTCAAAGCAGCTGTGGATAACATGTGTCTTCCTCCATTGTTTGTGTGAATCGAAATGGTTTGTGCGCATGCACGTTTGTCTGACGCTGATCAATTCTTTATTCACAGCTGAAATCTTTGACCGTCAGCAGGCGTTTAATGGAAGACAAAGGGCGCGATTGGAATACTTGAGGATGAAACAGTTGGGTCAGGTGACAGGAAGCCGCTTCACCTTACGCAGCTTTCCCCGGACCCGGAGCAGATGGGGAGAGCAGCGATGACAGGCCGGTCAGGCGATGGCTGTTCGTGAGGCTGACTGCCCGCGCGAAGGCGCGACGCGAGCCGATGAGTACGACCATCTGTCTGCCACGAGTCAGCGCGGTATAGAGCAGTTCCCGCGTCAGCATCACGTTCTGGCTTTCGTGAACGGGAATGATGACGAACGGGTATTCCGATCCCTGTGAGCGATGGATCGTAATGGCGAAACCATGCAGCAGGTCTGCGTGAAAAGCCTGCTGGTAAGTGACGAGACGATTCCCGAATCTGACCTGAGTGGTCTTATCAGCCACTTCCTCAACAAAGCCGCATTCGCCGTTGAAAAGCCCCAGCCGGTAATTGTTTCTGGTCTGCAAAACGCGATCCCCGGCGGCGAATGGCGATTGCTCCGATGTTATTGCCTTGTCGCTTGCGCGCCTGACCAGATAATTGAGTACAACTGTTCCCAGCGCCCCATTGCGCATCGGCGTCAGGATTTGAACATCCCGGTACGGGTTCGCGCCGCATCTGACAGGCAGACTGCGAGTCGCGGCATTGACTACGAGTTGCTGAATCTCAGTCACGTTGTCGGCTTCAATGAAATAGCAGTCAGCCTTTGCTTTGCCGGGTGCGGGCAGTTCGGGTACGCGTCCGGCTTTGATGTCACGGGCTGCGGCCGTGATCCGGCTCTGTTCCGATTGCCGGAAGCGCGTCGTCAATTCAACCACCGGGAGACACCCGCTGGCGATCAAATCCTGCAACACCTGACCGGGGCCGACCGGCGGCAACTGATGCACATCGCCGACGAAAATCAGTCTGGTTCGCGGCGAGCAATACCTGACCAGTCGTTCGGCGAGAAACACATCCAGCATCGAAGCCTCATCCACGATGACGACCTCTGGTGGACGACCAACAATCAGATCGCGAAGCGTCCGCTGCCGGGGCTGGTGGTTGTGCAACAGGCGATGCAACGTTTGGGCAGGTCTCCCCGCAGCTTCCGCCAGCCGCGCCGCGGCCCGCCCGGTCGGAGCGGTGAGATGAATGTGATACCCGGCTCGCTCGCAAATTGCCGTCAGGACTTTGATCGTGGCCGTCTTGCCCGTGCCCGGGTCGCCCGTCAGGATGGCGATGGGGGCAGTCATCAACAGCCGGATCGCCGCGCGCTGCTCATCAGTCAGTTGCTCACCTTCCAGCCTGATCCATTCGTTCACTCGTTCAGCTTTGACCGGCCGTAAACGCCGCCCGATCTGTTGAAGGCCGTGTGCGATGGTTTCTTCGGCGCGTGCGGCGTGTGACAGTGAAACCTGCCCGATGCGCTGCCAGACGCGCACCCGGATGTCGCCGCGTTTATTCAGGTGTCCGAGCGCAGAGAGAATTTCTGATTCCGGGGCATTTGAATGGCAGGATTGGAGGCGGCAGATGATTTCATTCAGCGGAAGGCACGTGTGGCCCTGTGTCAGAGCCTGATTGAGTAAGGCAAGGATCGGCTCTGCAAGTCGGGGCAGTCTCATTCGCAGTTCCTGCGATGGCGCCGCTTTCCGCTCATCAGCGTCAGGCCGGACGACAGGACGCAGCAAAGCGATCAATGAAAGCAAAGCCTTCAGTTTCTGGCGTAATCGCAGAATCATCACTGCTCCTTATCGCATCATCCGGGCTTTGGATTTGCTGACCGCCCAGTTGTGCTGATCGGAAGCAGAATTGGGTAAAATCGGGTATATTTGCGGGTATGGCGAAAGACAGGACAGCGGCGCTCGGCCTTCAGGTTTCGCACGAAATGCCGCAGCTGATCGCCGGGCCAGGCGAGTTCAAAGGCTGGTGGGAAGCACTAAAATGCTTTCGACGGAACGCTTCGCGCGTTGCGGCACGTGGCGGCGATTGAAAGCGTCGGCTCTTCCACGCGCATCGAAGGCGCCCGCTTCCTGAAGATCAGCACGCATTGGTGAAAGATGCCTTCATCCGCTTTTTCGCTTCAGCAGGAGAAAGCGCGATCAACCCTGCTGAGAACAAGACCATCCAGACACGCGCGTATAAACCGCCAACCTCCCATTCACGTGCTATTGCATGAAGCCCGGCGATGCTCCGCCTGTCGGATTCGCATCTGCTCTGATGGCAGTCAAAATATGCGCATCCGAATGGGGATGCTGCGTGGATGGAGCAGCGATTGTTTTCGCCCAGAAATTTACATGCACCATCAGATTGACGCTGCGGAACCAGCGTCGGAATCTGAAAGACCTGCCCATCAGCCATCACCGTTGCGCCGGGGCTTGCCATCAGATTCTCCATGGCGAATCGAAGCAGGTCATCGTAGCCGAGATGGCTGACGATGTTTTCGAGATCGGAAGGAATGAGATAGCCGGGGATGTAACGACAGTTGAGTACACATTCTTCGCAGTCGCACTCAGTGCGAGAGAAGCCGAAAGCAGTTCTCGTTTCAGGCATGCGTACCTCCATTGCTGATTGAAGTTTTGAGCGACGGGGACTGCTGTCTGGTTGCGATGTACTCTGCTCAAAAGTCAGGCCATCCGGGTGGATCGGTCTCTCTGAGCTTTGCTGCGGACCCGGTCTGTTTGTCTTCCGACAGACCAGGACTGAGAGTTGCTTCATCCATTGATTGCCCCGCGCTTGCGTCCCGCTCTTCTCGGCTTTCGTCAGGCAGGTTGATCACAGGCTCTTCGAGTGGCCCGTCGCGGGACTCATTGTTTTTGCCTGTCATATTTCCTCCCGGTCAACAGCAATCAGCAATGGTCAGAGCCCGGGTCTCTGCAAGGCATCAAAATGTAGCGCGTGAGACAGCCGTCATCGCTGGCAGGCCGAAATTCGACACACGAGTTTTCGTCGGTGTATTTGATCGTCAGCGATGCACTGGTCAGGGTGCGCGCGAAATCCTGAAGATAGCGACCATTGAAGCTGATCGTTGTCTCTGTGGTTGCGCTCGTGGAAAGGGGCGTGATCTCTTCGCGGCCTTCGCTGCCACTGGTGTCAACGCTCTGCAATTCATAACTGTCGGGCGCGAAGCGGAATTTGATCAGCCCGAAATTGTGGTGACCGCCATCAATGCCAAAGACTGACATGCGGTTGATTGCTTCCCGAAAAGCCGCACCATCCAGCGCCAGTTCGCGCGGGAATTCCTGTATAAGGATCGAGGCGCAGTCAGGAAACTGCCCTTCGAGCATCAGACAGGAAAGCTGCTGCGCGCCCTGTTGAAAGAACAGGTGACTCCCATCAAGCCCGATCCTGATTTCGTTATTGATCTGGTTGAAAACTCTGACGACTGTGCTGAGGCTGTGGCGCGGGATGAGCAGAGCGATTTCTTCGTCACGCGTGACATCGGATCGCTGTAGTGAGATCAGCCGGAACCCGTCTGTGGCAATCAGGCGGATGCCGTCCGGCCCGATGGTCAGTTGCGCCCCTTCGAGCGCGTAGCGTCCGGCGCTGCTGTTTTTCTGTGCGGAGAAGATCGCGGTGCGAATCATCGTCAGCAGAACTTCGCCTGGGACAGCGGTGATGAATTGTGCTTCGGCGGGCAGTTCGGGGAAATCATCAGGCGGCAGCGCATTGAGCCGGAAACGACTGCTGCCGCATTTGAGCGTGACTGTGCCCTGGTCACTGCCCAGGCTGACCGTTTCAGCAGGTAACTGTCGGGCGATTTCACAGAGCTTGCGCGCGGGCAGGCAGACGCTGCCTTCTTCCAGTACGTCGGCTGCGATTTCGGATTGCCAGCTTTGTTTCAGCCCGCAGGCTTTGAGAATGAGCCGATGGTCAGTCGCTTCCAGCAGCAGATGGTTCACGACGGCTGCCAGAGAATTCTTCGGTTCGATGACTTCCGCAATCAGGTCGAGTTCCGCGCGCAGCAGGTGGCGATCAAGCTGAACCTTCAGTCTGCCGTTACTCACTTTTACGGCATCGGCAAACAACAGACTGGCGGGCTGAAAACTTTCGGGAGCAGTCACAGTATTTCGCCCGGTATCCCGGTCTGGAGCGCAATCTGCTGGGACGTAACGGCTGGCTTCGCAATCTGCGCCTCGCCATTATTGATTACGAAAACACTCTCCACCTTTCGCAATACAGCTGAATCAGGCTTTCCGGTTCTGAATCCGGGGCGTGATATTGGAACGCGCATAAAACTCTCCGGTGTTCTCTTCGCGCTCCGGCTGTCCGAGCAGCTCAGTCATGATCTTCGCGACATCGGCACACTGCGGCCCCTGGACGCCTTCGACCTGCATCTCCATCTCGCCGGTCTGTTCATCAATCGTGAAGTTGATTTCAGGCATGACGACCTCCTTGTCAGTAACGAGCCCTGATTTTGACCACACCGCCTTCGACCGTGCGATGAATCGTGCCGCGCAAACGAGTCGCTACTTTGCCGACCACTCGCTCGTTGTAGGCAGCCCGAAGCCGCGTGATGAGCTGACTGCCCAGCGCACGGTGACGATCAAGATCATCAATCACCGGCGTGTAATCACCGGCTTCCATGTGCTGAAAGCCGATGTCACCGCAGCTGTTCCCGATGCTGTGACGCGGAATGATGATGTCGGCTCTTTGCAGCACCTGCTCCGAATAGTACTGCCCCATTTCCAGACTCTCGCCCTGCCGGATGTCCCGGCAGCCGATGTCTGACAGTGCAGCAACCAGCAGCTCGCGGTCTTTGAAGACGACTTCAGTGAAGGTCAGATACTTGCTCATAAACTCTGCTCCTTTCAGTCTGGTGCTGACAGCTACATTTCCAGCGCGCGCGCGACCTGCACTCGCTCGCTGATGGGGGCAATGCCGGAACCACCTGCCCCATTTGCCTGAACCGCCATGTGATCCTTTGCCCAGTTGCGTAAGGATTCAACCTGCTCGCGTTTGATGACGCTCGTCGGTTGAATGCTTCTGGCGCGGTCAGCGATGTCGGCGGTGGTCACTTCGCGCTCGCCATCCATAAAGGCGCGCAGCAGTCCTGCCTTGACTGCTGCTTCAATCTCCCCGCCGGAAAAACCGTCGGTGACTTCTGCGAGTTCATCCAGATCAAAGACAGCGGGATTGCGTTCGCGCTTGCGCAAATGCACGGCGAAGATTTCACGCCGGTCTTCCAGCGTCGGCAGATCAACGAAGACGATGTGCGAGAAGCGCCCCTGCCGCGTCTGTTCGGCGGCCAGCCCGCGCACATCGTTGGCCGTGCCGATGACAAAGACATCCGACTGCTCCTGCATCCAGTTGAGCAGGTACGCAATCGTGCGTGCCGTCTCGCCAACATCGGTTCTGGCCGAGGATTCCAGACCGCCAACAGCTTTCTCGAATTCGGGTAGTCCCCCCGTTGTGAGTTGATCTACTATCTCCGGCACTATGAAAAAGCCGGAGAAGAAAGAAGGGGACAAGCAGTTAGCACTACCTGATTCCTTCTGTTGGAATGAGCAGTGCGCAGAGTACGGGCGCATCAACGCCGGTCACCTGCGTAAGTTCGGATTCACGCGTAAGGGGCGCCAACGCTGGCAGTGCAAGACCTGCGGCTCAGTCGTTGCCGCCACGCGTGGGACGGTCTTTCACGGCAAAAGGCACGACGAGAAGACGATCCTTGAGTGCATCGCCATGCTCTGTGAGCGCAATTCATTGGCGGCCATTGGGCGCGTCAAAGGCCTCAAAGATGAAACGGTGGCGGCCTGGCTCAAACAAGTCGCTCCGCAGATGCAGCAACTTGAAGAAATCCTGCTGCGGGATTACAAGATGAGCCGTGCGCAACTCGACGCGCTGTGGACTTACGTTGGCCACAAGGGCGAAAAAGGGGGCGGCCGGAAGAGCCTGAGCGTGGCAGCTTCTGGCGCGGGACAACCCTCGATTGCCCGACGCGGCTGCGCGTCGGGCGCGCCCTCGCTAAGACCGAAGAAGAAGTCGCACAAAGCTTGATGACACAGCTCAAAGAACGCGGTCATCCGAACGTCCCGCCGCCGATGGCCACCGATGGTAAAGGGGCTTATCGCGAAGCGCTGGTCGAGACCTGGGGTCAGGTGCCACCAGCCAAAGGGCGTGGACGCCCGCCTGAACATAAGCAGCCACAAGCGGGCTGGCATTACCTGCAAGTAGTCAAACACCGTGAAGGCGGGCGCGTTGTCAAAGTCGAAGTCGAGGTCATTTATGGAGACGAGACGACCCTTGAGTTGGTGGGTGGCCACACCGCTTACGTCGAACGCACCAACCTGACCGCCAGACAGATCAATGGACGGCTGGTGCGCAAGACGCTCTCCTTCTCGAAGAAGAAGGAGATGCTCGAAGCGGCTTCGGTCCTGGAGGATGCGGTTTACAATCTGACACGACGCGGCAAGACCTTGCGCCTGGAAGTCAACCAGGAGCGACGCCGCTTCAAAAAACGTTCGCCCGCAATGGCAGCGGAGTTGACTGATCATGTTTGGACTATCAAAGAGCTGTTGATGACAGTGGCGCCGCCAGACTAATCAACTCACAACGGGGGGACTACCGACTTTTGATTCCGCAGGCAATCTCTACTTCACTGATCTGGGCAATTACCGCATCCGTAAAATCACGCCGCAGGGTGTCATCAGCACGGTGGCCGGCAACGGCACTCTCTCGCCGGGACTGGTGGTGAATGGTGACGGCGGCCAGGCCACACAGGCCAGCCTGCAATACCTGCGGAGCCTGGTGGCCGGAAGCAACGGCGATCTATACTTCCTCGAAGGCTTCACCCATCTGCGCCGGGTCGCAGGCGACACGGGCATCCTCAGCACCATCGCGATGGTCGGCAACGTGTTTCACCCGGCTCAGGACCTGACGCTCGACGCGCAGGGGAATTTCATCGTGAGCGGCGGCGGAGAGAATCGGCTTTTCAAGGTTTCTCCGACTGGCGCGGTCAGCACTTTCGCTGGTACAACCGCAACCCAGTTCGGCGCCGGCGGCCCGGCCCTCCTGGCGCGGCTGAATAACCCGCGCGGCATTACAACAGACGCGTCGGGCAGCATCATCTTCGCCGATTCGTATCAGGGGCATGTGCGGAAGATTACGCCGGACGGCATCATCAACACCGTCGCAGGGAGCGGTGAGACTTCCGGGCTCTCAGGCGACAGTGGCCCGGCCACCGCAGCGAAGATTTTTGCCAATGATGTCGCCGTTGACGACAAGGGCAGTTTGTACATCACGGGCGGTTACCGGGTGCGGAAGGTCTCGCCGGACGGCATCATCAATACGATTGCCGGGAACGATTCCGGCTTTTATAACGGCGACGGTCAGGTTGCGACTTCTGCGAGCGTGGCGGCTGACGGCATTGCCGTTGACAAGGCGGGCAACATTTACATCGCCGAACCTTCAAACCACCGCATCCGCAGGCTCATGCCGCTGTCCATTGCCGACAGCACGCCTCCGGTCGTGACTATTACCGCTCCGACGTCCGGCCCCACCTGGACGACGCTCGGCGGAACGATCTACCTGAGCGGGACAGCGACAGACAACGCCCTGCTCACGCAGGTTGTCTGGCAGAATGACCGCGGCGGCAGCGGCCTGTTCTCCGGCACTCTGTCTGCCTGGGCGACAAACATTACGCTGCAACCGGGCCTCAACAACCTGACCGTGACGGCATGGGATGTGGCGGGCAACAAGGGCAGCGCGACACTGGCAGTCACCTATAACGCCCGCGCGGATTTCAGCACGGCCGCGGGCAGCCCGGTCGTGATCTCGGCTACACCGAGTTCAATCAGCGGCGGTTTCAGTGGCGACGGCGGCGCGGCGGCGGCGGCCCGTCTCGACAATCCGCGCGCGGTCGCCAGCGACAGGGCGGGCAATCTCTATGTGGCTGACACTGTCAACCAGCGCATCCGGAAGATTGCGCCCGATGGAATCATCACCACCTTCGCAGGCAGCGGGCTGATCGGTTCCGAAGGAGACGGGGGGCCTGCCACGGCCGCCTCGCTAAACGAACCGCAGGGGCTGGCCGTTGACGCGGCGGGTAACGTATACATTGCCGACACACTCAATCATCGCGTCCGCCGCGTGACCCCGGCCGGTGTGATCAGCACTTTCGCCGGAACCGGCGCCGAAGGCTTCAGCGGCGACGGCGGCGCGGCTGCTTCAGCCCTGCTGTCCTCGCCACTCGGGCTGGCAATGGACGGCGCGGGTGATCTGTACATTGCCGATTCCGGCAACCACCGCGTGCGCAAAGTGACGATCAGTTCCGGCGTGATCACAACGGTGGCGGGCGGCGGCTACGGGTTCGGCGGGAATAACGGCCCGGCAACCGAAGCGCTCTTCAAATTTCCGAGCAGTCTCGTCTTCGATCAGAACGGCAATCTTTACATCGCTGACACGGGCAATTACGTGATCCGCAAAGTTACGCCGTCGGGCCTGATCACGACCGCCGCCGGGACGGGCCAGTCGGGCTTCAGCGGCGACGGCGGTGCGGCAACGGCAGCGAGAATTTCGGAGGTCGGCGGCCCGGCAGTGGACGGGCAGGGCAACCTGTACGCGTCTGACCGCTACAATCAGCGCGTCCGCCGGATCACGACGGCCGGGATGATTATGACGCTGGCCGGTAATGGGACTTCTCGTTTTGATGATTTCGGCGCTGCGGCCGGCGACGCACTGGCCGCACAGCTCAACGGGCCCACCGGTCTGGCAGTTGATCCGACCGGCAGGCTTTACATTGCCGACACCGGCAACCACCGCGTGCTGGCGGTTAATGTTCTGCGCGAGACGCCGGCCCTGGCCAGCGTTTCGGCTGCCAGTTATTTCGGAACGGTGGCAGCCCCCGAATCCATCATGGCGGCATTCGGCCCGAACCTGACGAGTCGTACAGAGGTTGCTCAGACGCTGCCGCTGCCGTTCGAACTGGCCGATGTCAGCGTCTACGTGCGGGGCTTTTCCGGGCCGGCCCGACCGTCCCCGCTTTTCTTCGCTTCGCCGGGTCAGATCAACTTTCAGATTCCGGCGGAGACACCTCCGGGCCTTGCCTTCGTCACTGTCTACAATCGCATTGGGGAAGTTGCGACCGGCTCAATCTTAATCACCACTTCGGCGCCGGGGCTGTTCGCGGCCAACTCCGACGGCCAGGGCGCGGCGGCGGCACTGGTCCTGCGGGTCAGGGCTGACGGTTCGCAGAATTATGAACCAGCCGCACAATTCGATTCCGCGCAGAAGCGTTTTGTGACACGTCCGATTGACCTGGGGCCGGACACTGACCATCTCTTTCTGGTCCTCTTCGGCACAGGCATTCGCTACCGCAACCCGCAATCGCCTGTCACCGCGAAGATCGGAGAAGTTGACGTCGAAGTACTTTACGCCGGGGCGCAGGGCGGTTATGCGGGACTCGACCAGATCAACCTGCGCCTCCCGCGCTCACTGGGCGGGCGCGGCGCAGTTGATGTTGTGGTGGCGGTGGGTGGCAGGTCAGCCAACACGGTGAAGGTCAGTATTAAATGAAGCTGTAATACGGAATACCCATTCCTGTGAAGTAAGGATTTATGGCAAAGCTGAAGAGGTTACCGTGTGCAATCGGTCTGTCACTGTTTGCCATTTACGTCTGCCAGTAGCTGACTCGGCTGACCGAAGGGCGCCGCGAGCAGCCCTCGGCGGCGATCCTCGACAGCCGGACGATCCAGTCCACGCCCGAAAGCGGCCGCCCCGGCCGGCTACGACGGCGCGAAGCGGCGCAAAGGCAGTAAGGTCCATCCGGCTGTGGACACGCCGGGCCACCTGCTGGCGCTGTACGTCGCGGCGGCCGGTGAGCAGGACCGGGCGCAGGTCGCCGAGTTGTGTGAGCAGGTGCAGGAAGTGACGGGCGAGAGTGTCGAAGTCGCCTTCGTCGCTCAGGGCTGCACGGGCGCCGCGGCAGCCGAAGCGGCCGCGGCCCACGGCATCCGGCTGGAGGTGATCAAACTGCCGACGGCGAAGAAGGGTTTTGTGCTGCTGCCGCCAAAGTCAATAACAGGCTCCAGACGATTGACGCCAGCCGGTCACAGGCATCCTCAGGAGCAGCCGGGCAACCTGTTCTGAATCCATCTCGTTTATAATGGGAAATGCCTGAACGGGAACGGGGTAAAAACATTCCCAGGCTCAAAAGCATCGTCAATTTAACATAACTCTCTGAACCGGGACGCATTCACCTGAGGACGAGCAGGCGAAAATTCAGCACTCGTGGCAGTCTCCGGCGCCGTTTCCCGCCTTTAGTTGAAAGCAGGAGATATGAACGGAGGAAGGGGCGTATTGAAAATACCCGGACTCCGGTGAGAACACAGTACTCCGCAGCTGATCTTTGAAACGATTGAGCGGTAAGAAGCAAGCCCGGGTTACGATGATCCAAACCCAAAACGCGACCGGATCAGAGGCGCTGACCTCTGATCCGGCGGTCAGTAACAGAGAAGAAGTGGTGGCGTGTACGGGGCCGGCACCCGTGTTCTCTGCCCTGAGAGAGCGAAAATGGCATGTCGAATGGGCGTGGAGCAGGCCGGGGCAGCCGGTCTCGCAGCATCCTCAGCTTTCCACATACCGGTTGATCATCGGGCTCAGGAATTCAAGGTCTTCAGGTTTGCGGACGTATTCCTGTGCGCCGGCGGCCAGTGCCCGGGAGCGATCCGTTTTTGAGTCCATGCCTGAAAAGATGAAGACGGGAGTCTTCAAATCAAAAGACCGTATCCTTGCGCACAAATCAATGCCGGTGCCGTCAAGGAGCAGATGGTCCAGCAAAAAGACATCGAACTGTCCGTTCCGGCTGAGTTCGAAGCCCTCGGCCACCGTCCGGGTCGAAACGACGTCAATGTCATCCACGGATAGCATCAGAGTAACAATCTCAATCGTGTCTTCATTATCCTCAACAAAAAGGATCTTTTTCCGGTTCACGGGCATCACGTCCTCTCCGTCTGAATGTAACTGAAGATTATCGGGCAGACCCTCCGGGCTGATGAGGAAACGTGACGGGCACGAAGCTGAGGGGTCGTCTTATTCGTCCATAACCCGCACGGCAGCCTGGTAACTGGCCAGGGTCAATTCACCCTCCCGGCAGTATCCCGGGGCGCAGACATCGCGACCCGCCAGTCCTGCCGAAAGGGCCGTTTGCCGAAGCCTGTGCAGGCCCCGATGTCTGCGCTCCAGGGAGAATGAATTGACCCTGATAAGCGGGCGACATTACTATTCAAACTGCGCTGGAATGGCGCGGATCATGACTGGGGCTTGTCAGGAATTTCACAGCAATATAAGGTAATGTGGTATTCACTTGCGCTACGACCTGCGCGCAGTATGGTTTTACACCCGGTTTTCGTGGGCAAAGTTTGTGCCGCAGGACGTCCAGCGTCAGTGAAAAGGCAGTGAGAAGTGAATTAGTGAAGCCGCTTCCGTTCAGAAGACAGGCACAAACAACAGGAACTTTCTTTCAGCAGTTTTTTCATTTTCACTCTGCTCAGGCATTGATTGATACTACGATCATCAGGCCGATTGATGCAGAATGCCGCAGCATAATTCGGCGCGACGCATAATGCAGCAGGTCAGCGATGGACGGGGCAGCCGGCATCAGCGGTGAATTTACATTGTCGCCCCGAAGGAAAGTAAAATTCGATGGAAGTCCCCGTGACCATACTTCAACAGGCCGGGTTCAATCAGCCTGTTGTATTTCAGCAGTTTCAGAGTCCGACCCTGCGAAGGTAATTTGCAAGTCTGATTAAAGTCGCCCCCGGTTTGATATTTACGCCACAAATCCCGGAGTGCGGCATGGCAATTGCCGCCGCTTTTTTGCACCTCACGATAGAGGTCTGCCCGGAAGTGGAGCAGAGAAATAAGTAGTCAGCTACTGCCTGCTGGTCTGCCCGCTATCTACTTCATTAAGCCTCGCCTGCAATCCGATAAAGCAGCCCCCGGTGCATTCTGCACCTGTCAAACAGGAAATTGGTCTTCGGCAGGGTTGATCCTCGTGTACTGATTGTGCCCATACAACAGATGAATGCGACGACCCTGCCCGCCCGGCTCCAAGGAGTAGAGATATGAAAACCCGGAAGAACTGCCGCGTAATTTCAGGGCTCCTGATCCCTGTCCTGCTGGTTACTTCATTGACAAGTGTGATCAACGTTCCTCTGCGGGCCCGTAGTTATCCGCGCGGCGGCATAGCGCGGCCTGCAGAACATGGTTCGTCTTCATCGAAGATTTCCCCTGACCTGCTGAAACTGGCGCGAAATAATGGTTCGAATGGGTCACGTATCAAGGTAATAATACAGGCAAATAATGATCCAGATAGTGAGGTGGATAACTTTCTGTCCGGACTGGGCGCGCGTTTTGAACACAAATACTCCAACCTCAGAACCCGCGCCGTTGAACTTCCGATATCTGCCGTCGAAGCCCTGGTTGCCCACCAGAGAGTGAGTTTCGTGTCGCCGGATCGGGATCAGATTCCGTCCGGCCACATCTCCCTGACGACGGGAGCCGACGCAGTGCGCATCGTCAACGGCACCACGACCAATGGACTGGATGGCACAGGCGTCGGCATCGCCGTACTCGATTCGGGGATTGACACAACCCATCGTTCATTCCTGGACCGCAGTAACGGCCTGCGTGTTGTCGTCAGCCGGGATTTCACAGGGGAGAATCGGACAGATGACCCGTACGGGCATGGCACGCATGTGGCTTCGGTCGCCGCGGGGAACGGGCGTATTTCAAATGCTCAGTACATGGGCATTGCGCCGAATGCCCGGATCATCAATCTTCGCGTTCTCAATTCGGCGGGCGCAGGGTCGTCTTCAGCCGTCCTGGGCGCGCTCGACTGGGTTCTGACAAATCGGGCGGCCTACAACATCCGCGTAGTCAATCTCAGTCTGGGCGCGCCCGCCATGGATTCATACAGGAACGATCCGATCTGTCAGGCGGTCCGCCAGCTGGTGGATGCCGGCATAGTCGTTGTCGCGGCGGCAGGCAACAACGGGAAGAATGGCTCGGGGCAGAAGGTGTACGGACAGATTCACTCGCCCGGCAACGAGCCGTCGGCGCTCACCGTGGGGGCCGCCAATACGTTCGGCACTGACGCGCGCGGCGATGACGGGGTCGCCACGTACAGCTCACGCGGCCCGACGCGGAGCTACTGGACTGATGAGCAGGGCATCAGGCATTACGACAGCCTGATCAAACCTGATCTGGTCGCGCCCGGCAACAAAGTCGTTTTTGCCGAAGCCGCCAACAATCATCTCGTCGAACAGAACCCCGCGCTCGACGCCGGGATCAGTCCCGTTGACGGGCGGAAGATGATGTTCCTTAACGGCTCCTCGATGGCCGCCCCCGCCGTGGCCGGAGCTGCCGCCCTCCTGCTCCAGGCCAATCCTTCACTGACCCCCAATCTGGTGAAAGCAATCCTGATGTACACGGCGCAGCCGCTCGCCGGATTCAATCACCTCGAGCAGGGTGCGGGTGAATTGAACATAGAAGGTGCGGTGCGACTGGCGAAGCTGGTGCGGACCGACCTCTCTTCGGCGTCGGCCCTCGGCGAAGCTTTGTTGACTACGACTACGCCTCCGGCACCGGAAACGACTATTGCGGGCTATACCTTCGGCTGGTCCCGCGGGGTCGTGCTGGGCCACACGTTCGCAGCGGGAGAAGAGCTGATCACACAGTATCAGAGGATATACGGGGCCGGAGTAATTTTCGGCGACTGGCTGACGATGGCCAGCGGTGTGATTTTTGGCGACGGGACAATGATCTCCAGCGGGGTCATCTTCGGCGATCACATCCTGACCGCCGATGGCTCCATCATTACCGGCGGGTCAAACTTCCTGAGCGTCAATTCCCTTTTTGATGACGGGGTGATTTTCGGAGACGGGGTGATCTTTGGTGACGGGATCGTCACTTGTGACGGGGTCATCTTCGGCGATCAGACACTGCAAAGTGACGCCGTCAGCCAGGCGCAATCGTCTTCAATCAATGGTGACTCGACCACGTCCATGTCCATCTCGGCGGATGATGGCGTGGACTATCTGGAATATTGAAACTACCAGGCGCACTCCCCGAGTACCTGCATTCAGTGAGATACCCACCCATGAATGAAATTTCTTCACTGAGGGAGGTCGAATGCAAAGCTCGCAGTCTCTCCCTGACTGTCAGCCCTCTGACCATTTGCCCCCTCACTCGCGCGCAGAAAGCTGAAGCACTTGCCCTTCTCGATGTGGATTCGATTCCCGGGCTGGTCATGAGCAGCCTGATTCTGGACAACGGGCTGGAAAATCCACTTAACCGTGGAACGTTCTACGGCTGCCGGGATATTGATGGTCAGCTCCGCGGGGTCGCCCTGATCGGACATGCCTTACTCATCTCCGCTTGGAGCAGGTCCGCTCTCAAAGCCTTCGCCTTTCTGGCCCGAGGATACACCTCCGCACACGTCCTCATGGATTCGCCGGAAAGGCTCGCACAATTCTGGCATTACTACTCGACAGCCGGTCAGCCGCCGCGGCTCCTCTGTCGCGAGCTGTGCTTCGAGCAGCGCCGGCAGGTCAGGCCCGCCCTGCCCGTGGCGGGCCTGCGACTGGCGACGGCAGGGGATCTGGATCTGGTCATCCCGGTGCAGGCTCAGATGGCCGAGGCAGAGAGCGGCGTCAATCCGCTGACGGATGACCCTTCCGGCTTTCGCGACCGCTGCCTGCGCCGCATCGAGTGCGGGAGGATGTGGGTGTGGGTCGAGCAGGGGCGCCTGATCTTCAAGGCCGACCTGCAGGCCGAAACCCCGGGGGTCGGCTATCTGGAAGGCGTGTGGGTCAGTCCGCAGGAACGCAATCGCCATTACGGCCTCCACTGCCTCCAGCAATTGACCTGCGAGCTGCTGCGGAGCAGGCACACCATTTACCTGCTGGTCAACGAGCAGAATCAGAACGCTCAGGCCTTCTACCGTCGCGCCGGCTATCGCCAGTGCGGCTCTTACGAGACCATCTTCCTGCGGCCCGGCAGGCCGAACGCCGCAGGTCACGCCCTGGAGAAGTAGAATGATTGCACCGGACCGGCAACGTTTCGCCCGGCCCTATATGCTGGGTATCATCATCATCGGCATTGCCGTATGCTCACAGGCCGTTTACCACCTGCACGTCAGGGAGCTTGATACTCCATTCTGGCTGCTCTCCATCATCACCGTGACGCTGGCCCCTCACATCTCCGTCCAGATGCCCGGGATCAACGGAAAGATCACGGTGTCAGACACCCTGATCTTTCTCACCATGCTCCTCTACGGCGGGGATGCGGCAGTCCTGCTGGCGGCGGCTGAAGGCATCCCGAGCATGTTCGGAATCGCCAGGAAGCCGATCACCTTCTTCTTCAATTCAGCCGTCATGGCCTGCTCCACTTTTCTTACTGTAGTGGCTCTGCGGTATCTTTTCGGCACGATTCGCCCCCTGCCGCACGAGGCATTTTCAGGGAATGCGATCACGGCAATCTGTGTTATGGGGCTGATTCAATTCCTCACCAATTCGGTCCTCGGCGCGTCGGCTCAGGGACTCAAAACCGGGCAGTCCGTCTGGCAGGTCTGGAGAAAATACTGCCTGTGGGCTTCGATCACGTATTTCGCGGGAGCTTCGGGAGCTTTCCTGATTGCCCGGCTCGTCGGCCTGGTCGGCTTTTATGCGATTCTGGCCGTCACCCCGATCATTGCCATCATCTACTTCACCTACCGCACCTACCTGAAAAATATCGAAGTGATGGCCGCCGCGGCCAAGGCCGAAGCGGAAGCGGCGGCGAGGGCGGAGGCGGCCGTCACTCAGGCGGAGCAGGCCAGACGCCACGTCGAAGAACTCAATCATTACATCGCGGAGCAGGAGCGCATCCGCGAACAGTATTCCCAGATCGAGAAGCTCTCGGCCCTGGGGGAGCTGGCGTCGGGCGTGGCGCACGACTTCAATAACACTCTGACGGGGATTCTGGGACGGGCCCAGCTCCTGCTGCTTATGAAAGAGCCGGAAAAGATCGAGCATGGACTCCGCCTGATCATCAAAACCGCGAAGGATGGCGCGCGAACAGTCCGCCGCATTCAGGATTTCGCCCGGCAGCGCCGCGATCAGGATTTCGCCCCCCTCTGTGTTGACCAACTGCTGACCGACATCAGGGAGATTACCCGCCCGCGGTGGAAAACCAGCGCCGAGGCCGCCGGCATTCAAATCAACCTGAATCTGGAAATTCACTCGCACGCTTTCGTCATGGGGGATGAGTCTGAGTTGCGCGAGGTGCTGGTCAATCTGGTCTTCAACGCGGTGGATGCGATGTCCGACGGAGGGACGCTCACGCTGTCAACCCGGGAGACCGACAGCACGGTTGAGATTTCAGTCAGCGACACCGGCACCGGCATGAGCGACGAAGTGCGCGGGCGCATCTTCGACCCGTTCTATACGACCAAGGGGAAGGCGGGCATGGGGCTCGGTCTGGCCGTCAGCTACGGTATTATCCGGCGCCATGAGGGCACCATCGAAGTGGAATCCGAGACCGGTCGCGGCTCCCTGTTCCGCATCAGGCTGCCAAAATTTCACGGGGAGGCCGGCGCCACCGCCGTCGGTGAGGCAAGCGCTTCACTGGTCGCCACATCCTCAGCCGTCCGGACGAAATTTCTGGTCGTTGACGATGAAGAGGATGTGCGCCTTCTCCTGCGGGACATTCTGGAAAGGGCGGGCTACGAAGTCACACTGGCGCAGGAAGGCCGGGAGGCGCTGGCGCTGTTCGAACAGAAAAAGTTTGACGCCGTCTTTACCGATCTGGGATTGCCCGGGATGAGCGGCTGGCAACTGGCGCACTCCATTCGCGAGCAGAACCGGAAGATTCACATCGCGATCATTACGGGGTGGGGTCAGGCGGTAGGATCATCCGCGCAAAGAGAAGCGGAGGTTGACTGGGTCGTGAGCAAGCCTTTCGACATTGAACGGATTCTGGAAATCGCGAGGGAAATTTCCCTGCGCACTTCGCCGCCGCATTCGGGTGCCGGGCACAACCCGTCTTCACGGGCGGCTGCGTAGGCCGCGCCACTCTTCTACCTGCTCACCGTCAAACAGACGACCCTGAGGCTGCGGAGGAATCCGGTGTGCTATCAGAATCAATCCCGTATCGTTTGATCATTCGCTGGAGCGTGGTGCGGTCTATGCCGAGAATCCGCGCCGCCGCCTGCTTGTTGCCGCCGGTGTGCGCGAGTACGCGAGTGATGTGCCGTGCCTCCAATTCAGCCAGCGTAATCAGCTCCTGATCAGCAGATCGTGTCTGTGCCGGGACAGTTCTGCCGGCCACCTGCGCGTCAATCTGAGAGCTGCTGCGGATCCGTTCGGGCAGGTCTTCAGGCCGGATCATATGATCACAGAGGGCGGCAGCCCGCATAATCGCATTTTCCAGCTCCCTGATATTGCCCGGCCATGAGTACTGTTCCAGCAGTTCAATGGCCTCCGGCGAGAAGTCCGGCGGCGTCCCCCCGGGACGAGTGACACGTCTGGCGAAGTGCCGTGCCAGGGGCAACACGTCCTCACGGCGCTCGTGCAGTGGTGGCAGGCGGAGAGTCACCGCGTTGAGGCGGTAGAGCAGATCCTGTCGAAAGTGCCCTTCCCTGACCGCCGGTTCGACATCCCGATTGGTTGCGGCAATCACGCGCACATCAACCCTGATAGTGGAATTGGACCCGACCCGGCGTATTTCGCCTTCCTGCAGGGCGCGCAGCAGCTTGACCTGAAACGCCGGGGTCGTCTCCGTGACTTCGTCCAGAAAGACCGTGCCGCCGTCAGCCTCCTCCCACAGCCCGCGGCGGTCTGAGGTCGCGCCGGTAAATGAGCCGCGCACATGCCCGAACAATTCCGACTCGATCAGTTCCGACGGGAGCGCCCCGCAGTTGACCGCCACAAAGGGGTTGTCCGAGCGAAGGCTGCGGCGATGAATGGCCCGCGCCACGACTTCCTTCCCGGTGCCCGAGGCCCCCGTGATCAGGACAGGGAGGCTGGTCGCTGCGACGCGGCCCACGAGTTTCATCATTTCCACGAAGGCGGCGCTCCGCCCCACCAGATCCGTCTCTGACGTGTAAACAGGCGATGATTTCGTCTCGGACGCTGAGGCAGGATTCGCCTGCCTCTCCAGACTCAGGCGGACGGCCTGCGAGATCTCCATCACCCGCTCGATGTCGAAGGGTTTCATCAGGTAGTCGTAAGCGCCGGAGGAGACCGCGTCGAGCGCGCCCGCCGCCGAACCGTGGCCGGTCATGACTATGATACGGGCCTCGGGTTGTTCTTTGATGAAACGCTCGAGGACGATCAAGCCATCCCTGTTATCCTCCGCCCCCAGCCTGATGTCACAGAAGACCAGATTCCAGCGGCCACTCTGCAACAGACTCAGAGCGCGTTCGGCCGACTCAGCTTCGCTCACCGCCCACCCGTCGGCGCGCAGTATTTCGGCCATGTTTTCACGGATCAGTGGTTCGTCATCTATAACCAGTGCGTTCATTTGTCTGTCGGTGGTCAGGGACACGAAGCGTTAGCCTGTGTAAACAGGAGGGGCAAATCAATAATCACGGGTGGCTTGATGATACAGGATTGAAGGGGCAACCGAAAGCAGCGGGCGGCTTGGACCAAAACGACGCCAGGTCAGAGGCGCTGACCTCTGACCCGGCAGGTACTAAAGATAAGGAATGGTAGCGCGTACGGGACTCGAACCCGTGCTCTCCGCCTTGAGAGGGCGGCGTGTTAACCAGTTACACCAACGCGCCAAAGATCAAGCAGAAACTCAAATGATGCCTGTGTATAGCACGGCCAGCCGTGTTTTTTCAATGGCCGGCCGCGGGCTGGAGGGTTTGACGCCTGGCGCTCGGGATGCTAATAGACTCTTTCCATTCCACCGCATCCGACAGGGAGAAAAAGGAAAGTATTCAAACATGTCTTCATCACTCGCCGCTCAAATCAGGCAACGACTGCTCGCGCTGGTGGGCGAAAATTTCAACCTGCAACTCGACGATGCCGCTGCCGAAGTGCCGCCGCGCACCGAACTCGGCGACCTCGCCTTCCCCGTCGCCTTTGAACTGGCCAAACGGATCAAGGCGGCGACCGGCGAGAAGAAGAACCCGCGCGAAATCGCCGCAAAACTGGCCGAAGGTCTGAGCAGCATCCCCGGCGTCGCCAGGGTCGAAATCGCGGGCGCCGGCTATCTCAACGTTTTCTTTGACCGCGCGCAGATGTTCACGCAACTCGTGAACGAACAGCCGGCCGCCGACCGACAGCCACCGGCCACCGACAGCAAGCTGATTGTCGAACACACTTCGATCAATCCGAACAAGGCCGCGCACATCGGCCACGTGCGCAACGCGGTGCTGGGCGACACGATTGTCCGCATCCTCAAAGCCACCGGTGACAACGTCGAAGTTCACAATTACATTGACAACACCGGCGTGCAGGTCGCCGACGTGGTCGTCGGCTTTCTTTACGTCGAAAACAAATCCTTCGATGAGATCAAAGCCATCGCCGAAGGGCCAGACAAGTTCGATTACTACTGCTGGGATTTGTACGCCCGCGTCGGCCAGTGGTACGAGGAAGACAAGGCGCGGCTCGAATTCCGGGCGAAGACGCTGCACGAACTCGAAGAAGGCGGCAACGCGACGGCTGAAGTCGCCGAATACATTTCGTCACGCATTGTTGACTGCCACCTCGACACGATGTCGCGGCTCGACATCAGCTACGACCTGCTCGCGCGTGAAAGCGAGATTCTGCACCTTCAGTTCTGGGCGCACGCCTTTGAAAAGCTCAAAGCGAGCGGCGCGATCGTCTACGAGACCGAGGGCCGCAACAAAGGCTGCTGGGTGATGAGGGCGGAAGAGAGACAGGGGGACGGGGAGACGGGGGGACAGGGCGAAGGCAGCGATAAAGGCGATGAGTATGACGCCGACAAGATCATCGTGCGCTCGAACGGCACGGTGACTTACACGGGCAAGGACATTGCTTATCACCTCTGGAAGCTTGGCAGGCTCGGTCTGGATTTCCACTACCGCGAACTGAGGAACGACCACCGCGGTCACAAAGTCTGGATCACGACCGGCGATAAAAAGGCCGCGGTCGCAGAGCATCCGCAGTTCGGCAACGGCACCGCATTCCTGAACGTGATTGATGTCGGCCAGTCCTACCCGCAAGCCAACGTCAAACGCGGCGTGATGATGATTGACCACGACGAGCGCGTGGCCCGCAGCGCGCATCTGGCTTACGAAAAAGTCACGCTCACACCGGCGGCGGCGGCAGAACTCGGGACGGAGTTGTCGGAAGCCGACGCACAGCGGCAGCAGATCGGGATGTCCGGGCGCAAGGGCCTGGGCGTCAAAGCCGATGACCTGATTGACCGGCTGGAAGAGAACGCGCTGAAAGAGGTGCAATCGCGCCACGCGGAACTGGGCGAGGCTGAACAAAAGAAGATCGCGCATCAGATCGCTGTCGCCGCGCTGCGCTACTTCCTGCTCAAATTCACGCGCACTTCGATCATTGCTTTTGATTTCAAGGATGCGCTGAGTTTCACTGGCGAGACCGGGCCTTATATTCAGAACTCCATCGTGCGTGCCAAAGGAATCTTCCGCAAACTTGGCCGCACCCCGGAAGAAGTGCGTGGTGCTTTCGCCGGACTGACGACTGAGCAGATCGGCGAATTCTTTTCCGGCGAAAGTGGCAACGATCTGTGGTCGCTGGTTTACTTTGCGGCGCGCTTGAATGATGTCGCACAGCTTGCGGCAAATGGCTTTGAGCCGACGCATGTGGCGAAGTACACCTTTCAATTGGCAAAGCAGTTTCACCTCTTCTACGAGAGCCATCACATTCTCAGTGAAACGGACGAGGCGCGGAAAACGCTGCTGCTGTTCGTCGCTGATGTGACGCGGCGCAGGCTGGAGCAGGCCCTGGCGCTGCTGGGCATCGAAACACCTGAACGCATGTAGTCGTCCCGAAAATCAGATGACGAGCAAACCAAAGTTCACCTTCATTGATCTGTTCGCCGGCATCGGCGGTTTTCGCCGCGCGTTTGAATGTGTCGGCGGGCGTTGCGTATTTGCCTGTGAGTGGGACGAGTATGCGGCGGACACTTACGAAGCCAACTTCGGTCACCGCCCGGCCGGGGACATCACGCGGATCAGGGCGGACGAAGTACCGCATCACACCGTCCTGACCGCCGGGTTCCCCTGTCAGGGATTCAGCATCGCCGGGGTCTCGAAGAACAACGCGCTCGGCAGGGCGCATGGCTTTGAGCATGCCACGCAGGGCACGCTGTTTTTCGACGTCTCCCGGATCATCGCGCGCAAAAGGCCGCGCGCCTTCCTGCTCGAAAACGTCAGGAATCTGAAGCACCACGACCGCGGGCGCACGTTCGCCGTGATCATGCAGACGCTGCGCGAAGACCTGGGCTATCACGTGCCGGAGCCGCAGGTCATTGACGCGGTGACGCTCGTGCCCCAGCACCGCGAGCGCGTTTACATCGTCGGCTTCCGGGACAAGGCGGATGCCTGTCGGTTTGACTATCCGCGGATGCCGGACAGGAAACCAAAGCTCCGGGACGTCCTCGAAGCCAGTGTTGACGAAAAATACACGCTGACCGACAGGCTCTGGCAGTACCTGCAGGATTACGCGGCGAAGCATCAGGCGAAAGGCAACGGGTTCGGCTACGGGCTCTCTGACCTCGACGGCGTCGCGCGGACGCTGAGCGCGCGTTATTACAAGGACGGTTCAGAGATTCTGATCCCACAGCCGGGGAAGAACCCGCGCCGCCTGACCCCGCGTGAATGCGCAAGGCTGATGGGTTTTTCCGAAGAACAGCGGATCGTGTGCAGCGACACCAGAGCTTACAAACAGTTCGGCAATTCCGTCGTCGTCCCCGTCGTCGAAGAACTCGCGAAGGCAATGGTCGCGACGCTGTTCAGCGAGGCGAAGAGGAGGCGACGGCAGGCCGGTGAGATGCCGCAGCTTCCGATGTTCGATCCCGTCTCTGTGTAAGAGCAGTCCGCATGGTTGATGTTCTGACCAAAGAACAGCGCCGCCGCAATATGTCCGCGATTCGCGGCGCGCACACGAAGCCGGAGATGGTCGTCCGTTCGCTCGTGCATCGGCTCGGCTACCGCTTCCGGCTGCACCGCAAGGACCTGCCCGGCAAACCCGATCTGGTCTTCCCGGCGAGCCGCAAAGTGATCCTTGTGCATGGCTGCTTCTGGCACATGCACGATTGCCGTTACGGCCGTGTCGTGCCGGCGACCAACGCCGAATTCTGGCAGAACAAGCGGATGTCGAATGTCGAACGCGATGTGCGTAACCTGAAGGCCCTCAGGAAAGAGGGGTGGCGGGTGATGGTGATCTGGGAGTGTGAGATCAAAGAACCTGAAAAGCTGCAAAAGCGGCTGACCAGATTCCTCAGCCGCTGACGGTCACGAGGTCAATTACCGGATTACTTACCTGATCTTCTGTTCGAGCGCGGCGGCGCGCTGCTCAAATCTCTGTTCGAGCGCCGCCACCCGCTGCTCGAATCTTTGTTCGAGCGCGGCGGCGCGTTGTTCGAACCTCTGTTCGAGGGCATTCACTCTTTGCTCATATCTCTGTTCGAGTGCAGCCACCCGCTGCTCGAATTTCTGTTCGAGTGCGCTGACCCTCTGGTTAACGGCTGCCAGGTCTTTCGGTAATTCTTCTGCCATAGATACTTTCCTTTCCAGGTTCTGATTATTCTCCCACATTTTGCGGAACAGTCAGGATTATTACTTGTTCGCGAGCATCCGATCCAGCGCGACCCGGGCCCAGGTTGCCGTCTCTTCATCAACCTTGATCTGATTGACGACGTGCCCGTCAATCAGATTTTCGAGCGACCAGAGCAGGTTTTCGGGCGAGATGCGGAACATCGTCGCGCACATGCAGAGGTCGGGCGCGAGCAGCGTGACAAGCTTGTCCGGGTTGCGCGTCGCCAGACGGTCAACCAGATTCAGCTCGGTGCCGACGGCCCACTTGCTGCCCGCCGGGGCTTCGTTGATCGTCTTGATGATGTATTCGGTCGAGCCGTTGAAATCAGACTTGCTCACGACTTCGTAGCGGCATTCGGGATGCACGAGGACGCTGATGCCCGGGTGTTCCCTGCGCCGCTCGTCAACGTGGCGCGGCAGGAAGCGGCCGTGAACCGAACAGAATCCCTTCCACAAAATCAGCTTCGCCTCGCGCAACTGCTCCGGCGTGTTGCCGCCGAGTTCGAGCCGCGGGTCCCAGACCGCCATTTTGTCGAGCGGGATATCGAATTTGACGCCCGTGTTGCGCCCGAGGTGTTCGTCGGGGAAGAAGAATAGTTTTTCGCGCTCGCCGAGCGCCCAGCGAAAGAGCGTGACGGCGTTTGACGAAGTGCAGACCGCGCCGCCGTGGCGACCGCAGAAAGCCTTGATGTTCGCCGCCGAGTTCATGTACGTGATCGGCATGACCGAATCAATGCCAAGGTCGTGAATCTGCTCCCACGCGGTTTCGACCTGCTCAAGGCGCGCCATGTCGGCCATCGAACAGCCGGCGGCCAGATCGGGCAGGATCACCTGCTGGTGCGGCGCGCTCAGGATGTCCGCGGATTCGGCCATGAAATGAACGCCGCAGAAGACTATGTAATCGGCCGCGGGCCGCGAAGCCGCCTGCTGTGCCAGCTTGAATGAATCGCCCTCAAAATCGGCGTGGCAGATGACGTCGCTGCGCTGGTAGTGATGCCCTAAAATTACCAGCCGCTCACCCAGGGCACGGCGCGCGTTTTCGATCCGCTCATACAATTCAGTTTCGCTGAGATTGACGTAATCACCAAGCGGCCTGATCTCGTCCCGGCCGAGCGCCAAGGCCGGAATCACTGCGTTCTGATTACCCTGATCTGTTGCAATTTGACTGGTGCCGTTCATTTGCCTGCCCTCCCGTGCTGACTTAGTGTACATCCTACACTATGGCGCATAGTGTACATAAGACACTAAGTAAATGCAAGCCGGGGGCGGTAAAAATTCACCTGCGTGGGTTAAGTTTTCCCTGGCCGGCTTCACAGACCCGGGTTGTCACATTGACAATCCGGATGGCTCGGCAATAATCAGTCTCGCCATCAACGCGAGATCGCTGCCATCCGTCAGTTTCAGCCGTGCCAGCGTAATGATTTGATTGACCGGGGTTGCTTGTCGGAGTTTTTCTGAAGCCTGAGGTGGGAGGTCATAATCAGGGACGCGTCCGGGGGTGTCCGCGGGGCGCGTGGAGTTTACGATGCAGAAATACGATCTGATTGTCATCGGTTCCGGCCCGGCAGGGCAGCGCGCCGCGATTCAGGGGGCGAAGCTCGGCAAGCGAGTCGCCCTCGCCGAAAAACGCGAAGTCGTCGGCGGCGCGTGTATCAACAACGGAACCATCCCCAGCAAGACGATGCGCGAAGCTGTGATGCACCTGTCGGGTTACGGGTATCAGGGCCTGTATGGGATGAGCTACCGCGTGAAGGAGAAGATCACCGTCGCCGACCTTTCATTCCGCGTGCAGCACGTTATCAAGACCGAGACCGACGTCATCCAGGCGCAGCTCTCACGTAACGGCATCGAGGTCGTCAATGGCGCGGCCAGCTTTCTTGACCCGCACCGGGTCCGGGTCGAAAGTTCGCGCGGGCAGTCGGAATACGAAGCGGACGTGATCGTGATTGCGGTCGGAACGCGGCCCGCCGAATCGCCGAAAGTTCCGGTCAACAACCGCACGATCATCAACAGCGATCAGATTTTCTCGCTGCCCGACATTCCGAAAACCCTGCTGGTCGTGGGCGGCGGCGTGATCGGCGTCGAATACGCCTCGATGTTCGCGGCGCTCGGCGTGCGCGTGATCCTGATCGAAAAGCAGCCGCGCCTGCTCAGTTTCGCCGACGCGGAGATAATTGAAGCTCTGTCTTATCACCTGCGCGATAATCGCGTCACGATGCGGCTGAACGAGGAGGTCGGGAGCGTCGAGGAGGCGCCCGACGGCACGGTCATCGCCAATCTGGAGAGCAAAAAGAAAATTTCCGGCGACGCGCTACTCTTCGCCGTCGGTCGTCAGGGCAACACCGACGGCCTGAATCTGGAAGCCGCCGGGCTCGAAGCCGACCCGCGCGGGCGGATCGAGGTTGACGGCGAATACCGCACGAAGCAATCCCACATCTTCGCCGTCGGCGACGTCATCGGCTTCCCGCAACTGGCTTCGGTCTCGATGGAGCAGGGCCGCCTCGCCGTCGGTCACGCCTTCGGCCTGACGCTGGAGAGCGATCCGGCCCATTACCCTTACGGCATCTACACGATTCCCGAAATCTCCTTCGTCGGCAAGACCGAAGAGCAGCTGACCGATGAAGACGTGCCGTACGAAGTCGGCGTCGCGTATTACCGCGAGATCGCCCGCGGCCAGATTCGCGGCGACACGACCGGGCGATTGAAGATTATCTTTCATCGCGAGACGCACGAAATCCTCGGCGTCCACATCATCGGCGAGGGCTCGACGGAGCTGTTGCACATCGGGCAGGCCGTGCTGACGCTCAAAGGCAAAGTGGATTATTTCGTCAACACGGTCTTCAACTACCCGACGCTCGCCGAATGCTACAAGGCGGCGGCCTTCAACGGACTGAACAAGCTGACCAAACTGACCGGGCGGCCCGGCAGTTCACTGGTCTGAAAGCAGGACGGGCTATGCAGAAAACGATTGGCGCGATGGTCGCAGAACACATCGCCGTCGGGCTGGTGGAAAACAACCAGCTGGTCGGCAGGCTGCTGGTTTTTCCCGAGGCGGGCGACGACTCAGACTATCTGACGGAGATGCCCCCCGAACAGATTTTCGAGCGGCTGGCGCAGCAGATCGAAATCGCGTCCCAGCGCCAGGAGATCGCGGCCGTCGGGATCGGCTTCCCCGGCATCATTCGCAGCGGGGTGATCGAGGACTCGCCGAACCTGATTCAGACCAAGGGGCAGGACGTGGTCGGCCTGCTGACTGAATCGCTCAGGAAAAAGGGCCTGTCCGTGCCGGTTGGCATTTTCAACGACACGGACGCGATGGCCGCCGGGATCGCCGCCACGCGGGGGCACCTGGACAAAATCATCCGCGTCTGGTGGCTGGGCAACGGCGTCGGCTTCGGGCGCTACCCGCAGACGGAGGGCGTCTGGGAAGGCGGCCACATCGTGGTCACGCTCGACCCGAAGGAGAATTTCTGCGCGTGCGGAGGCGTCGGCCATCTGGAAGGCATCGTGGGCCACCGCGCGATGCGGCTGCGCTTTCTCGATCTGGAACCGGAAGAAGTTTTTGAAGAGGCGCAGCAGGGCGACGCCCGCTGCGGCGATTTCGTCAAACTCTGGCACCGCGCACTGGCCGCGGCCATCGCCAGCAGCGTTCATTTTGACGGGCCGGGGAAGTTTTATATTTCAGGTCCGAACGCCAGATTCGTCCAGCTCGGTCTGCTTGATCTGAACCTGCACGAGATGGTCAAGATGAGCCCGTTACAGGGCAGCATGATCGAAGTCGTCTCGACCAGTGACGAGATCGCGATCATCGGCGCGGCGGTGAATGCGGCGCTGGCCGCTGATTCGGCGCATAACTGATCACTGCTGACAATTATCTGATTTACAGTCTGAGACGGCAGCCAGCAACTCGAGCTTGTTTGCCGCGACAGATGACGGCAGGGTCTTCGTCAGGCCATTGCGGTAATGACCAGATCGAACCTCGCGGGATCGGGGCGGTCAACTACAAGACCGCAGACGTGGAAAGAGTGTTGACGGCATCTTTCCACGCCCCCCTGTCTCAACGGCGCGTCTTCACTCGCCGGAACATTCCATCTCAACTACGACTACACTGTTGACTGTGGCAGTTGAAGAAGTATCACAGGATCAGCCATGACTGTGGCGCCCTGTCCTATGCTCCCGTCTCGTCAACGAACCCAATCAGACACACTGGTGGAAGAAACGATTTCGGGAGGCAGGGATGCGAAGGGCGTACACGAAATTTTCTCCGCGAATGCTCGGGGCGATCTATCGAGCCCTGCTGCTCCTTTCTTCGCTCTCCGCCCTGCCGCTGACGTGCTGGTCTCAGGGCACGGGCCTTCAGCCGGATAGTGATGCGTCAGCGTCAAAGCTTCGGCTCGAACGTGTGCCGGTGGAGGGCGGGGCGGAACTGCTGGTTATTTTCAGCCGGCAGGGCAGTGCGGAAAGCCGGGAAGCCGCCGTGCCACTGGTTGCCGTGCTGCGCGATACGCTGGGCGATGAAAACATTGAAAATGACCGGCTGCGTTACGTCTGGTCATTCGGTTACACGCGCCCATCACTCGCGCAACGTGTGGCGGCGGATGTGCCATTCTTCTACTTTGTGGGCGGCGGTGAAAAACACGCAGGTAGTCGGCCTCCGCCGCCACTGCTGGATCTGGCCGGGGATAAAAACAGGTTCTGGCGAAAACTGCTGTGGGCAGCTTTACGCAGCGCACTGATTGATCCGCGGAGCGCGCTGATTGGGACGGCACTCCGCAACCGGCAACTCAATGCCGACGATTATCGTCAGGGCCAGCTCACGCGCACGCTGGAGATTTTCTCTCTCCTGGAAGCTCAGGCCACGGCTTCACCCGTGTTCACTCCCGAAGAATTGCAGAAGATTCAGGCGCGATTGAGGCTGGCCGGGAAAGCGACCGGCGGAGTCGTTGACGATCTGCATCTGCGGGATGCCGGTGAAAAGCTGAAGCGCAAAACAGAAGAGATTCGCGGCCGCAACTGGGAGCTGCTGCGACAGCGCGCTGAAGCAGAAGGGCTGTATTTTGAGCCGCTCACTCTGCCCGATGGCCGCGCCACGCATGCGCTGCTCTGGATCGCACAAGGGCCGGATCAGCAGCATCGGCTTCAGCCGACGCGGCGCTTCAACCCGCGTTTTCTGAACATCACTGACCCCGGGCGCGACGCGCGATTGCGCCGCTGGGAAGGGTACACGGAAACGCGCTGGTTTGACGCGGACGATCAGAGAGTCGGCCCCGGCACGGCGGGCGCGCGCGCGGTCGAGATGATTCCGCTCGCGATTTACGGGCTGGATCATCCGCGCCTCCCGGCCCTGTTGATTGACTTCCGCGACCGCCTGAATCCACGACATCGCGAAGCGTCATTGCGCGTGATCAATGACCTCGCGGCCCTGTCCGGCTTCGGCAGCCCTTACTTCTCCATCGGTCACACACTTTTCGATTTCGTGGCCGGGCGGCGCGGCGCAGACATCAGTCAGCCGTCGCGGCTGCGGGCGCTGTCACAACTGAGGCTGCTGCTTTCGCTGGACGAAAGCCTCGCGCCACAATTACGTGAAGAGATCAGTCGCCGCCTGACACCCGTCTCGCTCAGCCCGCTGGAAAACGAATGGCGGACGGAAGCGCAACTGGCGCGCGAACAGTTCACGGCCCTGATCGCCTCGGCACGTCGTTCAGGTGGGTTGCCGGCCGGACTCGCACGTGATCGCCGGGCCGAGATGATGCCGCTCGCGCACGGGCGCGCCGGGCGATTTTTTTTCCGCGCGGCCAGTCTCGTCAGTTTCGGCCTGTATCAGCACCGCGAATCCCCCACGCCGGAATTGATGGCGAAACTCGATCTGCATCGGCGACTGCAATTTCACGAGCGCTTCCTGTCCGAAGCCGTCCAGTCAGGCACACCGCTCGAAGTCGGCGAGAACATCGCCGACGTGCGCCGTTCGTTGCAATTCATCTCCGCTCATGGCGCCGCGGCAGATGACAGGGCGGCGCGCCTCATCGCCCGCGTCCTCAGGCTCACAAACGATGAAGAGACGCGCCTGCTGTGCCGGCAGGCTCTGGCGCGAATGAAGAACAGAACCGCCGGCGCTGAATTGCGGAGACTTCAGCCCGACCAGTGCGGCGAAATGATTGAGCAAAAGGAATGCGACCAGGAAAACAACTACTGCGCTTCGGCCACTCATCACTGAGCCTGGCCCTGCTGATTACTTCAGCCCTGGCGCTGCCCGCTTCAGCCACCGAATCGGGGAGATCAGGGCGCGTGGTCATAATCAAAGTTGATGGCCTGCCCGGTGAACTCCTCGACCGCTTCGTGAATGAAACCGATCCGCGCACCGGCAAAAGCCGCCTGCCCTGGGTCAGGCAACTGTTCTATGAGGGCGGCACCCGCGTCGCGAATTTTTACACGCGCGGCATCAGTCTTTCGGCGAATTCGTGGGCGATGCTCGAATCAGGCCGGCATTCGCCGATCAAAGGCAACATCGAATACGATCGCCTGACGTTGCGCGCCGACAACTACCTCAACTTCGTTCCGTTTTACCTCGATTATTTTCGTGAACGGCGCGCCGATAAACCTGCCGTTGAAGTGCTGGATGAAGCCGGCATCCCGCTGCTGAGTGATGCCTGTCCGGATCAGGAGAAGTTCCGCAGCTTTATGCTGTTACAACGCGGCGTGGACTGGGGCAGGCTGCGACAGAGCGTCGGCAATTACTTCAGGGGGCACTCGGCGCGCGAACTGGCGGCGGAATGGACGACCGGTTTCGAACCGCGCCGCGTGCTGGCGGAGGAGACTGAACGCGAGTTGATCGCCGGGCTGGCCGATCCGCGCATTCGCCACCTCGATTATTTCACCGACGAAGTTGATCACTACCTGCATGCGAATCATGACGCGGCGACGCAGCGATACGAACTCGAAAAAATTGACGCGCTCATCGGACGCATCTGGACGGCAATTCAGAAGTCACCGCTGGCGGATGAAACCATGCTCGTCCTCGTTTCCGATCACGGGATGAATTCGGGCGAGAAGATTTACAGTCAGGCTTATGACCTCGTCTCGCTGCTCGGCTGCGCCGCGGGCGGCGGCCACCACGTCGTCACTAAAGGGCCGCCGCTGATGAATCACACGATCAAGGGTCTTGATCCGTTCGCCGGCCGGGTGACGACGCCGGCGACGGAGTCGCTTTATCTGAAAGACCGGAGCGCACAATACCCGACCGCGCTGCTTGATCTGGATGGCAACGAACGTGCTTCATTGCACCTGCGCGACAGCGATCTGAATCTGCTGCACATCCTCTGGCAGCAGTTGGGGCGCACAGACCTTGCGCCCCCGTTGCGTCGCGCGGCGATTGAAGCATTCTTCGCCACCGTCGAACGAAGACGCGCGCAATGGGGCAGGACCCGGGATGAATTACAGGCCGAACTTGAAGCGCTCCGGCGTGTCATCGCCGGGCGGCAGAAATTCAGGCAGTCACAGCCGAAGCAGCGGTCAGACCTCGACGCGCGCCGTGAAATTGCGCGGCTCAATATCTGGCGCGAAGAAGAGCGCGCTTATTCCTGCTACCTGCGAACACTGACCCGCCTGCTGGCGCTGCGTCGTAAAGGTTTCGATCCGACCAGGGTCAAAATTAACGAAGTCATTGCGCCGCGCGCGATGGGTGAGGCGAATACGATTCATCAATTGCAGAATTACGTCGTCGGGCTCGCGCCTGCCGGACTCGCGCTCGACAGCAATGGAGGGCTTGATCTGTCGCGCAGTTTTCAGCGGATTGATTATTTCGCATTGCTCCGCTCGATCAGCGTCCGCAACAACCCTCAGCCCGGGGTGACGAACCGGCCGGTGGATTTCATCGCCGTGCGCATTCCACAGGCGGCGCTCACTTCCGCCCTGAGTGCGGATGAGATGCCTGATCGGGATACGGTCTGGCTTGACGGCGGGGACGAACGACAGGCTTTGCTGCTGGCCCGGGGTGATGCCGGGGGGGGGCTGCAATTGCGCTACCTGCCGGTCGCTCGATTGAAACAGCAGGCCGATGGGACGATCCGGCTGACTCGCGCCCGGTGGCCTGACGGGTTGCCGTTGAAATTGTGGGAGGATGAAAAGCTGGGGGTGCCAGCGGCGAATCGGGCTGAGTGGTTGCAACAATGGCATTCCGAAACAGAGTGGCTGCGCGCCACGCACGAGACGAAATACTCAAACGCGGTGATCGGTCTGCACGAACACTTCCTGCGCCCTGTCACTGAAACGATGGATGACGAGGCTGCGCCATCATCGGGGGACGAGCGCCTGTTGCGACGCTGGCGCAGCAGGCGCCGGCGGCTGGTCGAAGCCGACCTGCTGATCCTCGCGAATGATCACTGGAACTTCAACGCGCTCACCCCCAACCCCGGCGGCAATCACGGTTCATTTTTCCGTAACTCGACGCACTCGACGCTGATGTTCACGGGCGGCCCGAAAACAGGCATTCCGCGCAGCCTGGTCATCACCGAGCCGTATGACAGCCTCAGTTTCGTGCCAACGATCCTGGCACTCACCGGACGACTGCCCGGCGGACAGCCGGCGCCGGAACTTCGGCAGAAAGGCTTTCGGAATTTTCCGGGGCGCGTTATTCAGGAACTGCTGCCTGAAAACATCCGCGTCCCGATCATTGCCCCAGCCGCCTGTTTCTCAATGCCCGTTGTGCTTCAGTCGTCTCCTTAAGCCGGATATCGCGCCGCGGACCCGCACAGCATCGCGGGCTGAAAAGTGTGATTGAGATTATTTCCCACCGGGCAGGCACCGGAGCGCGATAAAGGGAGTAAGGAAGTAACGCTCCGTATTTTACCGGGCTGTTATCCGATGGCAGTCAGCTGATATTGAGGTTCCTGCTCTTCAACAATCACCCGGCAGGGCAGGCTCAACGGCCATTGCTTCCGGCTCGCCAGCAACTCGCCCGCCGCCGCCGCCGCGACCGGTCTGGAGAAGTAATAACCCTGCCCGTACTTCCCCCCCATCTCCCACAGCCTGAGCATCTGGTCCTTTGTTTCCACGCCTTCCGCGATCACGTCCATCCCGAGGTTCTTCGCCAGCATGATGATCGTGCCGACGATCTCCCGGTTCTCGTTGTTCTCGTGCATGCGGCTGACGAACGAGCGGTCTATCTTGAGCGTGTTGAGCGGGAAGCGGTGCAGGTAGCTGAGTGACGAGTAGCCGGTGCCGAAATCGTCAATGCTCAGGTCAATCCCCAGCCGGCGAATCTGCCGGAGCATTTCGATGGCAACTTCGACGTTATCCATTACCACGCTCTCGGTGATCTCCAGCTTCAGGTGACTCGGGTCGAGGTGAGTCTCATCGAGGATTTCCCGGATCTGCCCGATCAGGTCGGGTTGCAGGAATTGTTTGCCCGACAGGTTGACGCTCATTTGCAGGGGGAAGCAATCCGGGTAGCGGTCCCTCCATTCGCGAATCTGGCGACAGGCTTCGTGCAGGACCCAGCTCCCGATCGGTACGATCAGGCCGGTCTCTTCTGCGATGGGGATGAATTTGGCGGGCGAGACGAGACCCTGTTCCGGGTGCTGCCACCTGACGAGCGCCTCGAACCCGCGCAGCCGGCCCGTTTCGAGCGTCACAATCGGCTGGTAATGGACGATGAACTCCTGGCGTTCGACGGCGCGCCGCAGGTCTGTTTCCATTTGCAGCAGGCCGAGCGAATTGGCATTCATCTCCTTCGCGAAGACTTCGTGCTGCGCCGCGCCGCGCGATTTGGCGCGCGACATGGCGGTTTCGGCGTCGCGCAGCATGTCTTCCGGCTGCTCGTAGCCGAGCGCGCTGTGGGCGATGCCGATGCTCACCGTTGTGAAGACTTCGTGGCCGCTCAGCTTGAAGGGCTGCGCCAGTTCCTGGCGGATCCGCTCGGCCATGGCGGTCGCGTCGTTGATGTCCTGGCTGTTATTCATCAGCAGGGCGAATTCATCGCCGCCAAGACGCGAGACGCGGTCGCCCGAGCGCAGGCAGACCTCCAGACGGCGCGCCAGCTCGACCACCAGCTGATTGCCGAACTGGTGCCCGAGACTTTCATTGATCAGCTTGAAGCGATCCAGATCGAGCAGGAGGACGGCGAACGGGCCGACCTCCTTGCGCTGTGCGCGTTCGAGGGCGACTTTCAGATACTGAGTGAACAGGGCGCGGTTGGGCAGCCCCGTCAGCGCGTCGTGGAAGGAGTCGTGCAGCAATTGCCCCTTGTCGCGCTGCTGCTCGGTCATGTCCTGAATCTGGAAGATCAGCCGCCCGGTCTTCGCCTCCACGTCGCGTACCAGCGAAACGCTCCAGTGCGCCCAGCCCGTGTAGCCGAGCTTATGCACGTAGCGCTTCTTCATTTGGAATACCTGTATGCGGCCCTCGAGCATCAGGTTGATCTGCTGGAGCATCGCCGGCCAGTCCTCCTGAAGGACGATCAGGTGGAAGCTCCGCGCGGTCAGTTCGCGCGATGAATAACCCAGAATCCGGCAGAGCGATTCATTCACCTGTAACCAGCGACCGCTCAGGTCAACCATCGCCATGCCGATGGCGGCATGCTCGAATGCGCTGCGGAACCGCGCCTCGCTGCGCTGAAACTCCAGCGCATGCAGACGCGCCGCCTCAAGGTAAGGGCGATAGACCAGGTAATGAATCAGGAGCAACGGGGCGACAAAGACGATTGCATGGAAACCGAACTCAGTCATCAGCCAGGTGACCACCCCGGCCGTCACCGCCCCGGAGCAGTTGCGTGACAGCGCCTGCGAACAGCCTTCGCGCCACGCGCGCCCGACCGGCCGGCCCGTCCCGAGCGCGCCGCCGAACGTCGCCAGAAATGAACTGATCAGCCCATGAGCCGCGACGATCAGGCTCAGTGCCAGCACGTAAAGAAGAAAAGTTTCCCTTTGCGACCCCAGCACGCGCTGGTCACCAAAGAGAAGATTCATGAGCGAGCCGGCGACGAAGAACGGGCCGCAGATGATCCCCACATTCCCGGCGAGCGTGAGCCAGCGTTTCGTGGATCGGCCGTATTCGCCCGCCGCAATCAATGCGGCAACCACGGTCGCCGCATTCACGCCGCACAGCAGCAGGGTCAGAAAAAGAAATGCTTCCGGGAACGATGCCTCTTTCACGATTCCGTGAAGTCTGGCCGAGAGGAGCCGGTTGCCGGCCAGCCCGAGCCCGGCCAACGCCAGCCAGCGCCAGTCGAATGGCTCCCGGATCAGGCGAAACACTGCCAGACAGAGAGCCCCTGCGCCGATCAGCACGAGCAGCCAGGCGTGGATTCTCAGGTACGTTCCTCGCTCGACGATTCTTCTCATAACATTGCCGACATCAACAGCTTTATTGCCGGAAACGGTGCGCTGCCCGGCCTCGGTTCAGGGCCTGAAGCTAAAGACATTTTGTTACGAAGGCATGATTTTTATGTGACAAACCTGAAAAGGATGGGAATCGGGATGGATTCACCGTGTCTGCCTCTGCTGTCTCATCAGACGACACCAGAACAACTGCTATGAATAACATTCCGACCGGCCCGCGTTGCATCACGCCCGGAGGGCGCAATCTTCATCGGGTCTTTACTACTTCAGCCGATAGCCACTCCTGCCGTAACCCGGGAAGCGGCGCGTCCCCCGCCGGGCAGCCCCCCCTCTCTTTCTGGCAAACGGCGTGGAGCGGCGCCAGAAGCTGGAAAAAGTCGCATTCTGAACTTCAAGATTGACCAGCAGCACCGGGCGGATAATGGGACCGGACGTGCCCTGCGGCGGGGCATCAACTGCATCAACGGGGCCGGTCATGGCTGGTGAGGGCATGATGACCTGATCAATGACTGATGAAGGTGTGACGACTGAATCAACGGCCGGGGGCGGTGCGACGAGTGAATCAACCGATTCCTGATCAGCAGACAGGAAATCTTTCCAATAAAGCTGATCTGCCATCACCTCTGTCTCTGCGGTATCTGATTCCGCTGTGACCTCTGATTCAAAATCTGACTCCGCCGGCCCCAGACCCCATTCTTCCTCTACTATCGGAACCGCCGGGTGGGCGGCGGTCAATTCAGGAGGCGCTTCCGCTTCCTTCACCACTTCCAGTTCCTTCACCACTTTTGAATATTGAACCATCTCGCGCGGCTGGCTGAGAGTCGCCGGCTCTGTCAGAGAATCATAGAGATGATATTCGGGGAAGTATGGAACCGGCAGGTCAGCAGACTCTTGATACGGGACTGACAGATCGGCGGACTCGCGAAGTGCAGTGGCCGACAGGTCAGCCAGCTCCCGAGGCGCGGTGGTCGACAGACTGGAAGGCCCCTGATACGGCATATTCACCTCTTCCGGAACCGGCTTACTGTGTGACGGCGGTGGCTCGTCGGTGTCGGTGATCATGACGATCATGCTGCTCGGCAAATCCTCGTCCGCCGGCAGCGGCTGGGCAGGCAATGACGTGGCCACATTCTGATTGCCCGCAGCCGGCCGGGGCTGACCGGGTCGGACTTCCGCTTCGAGTTCGATCAGCTGCTGGACTGTGCGAAGTTCAATTTCACGCTCGCCCCGGAGGCCGGCGGCCTCAGCGAGCAGGCGCAGCGTCTCGAACAGATTCTGCTTGTCGCCGATCCGGGTATAAATCGCCGCCAGCCGCTCGAGCGCGCCAGGGTGGCGGGCATCCCGCCTGAGCGCCTCGCGCAGGATCGGGATGGCGCGCGCCTCCTCGTTCTGCCGGCACAGGATCTCGTTGACGTAATCAAGCGGCCTGAAGACGCTTTCCAGATCCCCGTGCTGCACCATGTAAGAGGCCAGATTCAGCAGCTCCTGAAAGCGCCCGGGGTCGAGCGTCACGGCGCGCCCGATGGCCTGCACCGCCGCGTCAAAGTCTTTCGCCTCGCAATAAATGTAGCCGAGCAGGCTCAGCAGCTCCGCATTGTCGGGCAGCAGCTGGAGCGACTGCCTGACGAGCTTCAGGGCGGCCTGCACCTCGCCGCGGTGAAGATACAGATTGACCGCGGCAATGGTCGCGGGCCAGCTCTCGGGTTTGATCCGGAGCGCCTTCAGGTAAGTCTGGAGCGCTTCCTCGTATCGGCCCTGCCGGTGTAGTTCGCTGGCCGCGGTGAAGAATGTCGCGTAGGCCCGGCCACACGTCGAGACCAGCTCGACCTGATATTGCAGGTACTCCGAAACAGGCTCGTCCGTCTCAGAGACGGCTTGTCTGGCTACTTCAAGGTCGTGGCCGACCTGGTGGACGCGCGTCAGCAGGTTCAGCAGGACAGGGTCGTTGGGATGATCCTTGAGCAGATGCCTGAGGAGCGCCTCGGCGGGGCGCGTCTCGGCGCGCCGCAGGTAAAGGTTGATGGCGGACGTCAGCGCGCGGCGATCATTCGGGCTGGCCTTGAGCGCTTGAAGATAGGTCTTGAGCGCTTCCTCGTGTTTCAACTGCTGCCCGAGCTGGTCCGCCGCCGCGACGAATAACTCGCTGGCCTTGGCCGGCTCCTGAGCGCGCAGATAGGCCTCAGCGATTCTGATCTGAAGCGCCGTGTTGGCAGGGTCGAGCTGAATGACCTCCTGGTAAAGGCTGAAGGCCTCCTCGTTCTGACCTGTGCAAAGATACTGCTCGGCGGCGGCCAGAAAATGCTGCTGCGCCTCGACCGGGAGATTCTGCTGGAGGTAGAGTGACCCGAGTTTGAGGCCGACCTCAACGCTGTTCGGCGCCACTTTGGCCGCCTTCTTGAGCGTGGCGATGGCCTTCGGCACGCCGCGCTCCTTCAGGTACCTTTCGACAATCTGCAGAAAAACTTTGACGGCCTCATCCGTCTCACCGACTTTCGCATAGAGGTCGCCGACCACATTCAGCGTGGCGATGTCGCCCGGGTCCGCCCGCAGGATTTCGCGGTATTCCGCGAGCGCCTCCCTGAGTCTGCCCTGCTGAACGAGCTTCGATGCATTCTGGAGTGTTCTGGCCTTATTCAATGACATGGAGTCCGATGCTGTTCTGGTAATCTGTAGTTTCAGGCAACGCCCTGTACGACTTTCCAGAGAGGCTTCTGGGGGAACTTCCTGAACTCGACCGCGGGTCAAAGCTCAGGTTTTTATCTTCAACGGTTCGACCTCTGCTGACAGCGGGGACTTGAGGCGGTACTGCAAGCCGGGGGCTGACTTCACTTTATGCTCGGGCAATCTTCTCTCGCGGTTGTGATGAATCTGTGACAGGGCTTTGACAAAGGAAGGAATCCGGACGGCATTTTGCCCGAGCAGAAACGAGTCGGTGGAAAAGGTGGCGGCTTAAAGTTCGACGATCCCTTTGATGAACCCGGCCTCCGGATTCAGCCAGTCGGGGAAGCGGTCAACCGTTTCGGCGAAAGGAATGCGATGCGTGATCCAGGGATTGATGTTGATCCGCCCCGATTCCATCAGCGCGATGATGCGCCTGAAATCGGCCCCGGTCGAATTCCGGCTGCCGAGGACGGTCAGCTCGCGGCGGTGAAAGTCGGGATCGTGGAAGGTCACATCCGCCTGCACCAGCCCGACAAAAATCAGCCTCCCGCCATGCGCGACCAGGTTGAATGCCTGCCGCATCGAATCGGCGTTGCCGGTGGCGTCAAAAACAGCAGTCGGCATGTCGTCACCGGTTATGGCTTTCAATTTTGCGATGGCGTCATCCGTCTGCACGTTGGCGGTCGCCGCCGTTCTGTAATGCTCGCGGCTGAAAGCCAGCCGGCCTTCATTAACATCCATGACGATCACTCTGGCCTTTTTCAACTGCGCGAACTGAATGACGGCCAGCCCGATCGGCCCGGCGCCGATGACCAGCGTGAACTCTCCGTCCCGTAACTGCGCGCGCTCGACGGCGTGCGCGCCGATGCTGAGCGGCTCGACGACGGCGAGTTGTTCGCAGGTCAATACCTCAGAGCGGTGCAGTTTATCCGGTGGGACTGAGATGTATTCCTGCATTCCTCCATCGGTGTGGACGCCGAGGACGCGGAGACTGACACAGCAGTTCGTTTTGCCCGCGCGGCAGGCGACGCAATGGCCGCAGTTGAGGTACGGTTCGACCGCACAACGGTCTCCGACCCGCAGGCCGGATTCGTTCGGTTCGATTGCCGCGATCTCGATGCCCAGTTCATGCCCAAGGATGCGCGGGTAGGTGAAGAACGGCTGCCTGCCGCGAAACGCATGCAGATCAGTCCCGCAGACGCCGATGCGCCGCACACGCACGACGGCTTCCGCGGCCGAGGAAGCGGCGGGCGAAACGGACTGGCCGAAGGCGAGGTGGCCGGGTTGTTCGAGGACAATGGTTTTCACAGGGGCGAAAGGCTAACATCAATTCCACTTCAGGACAATCTGCGGCGGGTCAGCTATAGTCTGGCGGAGTCGGACGGCGGCCTTTCCACGCCGCTGTATATTTTCAGGGGAATTGTTTTGAGCAGGGAATACGATTGCGCCGAGTGCGGGCTGTGCTGTACGCAGTACGGCGCGACACTTTACTTTTACGAGGAAGACATCGAACGCTGGCAGCGCGAGGGCGAGGGGAACATCCTGAAGCGATTGCACGTCATTCAGGGGCCGGCGGGCGGAATCTCGAACGGCTGGCACTCGCCCGATGACGGCAGCGAAGAGAAAGCCTGTCCCTTCCTGAAATCAGCAGAAGGTTATCGCTGCTCAATCTATCCCACGCGGCCACTGGTCTGCCGTCATTTCGCCAACGGCGGTTCGGCCTGTCGCGAATTGCGGGCGAAGCATGGGCTGCCGGTTGACACGGACTGGTGAAGGCTCAGAGTGAGCCGGTGACTACGCCGGCTGAAAATGAGGCTGCAATCCGTGAAAGATTGCAGCCCCTGATTTTTCATCCCAGTTTGTTTGCTTGTTAATAAAACCTGCACTCACTTCGCCAGTGAGCGCGTGCCGTGCAGCGCGCTCTCAAAAGCAGCCAGCGAAGTTTCTCCAGTCACTGCCCGGTTATCTGAAAACCCCAGCAGCGCTTTCACTGCGCGCTGCAAACGGGCGGCAGGCATGTTTTTTGGGAACGGCGTTCCAGGCAGTCGCCGCATATTCTCAAGGAAATCCACCGCCGCCACGCGCAACCCGACGTCGCGGCCCAGCCGCTCGCTGATCAACCATTTGTGATCCAGAATCTGCGGCCAGAGCCTGAGCGCCTCGCCCGGCGGCAAGGCCACCCCGGTCAGTTCCTTGAACACACTCCGTTCACGCCTTCCCTGATTGAACATGGTGGCCCTTTCAATCACGTCATCCAGTTTGAATTGTATCGGCATCACAGGAATCTCCCTTCGCCCGCAATCGCGGGAGTTTTCGGTCAAAGCCGCGCGGCCAGCGTGTTTCCCCGGGTTCCGAAGCAAGCGTTATTGTCCCCGCCCGGGTGTCATTTGTCCAATTCATTGTTATAATCTGTGCCATTAGCACCCTTAATGGCTATGACATGAATCTGACAGGGGGTGGATTATGGAGATGTCGCAACTGCGGACGTTTCGGGCGGTGGCCGAGACCTTGAACTTCACGCGCGCGGCGGAACGGCTGCACCTGACCCAGTCGGCAGTCAGCCACCAGATCAAGGCGCTGGAGGAAGAGCTGGGCGAGCCGCTCTTCATTCGCGCCAAGCGCGGCGTGAAGCTGTCGCAGGCCGGGAAAGCCGCGCTCGGGTACGTCGAGCGCATCCTCGACGACACAGAAGCCCTGCGCGAACACGTCGCCGGGCGCGAACGTTCGCCCGCGGGCCGGGTGCGCGCAGCCGCCGCAACGCAGGCGTTCGTTCATCTGTTCGCGCCCTTGTTCGAATCGTTCATGCGCGCGCACCCCGGCGTTGAGCTTTCCTTCCGCACGACGGTCAGCACCGAACAGACGGTGGCAGACATCCTGAACGGAGCGGCGGATGTCGGTTTCGCCTCCCTGGCGGTTTACTCGCCGGCCCTGCAGGTGACGAAATTTTTTGACGACGAGTTGATGCTGATCGTGGGGCGGGGGCACCGGCTGGCGGGAAGACGCGCGGCGACGATTGCCGACATCGAGAGTGAGCGCCTGATCCTGTTCGAGCGCGGCGCGTCAATCCGGCGCGCCACAGATCAGTTCTTTGATCAGGTCGGGGTGCGGCCCGAACTGGCGCTGGAATCCAACGACACTTACTTCATCAAGCTGATGGTCGAGCGCGGGATGGGCATCTCGCTGCTGCCGTCGTGGGCCGTGCGTGAGGAAGTCGTGGCGGGCAGGCTCGCGCAGCTGCGGATCAGCGGTCACCGGCTGCGCCGTTCGGTCGCGATGGTCTCGCTCGGAAAGTTTCAGCCCTCACCGACTCGCGCGTTTCTGGCCTTCATGCTGCGCCACAAGGCGAAAGTGCAGGCGATGGCGGCGGGGAAATAAAAGTGGTGGCGCGAATCAGAAAGTGATGTTGTGACCCTTCTTGTGTTCGCGGCACATCTTCTGCGCGGGAACCGCCTTGCCGGGATTGCACAGGCCCAGCGGGTTGAAGACATCCTTCACCGCGATCATCGCATCGAGCGATGACTGGTCGAAGATCAACGGCATGTAATTGATCTTGTCCATCCCGACGCCGTGTTCGCCGCTGATTGACCCGCCCGCCTCGACGCACAGTTTCATGATCTCCTTGCCGGCTTTGTGAACGCGCTCGACTTCGTCCGGGTTGCGCCCGTCAAAGTTGATGTTCGGATGCAGGTTGCCGTCGCCCGCGTGAAAGACCGTGGAGAGTCGGAGCCTGTGTTTCGCGCCGATGGCGTAAATGCCGGCGAGAACTTCCGGCAGCTTCGTGCGCGGGACGACGGAATCCTGAATAAACAGATCGGGGCTGACCCGGCCGAGCGCGCCGAATGCGCCTTTGCGACCCGCCCATAATTTTTTGCGTTCGGTTTCGTCGCGCGCTTCGCGCACTGAGCGCGCGCCGTGTTCACAGCAGATGCCAGTCGCCCGCTGCACTTCCCTGTCCATCCCGGCGCGTAACCCGTCGAGTTCCACGATCAGGCACGCGGCGGCGTCGCGCGGATAGCCGGCGGCATAAACCGAGTCCTCGACCACGTTGACCACTACCTTATCAATCATTTCAAGCGCGGCGGGCAGGATGCCGGCGGCGATGATCGCCGAGACGGCGCGGCTCGCGTCGTTAATGTCCAGGAAATCCGCGAGCAGCGTGACGACCGTCTGCGGCGCGCGCATGAGTTTCACTATCAGCTTTGTCGCGATGCCGAGCGTGCCTTCGCTGCCGACAAAAGTCCCGAGCAGATCATAACCGATCGTGTCGGCGCCCCCGCCGCCCAAGGTGACGACGTCGCCGTCCGGCAGCACGACTTCGAGGCCAAGGATGTGGTTGGTCGTCATCCCGTATTTCAGGCAGTGCGGCCCGCCGGAATTTTCCGCGACGTTGCCGCCCAGCGTGCAGGAAGTCTGCGAGGACGGGTCGGGCGCGTAATAATACCCGCGCGCGGCGACCGCCTGCGAGAGCCTGATGTTGATGACGCCGGGCTGGACGATGGCGCGCTGGTTGGCGTAATCAATTTCGAGGATGCGATTCATCCGCGCCATCTCGATGGTGACCGCACGCTCGCCCGCCTCGCAGCCCGTCGCAAGCGCGCCCGAACTCAGGCCCGTGCCCGCGCCCCGCGGCCCGAAGGCGATGCCGTTATCGGCGAGCAGCCGTACCGTGCGCGAAACCTGCTCGGTCGTGGCGGGAAAGACGACCGCGAGCGGGCGAATCTTCTGGATCGTCAGCCCGTCGCATTCGTAAACCATCAACTCGGCTTCATCGGTGATTACGCCGTCCCTGCCAAGGATGTTCTGCAGCTCGGTGAGGATTGATTTGTCGAGTGTCTGAGGCATAGAGAAATCAGATGAAAACTTCCGTGCGCCGCCGCTTGAAATCGTGTTCGGCCAGCAGCCGCCTGATTGCCGCCGCAATCTTTTCGCCGCCCCGGACCGAAGGCTCAATCGGGTTGGCGTAGTCGTTGTCATCATTACAGATCAGTCGCAGATCGAGCAAAGGCAATCCGGCGGAAATCACTACGCGGGTGATGCAGTCGTTGAAAACAGTCAGCGCCGTCACCGCGAGCCTTTGCAGCGCGGCTTCGGGAAAGCGCGGGTAGTAAATCGTGCAGGCCGCGGTCGGCAGTCTGCGATTGAGGACTTCGTGCAGCATCGCCCGATAGTTATGCTCGAACTGATCACCGACGCTCGCGAGCTGCAGCACCGCATCCGCCGTTGACTGCGCGCCGCGGGTGAGGATGTCGATGGAATTGAGCGCGTCGTTTCCCCCGACGCTGACGATCAGGAAATCGGTATCGGCTGGCAGCCTTTCCAGTTGGCTGCTGACGTTGGTTGTAATGCTTCCATCAACTGCCCGCAGCGTGGCTTTCCAGCCTGCCGGCAGTTTCGCCTGCAGCTGATTGATCACATCGGGCCCCTCGCCGACGTAGGATTTATTATCGAAGATGGAATCTCCGAGCAGAACAACGTGACTCATTTTTCAGCCTTCACAATCTGCCGGCCCGCGTTTTCTTCGCCACCCTCTTCACCCGATTCCCGGCAACCAGGTATTTCAAAATCAGTCTGTGCGATGTCTGCCCTTCGCTCAGTTCCCGCCTCGTTGCTTCCGTCATAAATTTCAGCGTGAACGTGTGAGCCGCCAGGTTGAGTTCGTAAACCGGATCATCCACACCGAGGTAGATAATTTTTTCCCCGCGGAGGATGACTTCAGGCCGATCCGGCTGCGGCCCCGGACGTGAAACCTTGTAGCGGAGGCCCTGCCAGTTTGAAGTACACCACGGATTGACGTTTGCTGTCACAACAAAAAAATCACCCCGCCTGTCGGGCGCTGAAATTACATACCGGAATCGCCCCTGTGCGCCACTGACCTCAGTGTAGCCGTCGCTCTCATCCGCCAGAATCAGCTTCCAGGCCCTGCCCTGTTTTCTGAAAAGATAAAGCGACGTGTCTTCGCCGCAGCAGACCCCGACGGTGATGGTCGCAGCCAGTAAATCGTGATGCCCGGCGGGTCGCCGAATCTCAACCCCGTAAATGTCACCGTATACGTAATCTCTGTCCTCATACTTTTCATCAACCACTACTTCTTTCGGCTCTTCGACTGCGACACCGATCTTTTTCAACGCCGCCTGAATGCCCGCCTCTGACTGTGCCGGAGTTGGTTGTCCTTCATTCTGTGCGTTGAGTTTCGCAGAAACCAGATCGCGCAGTTGATGCTTGAGGCGGCGGAGCAAAGGGATCGCGGCGGCAGGGAGGGGGTCAGCATCGCTCGTTTTGATCTCGCGCAGACTCCCGACCGTCTGCGCGATTGATGGCTCCTGCGCGGGCGCCGGTGTGGTCAGGACAACGACAAGACAGGCGATGGGCAGCACGATAATTCGGACACGCAACTTCATTACTTCTTCTTCCCGAAAAGAATCCCGATCCGCGATTTGTAAACCAGCCGGTTGCCCGCCGGCGTGACGCCGACGCCGATGCCGAAATTCCAGACGATGTTTTCACTGAGCTTGAGGTCCCAGCCCGGGTAAAACTGGTGTACCTGCTCGTCGCTCGGCAATGGATCACCGAGGGGGCCGGTCGCGCCGTAATATTCCAGGCTCAGATCCAGTTTCTTAGTTGCCTCCCAGCCGAAGCGCACACCCGGCTCGAACTCCCAGCCTTCTTTAGTGCCGGGGCCGCGCAGCGCCCGCGCCACCACCGGATTGAAGTCGAGTTGCAACCGGCCCAGCTTCTTCTCTATAATCGGCCTCAGTTCAAACGTCACCGAATTCTCCTCGTAAACCTTGCGCGGGAACCCGATCTCGCCGCTCAGACTGATGTCCACGGGCAGCCGCCATGACTTCGGCAGGCTCACGCGCGGGCGCAGGCGCCAGCCGACGCATTCAAAGCCGCCGCCCGGGCGGTACGCGAGTACCAGATAGCCCGCCATCTCGAACTGATCCGTAATCCCGCGCGTCAGCTCGAAGGTCAGATGCCCCTGATTGTTGGTTGGCGCAACCGGGCCTTCAAATGTCTTCGTGCCGCGCCCGACGTAATTGATGTGGGTTTCGAGATTCCACATCCCTTTGGGCACGGTCTCGTATTCGTAGACCTGAATCTCGAACGCATCCTGCGCGCGGGCGGCGCCGGCGGTCAGGATGAGAATGATCGAGGCCAGCAACAAATTGAGGGCGGTGAAAGGACTCCTGATCTTCTGGTTCAATGCGGGCTCCTCGTTTCGGGTAAATATCGCGGGCTGCTTTGCAGGCCGGCCCGTTGATTCAACGGCTGCTTCGGTAAAGTTTTGTCCAGCGTGACTGACATTTAAGGTCTGACGTTGCTAGAATATTGACGGCGAATTCCGAAAGCAAGCCAGAGTGCGATCAAGCTTATGAACTCAGTGACCCCGTCAGTCATTCTCAAGGACAACTACGGCCGCGCGATCCGCGACCTGCGTATTTCAATCACCGACCGGTGCAACTTCCGCTGCTTTTACTGCATGCCGAAGGAGGCGATGGAGTGGCAGCCGAAGGCCGAGATCCTCAGTTACGAAGAGATCATCACGCTGGCCGAGACCTTCGTCGCTCTGGGCGTCAACAAACTGCGCGTCACGGGCGGCGAGCCGATGGTGCGGCGCGACCTCGAAAGTCTGATCGAACGGCTGGCGCAGATGCCCGGCATTGCCGACCTCGCGATGACGACCAACGCGCATTTCCTGCGCGGTCGCGCCGAAGGTCTCAGGCAGGCAGGATTGCAGCGGATCACGATCAGCCTCGATTCGCTCCAATCGGAGCGCTTCGCGCTGCTCACGGGGCGCAATGAACTGGGGCGGGTGCTTGACGGGATTGATGCGGCCATCGAGGCCGGGCTGCATCCGGTCAAAGTCAACAGCGTCGTGATCCGCGGCATCAACGACGATCAGGTGATTGATTTCGCCGCGTTCGCCCGCGCGAAGGGAGTCCATGTCCGCTTCATCGAATTTATGCCGCTCGACAACGGCAAAGTCTGGCGGCGCGAGATGGTCGTGCCGGGCGAAGAGATCAGAGAGCGCATCAACGCAGTATTCCCGCTTGAGCAGGTGAAGCGCGAGAACCTGAGCGAGACCGCGCGGCGCTGGCGGTTTGCCGACGGCGCGCCGGGCGAAGTCGGGTTCATCAACCCCGTGACCCAGCCCTTCTGCGGCCATTGCAGCCGCATCCGCCTGACTGCCGACGGCCAGATTCGGACCTGTTTGTTTTCGACCGTCGAACACAACGTCAAGCGGCTGTTGCGCAGCGGGGCTTCGCGGGATGAATTGCTTGAGTTCATCGTGGCGACGGTCGAGAAGAAGGAAGATCGCCATCACATCAACGACCCCGAATTCGTGCAACCGCTGCGGACGATGTCGTGCATCGGTGGATAGAGTAAGGGAGGTTAAGAAACTGTGACTGCTGTCATCGAAGTACCGACAGAAATGCGAGTTGAGAATCAGCCCCCGCTGAGGAATGGTCTGAGTCTGCGCCTGTTCACCGCCGAGGAATACGAGCAGATGGCCGAACTCGGAATCATCGGCGAAGACGAACGGATTGAGCTGATCGAAGGAAGAATAGTTCAGATGGCGGCGAAGAATGTCAATCACGCATTGGCAACGACTCGCGCGAACCGCTGTTTTTCCAGACATCTCGGCGACCGGGTTCTGGTCAGAGTGCAGGATCCGATTCTGCTGAACGATTTTTCTGAGCCCGAGCCGGACATCGTCCTCGTCGCCCCGCCCGATGAACGCTACCTCGAACACCCCCCGACGCCGAAGGACATCTTCCTGGTCGTGGAAATCGCTGACAGCGGCCTGGCCTTTGATCGTGATGTAAAGTGCCCGCTCTTCGCACAGAACGGGGTCATTCAATTCTGCCTGCTCAACGTGCAGGACCACGAACTTGAGGATTTCCGCAGCCCGGGGCCGAAAGGGTTACCGCAGCAAGCAGACTTACAACGAAGACCAGAGCTTCAGTCTGGTCTCTTTCCCGGAGGTTTCAATCAGGGTCGGGGATTTACTGCCGCCGATCAAAGCTTCAAAAAAATCTCGCAGGAGATAAACTCACCAACACTGTCTTTCAGGGGAGCCGTTCTTGCGGCTGAGAGTTCGCCGGTGGACTTAATTCAGAGTCTCAGGCGAAGACCCTATGAACCTGATACGGGTAATGCCGTCGGAGGGAGAAAAACCATGAGCGATAATTCAGTCAATACAGCCTCTTCAGAAACACAGCTTCCAAATTCACGCCGTATTTACAAAGAAGGCACACAATCCGGCATCCGCGTGCCGTTCCGCGAAATCAGCCAGCATGTCACCAAAAGCCTGAATGGTTCCGTCGAAGTCAATGAACCCGTCCGCGTTTACGAGACGAGCGGCCCCTGGGGCGATCCGACATTCAGGGGCGACGTGCGCGACGGGCTGCCCGCGTTGCGCCGCGCGTGGGTCATCGAACGCGGAGATGTCGAAGAGTATGAAGGCCGCACGGTTGAGCCGCGTGACAATGGCTACCTGACAGCGGGCGCGGAGGAGTACGCGCGCGGCAAAGCAAAAGGAAAGCTCGAAGATTTCCCGGGCCTGCGCCGCCAGCCGCTGCGCGCCAAGGCCGGTCGCTGCGTGACCCAGATGCATTACGCGAGAAAAGGCATCATCACGCCGGAGATGGAATTCATCGCCATCCGCGAAAACCTCGGGCGCGAGGCCGCGTTCGAGGCAATGGGTAACGGCTCGCGCAATTCGCTGAGTCACCAGCACCGCGGCGAAAGTTTTGGCGCGGGGATTCCGAGTTACGTCACACCGGAATTCGTCCGCGATGAAGTCGCCCGTGGCCGCGCGATCATTCCCGCCAACGTCAACCATCCGGAAAGCGAGCCGATGATCATCGGCCGCAACTTCCTCGTCAAAATCAACGCGAACATCGGCAATTCGGCGGTAGCTTCCTCAATCGAGGAGGAGGTTGAAAAGATGCGCTGGGCGACGAAGTGGGGCGCGGATACGGTGATGGATCTGTCCACGGGCAAAAACATCCACGCCACGCGCGAATGGATCATCCGCAACTCGCCCGTGCCGATTGGCACCGTGCCGATTTACCAGGCGCTCGAAAAAGTCGGCGGCAAGGCCGAGGAACTGTCCTGGGAGATTTATCGCGACACTCTGATCGAGCAGGCCGAGCAGGGCGTGGATTACTTCACGATCCATGCGGGCGTGCGGCTGCCGTTCATCCCGCTGACGGCGAAACGCACGACCGGGATCGTGTCGCGCGGCGGCTCGATCATGGCGAAGTGGTGTCTGGCTCACCACGAGGACAGCTTCCTCTACACGCGCTTCCGCGAAATCTGCGAGATCATGGCGGCCTATGACGTGTCGTTCTCGCTCGGCGACGGGTTGCGCCCCGGCTCTATTGCTGACGCCAACGATGAGGCGCAGTTCGCCGAACTCGAAACGCTCGGCGAGTTGACGAAGATCGCCTGGGCGCTGGATTGCCAGGTGATGATCGAAGGGCCGGGTCACGTGCCGATGCACCTGATCAAAGAGAACATGGATAAGCAGCTCGCGGCCTGTGACGAAGCCCCGTTTTACACTCTCGGCCCGCTCGCGACCGACATCGCGCCCGGTTACGATCACATCACGTCGGCGATTGGCGCGGCGATGATCGGCTGGTTCGGTACGGCGATGTTGTGTTACGTCACGCCGAAAGAACACCTCGGGCTGCCCGACAGGAAGGACGTGAAGGATGGCGTGATCGCCTACAAGATCGCGGCGCATGCCGCCGACCTGGCGAAAGGTCACCCCGGCGCGCAACTGCGCGACAACGCGCTCTCGAAGGCGCGCTTTGAATTCCGCTGGGAAGACCAGTTCAACCTCTCGCTCGACCCCGAGACTGCGCGCGAATTCCACGACGAGACGCTGCCGCAGGAGGGCGCGAAGGCAGCGCACTTCTGCTCGATGTGCGGCCCGCACTTCTGCTCGATGAAGATCACGCAGGACGTGCGCGATTATGCGGCGCAGAAGGAACTGGGTGAGCAGGCCGCGCTTGAAGCCGGGATGCGCGAGAAGGCCGAGGAGTTCAAGCAGGCCGGGGCGGAGATTTACGTCAAAGCCTGATACTGACTGAAGGTATTGCCGGAGTGCGGGGCGCGCAGCATAAGAGAGATGCTTCCCAGCACCCCGCGTCAGGCCGATGATGTTCCCCCAACTACTGATCGAAGCCGGGTTCGCTGGCTCAACTCCTGTCGTTGATCAGGATCATCGGGCCGAGCGGAGTCAGACGAATCTTCGCCCTCCCCTGATTGGGCGCGGCGAACGGGTGCCCGTCAATTGTCGCCTCGAACTGCGCGCTGCGCAGTTCCAGCACGCCTTCGCCATGACGGATGCGGCCCTGCCCCCTCAGCGTCAGCCCCCCGAGCCGGCAACTGAGGAAGATATAATCGCCCGTCATCGAATTGAAACGAAGCGAATCCCCGGTGGTGTCATCCTTCAGCAATATATCAAGCTCATCGCCGACAACCTGAACAATCCTGCCAGTGAAAACTTCGGTGATAAAAATGTCGCCGGACTTCGGGTCGCGCGTCATCCCGGAAGGGCTGATCAGCCCCGTAGCAACTATCTGCGGGGCCCCCGGCGAATCGAACCGTAGCAGACGCCCGGGCGCCTGAGGTTGCGCCAGGAAATTCGTGCTGAATTCGAGGACATAAAACTGCTCGCCGCCCGCCCTGGTTTTCACCGGCACGACATCAATCGCCGTCGTCAGGCCCCCGATGAAGGTGCTGTTGCCGCCCGGCTCCGTGCCGGCCCGGCGCACTTCGGCCTTCCCAGCGGGAAAGGGGAAGCCAGTCAGCAGCGTGACCAGCAGCTGATTGTTAAAGAAGCGAATGCCGTCGGGGACGGCCTCGAAGATGGGCGGCCCGAAGGGGAGCGGGTTGAGCCCCGGCGCGAATCCGGTCAGCGTCGAGACGGCGCCTGTGTTGAGGTTGATCTTCGCGATCAGGTTGAAGCTCGCGTCGGCCACAAACAAATTGTCGCCGCCGAGCGCCAGGGCGTACGGGTTTGAGGGCCGCGCGATGGCGAAAGGGTCGTTCACAAAATCAGGAAAATCAGCCAGCAGCCTAATGGTCGCCCTGATCCCCTGGGCGTTCGTCAGGGTGAGCGGCGCGGTTTTGAGCGCCGCATGACTAGCCGGCGACAGGCTGAAGCCGCTCGCGAGCTGATCAACCTCCGCTTCAAAATCAATCTGCAAAACCGAACTGAGGATCGGCGAAGACGGCCCGTTCGGATTCGGCACCGTGGTGCCGGGGAGAGGGCCGGCCACTACTTCGTCACCGGCGCCGATAGAAATGAAGAGTGTATTTCCGCGCCTTTCAATCCCCGACGGGCCTGAGTTTTCGCCCTCGGGCGCGATGCCCGCGGGCAGGCCATCGAGCAGGGTGCGGCGTGTGCCGCAGCGGTTGACGAGCGAAATGCGGCCGGCATTGCGGCCCGTGCCGGCTTCGGCGACGAGCAGATTCCCGGCGTCAGTCATGGTGATCTTGGCCGGGTTCTGCAACCCGGTGGCGAGGACTGAAGCGGGTTGCGCGTTCGCAATCAGATTGCCGATCAAAGCGGCCAGCGCGAGGGTCGCGGCGAGCTGCAATGTTTTCAAGCGAGTCATAATCGTTTCTCCTCTCGACTGCAAAATCTGGTTTCGGGAATAACTGTTCTCATCTGCCTGAATGCGTCGCCGGTCTTCTGGACGGCTCACGGCTGCGAAAATTTTCTTCCGGCTGTCTCCGGTGTGGGTGATTCGGGCCACGATGCTATAATCCGCCGCAGATTCATTTGAGCCTCATCAAAAGGTGGGCTATGACTACGTCCTCTCCGCGCGATGTCACAGAACTGCTCCACGCCTGGAGCCGGGGTGATCAGGCGGCGCTCGATCAGCTGATCCCGCTCGTTTACGAGGAACTGCGCCGGCTGGCGAAGCGCCACCTGGCCGGGGAGTATCGCCGGCATTCGCTCGAGACGACGGTGCTGGTCAACGAGGCTTATCTGCGGCTGGTCGGCGCCCACGACGTGCAGTGGCAGGACCGGGCGCATTTCTTCGCCATCTCGGCGCGGCTGATGCGGCAGATTCTGGTGGATTTCGCGCGCTCACGGCGCCGCCTCAAGCGCGAGGGCGCGGCCCGTCAGGTGACGCTCGACGAAGCGCTCAACGTCGCTGAGGCGCGGGGCGCTGATCTGGTCGCGCTCGATGACGCCCTGCAGGCGCTGGCTGAAATTGACCCGCGCAAAGCCCGGATCGTTGAGCTGCGGTTCTTCGGCGGGCTGACCAATGACGAGATCGCCGAGGTCCTCGGAATTTCGCCGGCCACGATCAAGCGTGAATGGCAGACGGCCAAAGTCTGGCTGTTTCATGAGCTGAAGAAAAAAGAGACGGGATGAAGAACGAGCGCTGGGAGCAGATCGAGCAGATTTATCTCGCCGCGCTGAAACGAGCGCGCGACGAGCGCGGGGCATTCCTCGCCACGGCCTGTGCCGGAGACGAGCTGTTGCGTCGCGAAGTGGAATCACTGCTCGCGTGTGAAACCGAAGCCGAAGACTTCATCGAGCAGCCCGCAATCGAAGTGGCGGCCGGGTTGCTCGCCGAGACGCAGACCGGGGTCGCCGCCGGGCAGACGCTCGGCCATTACCGCGTCATCTCCCGACTCGGCGCGGGCGGGATGGGCGAAGTTTATCTGGCGCTCGACCTGCGGCTCGGGCGCCGGGTGGCGCTCAAGCTCCTGCCCGAGCGCTTCGTGAGCGACGCAGACCGGGTGCGGCGCTTCGAGCAGGAGGCCCGCGCGGCCTCGGCGCTCAGCCACCCGAACATCATCACCATTTTCGAGATCGGGCAGATCAAGGAGACACACTTCATCGCCACCGAGTTCGTTGACGGCCAGACCCTGCGCCAGCGCGAGGGGCGATGGAAATTACTTGACGCGCTCGATGCCATCAGCCAGACCGCGAGCGCCCTGGCTGCGGCGCACGAAGCCGGGATTGTGCATCGTGACATCAAGCCGGAAAACCTCATGCTGCGGCGCGACGGCCTCCTCAAGGTACTGGATTTCGGGCTGGCCAGGGTGACCGAACGCCCCGTTTCGACGATTGATTCTCAGCTGCCGACTTTCAGCCGGGTCGAGACGACGCCGGGGACAGTGATGGGGACGATCACCTATATGTCGCCGGAGCAGGCGCGCGGGCTGGAAGTGGACGCGCGCACCGACATCTTCAGCCTGGGCGTCGTACTCTATGAAATGATCGCCGGGAGCCCGCCGTTTGCGGGCGCGACGACGGCCGATGTCCTCGCCGCGATCCTGCACGTGGAACCGGCGCCGCTCAGGCAGCGCGCACCGGGTGTTCCCGAGATGCTCGAAGGGATCGTCAGCCGGGCATTGCGCAAGAACCGTGAAGAGCGTTACCAGACTGCCGGGGAATTACTCGATGACCTGAAGGGCCTCAGGCACCGGCTTGAGATTCAGGCTGAACTCGCGCGGGCAGTGCAGCCGACGGAGATGGTTGAGGCGGTGACAACCGGGGGTGGCAGCTCGGCCCTGCCTGCCGGACAACCGGCTGCGAATACCGGCGGGATGATTCCTGCGCGCACGACTTCGAGCGCTGAGTATCTGATCGGCGAAATCAGGCGCCACAAAACCGGCGTGACACTCGCCGCGCTGGCGCTTGTGGCTATTGTCGTCGCCCTCGGCTTTGGTCTCTATCGGCTCATCAGCCGGCGCCCGCCCGCCGCGCCATTCCAGACGATGAGGCTGGCCAGAATCACGGCCAGCGGCAAAGCGGCGGAGGCGGCGATTTCGCCCGACGGCAGATACGTCGCGTATGTGATGGATGACGAGGGCAGACAGAGCCTCTGGCTCAGACAGACGGCCGCGAGCAGCGCCGTGCAACTCTCTCAGCCCGCCGAGGGGCAGTACTACCGGAGCCTGGTCTTCTCGCGCGACGGCAATTACCTCTGCTACCTTAAGGGCGGGCGCGGCGCGCGCATGACCCTGCACCGGATGCCCATCCTTGGCGGCCCGGAGCAGAAGCTGATCGAAGACATCAGCAATCAGGACGCCGGCAGTAACTTCAGTTTCTCGCCCGATGGCAAACGGGTGGCTTTCATTCGCCTGGATGCGCACTTTGATCGCGCCATGGTGGTGATGAACCTGGACGGGAGCGGCGAGCGGCAGCTGACGACGCGCAAGATCCCGCGGTTTCTGGCCGGCACCGCCTGGTCGCCCGACGGGAAGATGATCGCCTGCATAGAAGGGGATTTTGGCCCGGGCAATCCGAAGGCGCTGCTGGCGGTGCGGGTGGAGGATGGGAAGGCAGAGCCGCTCTCTTCGCAGAGATGGGCTCGCATCGCCGCCCTGACGTGGCTGGCTGACGGCAGCGGGCTGGTGATTTCGGCGGCGGGAAGGGACGGGGCCGGGCAACTCTGGATGGTCTCTTACCCGGGAGGCGAGGCGCGCCGGGTCACCAACGATCTGAACAGTTATTCGGGCGTGAGCCTGACGGCCGACGGCTCGGCGGTGGCGACCGTGCAGCAGGACCGATCCCAGTACCTGTGGCTCCTGCCCAACGGGGACACGCAACGCGCCAGGAAGATTACGGCGGAAGCGGGAAATTACGACGACATTCACTGGACGCCTGACGGGCGAATTCTTTACAGCTCAGTCGAGAGCGGCAATCCGGACCTTTGGATCATCAACGCCGACGGCACGGGGAAAAAACAATTGACCGTCAATCCCGGCATTGACGTCGCCCCGTCGGTGTCGCCCGACGGGCGCTACATTTACTTCAGCTCCAACCGCACCGCTCAGGATGACGGGCCGGAGCGGGAAAACCTCTGGCGGATGGAGAGCGACGGCAGCAATCCGAAACTGTTGTTCGACCGTGAGGCCTATTTCCCGGATTGTTCACCTGACGGCCGGTGGATAGTTTTCTACAGTGATCATCAGAACGGGCCGTTTCTGTGGAAGCTACCCACCGAGGGCGGTGAGCCGGTGCGGCTGACGCACAAGGATGGTGTTGCCCGCCCGGTCATTTCACCCGACGGCCGGTGGATCGCGGGCAACTACCTGATCAGGGAGGCAAACACCCAGATCCGCATCGCCATTTTCCCCTTCGCCGGCGGTGAGCCGGTGAAGACTTTCGATATTTTCGGCTACGCGATCCGGGAATTGCGCTGGACGCCGGACAGTCGCGCCATCACTTACCTCGACGCTCGCAACGGCGTAGTGAACATCTGGGCGCAGCCGATTGACGGCGGCCCGCCGAAGCAACTGACGGACTTCCGGTCCGATTACATTTTCTCCTGGAACTGGTCGCGCGACGGCAAACAGCTCGTCTGCTCGCGCGGCGCGAGGGCCAGCGACGTGGTCGTGATCAGCGATTTCAGGTGATGAAATTGACGGTACGAGGCGCCGCCTTGCGGCAGCAGGGCGGGACGCGTTATCGTTCGATCATCCTGACGAGATGCGAAAAGATTATCCCGGCCCCCGGGGCCTGCATTTCTACTGGCAGACACGAAGTAAAAACTCAACATTCAAAAACCACGAGGAGAAAAAATGGCTGCAGTTACCTTTAAGGGAAACCCCGTCAAACTGGAGGGAAATGAAGTGAAAGTCGGTCAGACGGCGCCCGACTTCAAAACCCAGAAGAATGACATGAGCGATTACACGCTCGGCTCTGCCTCCGGCAAAACCAGAATCCTTCTGTCAGTCCCTTCGCTCGACACGCCGGTCTGCGACATGGAGACGCGGCGCTTCAACGAAGAGGCGGCGAAAATTCCCGGCGTCGAGATCGTCTGCGTCAGCATGGATCTGCCGTTCGCCCAGAAGCGGTGGTGCGGCGCGGCGGGCGCGGACAAGGTCATCACGACCAGCGATCACCGGGATGCGTCGTTCGGGAAGAATTATGGGGTGCTGGTGAGTGGCGGGCCGCTCGACCGGATGCACGCCCGAGCAGTTTTCGTCGTCGGCCCGGATGACAAGGTCAAATATGCGGAGTACGTGAAGGACATTACTGAACAGCCGAATTATGAAGCTGTTCTTGAGGCGGCAAAATAACAGGCCGGACGAGCATTAGTGCGGAATTGCCGGCGGGTCTTATCTTCGACCCGGCGATTGAGTACCATCTGTCATTCAATCGCCGGGTCGAATTTCATTCGGGTCAGGAATTGAAAGCTTCCTTCAGCTTATCCAGTCGCCGCGCCAGTTCCAGCCTGATTTCAGCCTTGACCGCCCCCCACGTGGTCGGGTGTTCGGGCTCGCCCTCGAAATAAAACGGGCAGGGCGCGGGCGCGACTTCCTTCTGGACTTCCCTCAAATCAATCGGGTCAATCGGGAAGGTCACGCACGGCGGGACGGCGTGTCTGGTCGTGTAGACCATGCAGGCCGTCGTTTTGCCGTCCTCATAAAAGAAGGGGCATTTGAAAACGATCTTGCAGCACAGGCCGCAGCGGTTGCACCCGCCGCGCTGATAGGGCTTCCAGCGATAAAGAATTTTGTCAGGCAGAACAGTGGAAAGCACCCAGCGCCGCGTCGCGCCCCAGGAATGCGTCGTGTAAAAGAAGCCGAGAATTTTACGCAAGGTCACGTAAGTCTTCCGGCGATAAACCCACCAGTCGGATGGGATCGGCGGCAGATGAATGTCCGTGACCGGGTTGGGCGAAAGCTGATTCTGAGTTGAAGGTGAATGAATGCCTTCACTGCCCTTCTTCAATGGTTCAATCTGGACAAGCCCGCCTGGTAGCTGATTCGGGTTAGCCATTGGTTTTCCTTCGCCGGCTCCGTGCCGGTTGCGGGGCTGGGGGAAGCCCGGGGCTGCTGGTAAGGATGCTTACATCAGTGTCACCAGTTCGGGAGCCTGCGCTTCCTCGTGGTGAATCCCGATGGCGGCATCCAGTTCGGCTTCGACATCTCCCGTCATAATCCCGCTGACTTTTGAGATGGCTTTGAAGTCAAAAAGTTTCGGATCAAGCAGGTGAGTCGGCACACTATTGCCGAGGGCGGTCAGCATTGATTTGCGCACCCTCGGGATTTCCTTCTGCAATTCGTCAATCAGCCGTTTGACCCGCCGGCGCTTGAGGTTCTCCTGCGAGCCGCACAGGTCGCAGGGTATGATGGGGAAGTTCTGCGTCGCCGCGTAAGCGGCAATATCCGCCTCCCAGCAGTACGCCAGCGGGCGGATCACAGTGTTGCGCCCGTCATCGGAACGCAGCACCGGCGGCATGGCCTTGAGCGTGCCGATGTAGAGGAAGTTGAGCAGGAAGGTCTGCAGGATGTCGTCGGCGTGATGGCCGAGCGCGATTTTCGTGCAGCCTTCCTCGACCGCCACGTTGTAGAGAATCCCGCGCCGCAGTCGCGCGCAGACCGAACAATAAGTTTTCCCTTCGGGGACGAGCCGTTTGACAACCGAATAAGTGTCGCGCCGAACGATGCGGAAAGGCACGCCGGTGCCGCTCAGATATTCAGGCAGCACGTGTTCGGGGAATCCGGGCTGCTTCTGATCCAGATTGACTGCGAGCAGATCGAATTTGACCGGGGCCTTCTTCTGCAACGCCAGCAGCAGCGAGAGCAGCGTGTAGCTGTCCTTGCCGCCGCTCAGGCAAACCATAATCCGGTCGCCGTCGGCGATCATTCCGAAGTCCCTGATCGCCTCGCCCATCCGGCGCAGTAATATCTTCTGTAACCTTTCGGCCTGATCCATCAGGTTTTGTTTCCTCGCAAGCTTTTTCAAGGGGAAGAACAACGCGGCAAAGCTTAGGCTAATGGCCTGAGGCGCGTCAAACGCCGAGCGCCGGTTGTCAGGCGGATCTCACTCAGGCGAAATGGTCATAGCCGCGCGCCCTTAACGGTTCAATGCGGCCAGCCTGTCTCAACAGCAGGGGAGACGCGCAAACCGCCGGGTCAATTGCCACGATTTCTCCGATGCGAGTGAGAAGCAAATTGCAAGCCTGAGCGATTTCCTTCAGCACGGTTTCATCCCTGCGGTCTGCGGTCAGAAGTAATTCATAATCCTCTCCGCCGCTGGTCGCCAATGTGAATGCGCTTTCATCGCTTTCTGAAACGAGGCGTGTTTCGGCTGCCATCGGCACTTCTGCGTAATCAATGATCGCGCCAACGCCGCTCTCTTCGCAGATGTGACCAAGGTCCTGAGCCAGACCGTCGCTGACATCAATCATTGCACGAGTCAGCCCGGCTTCGCCGATGCGCCGACCGAATTCCACGCGCGGTTGCGGGGTCAGGTGCGCGCGTAACGCACGTTGCAGGGCACTGTCCTTATTCTCACTGAGACGTTCGCCGCGTCGCAGCAGTTCGAGTCCTGCGGCTGATGCGCCGAGTTCGCCCGTCACATAAATGCCGTCGCCGGGCTGCGCGCCGCTGCGACGCACGGCTTTCCCCCGGGCGCAATTCCCCATCACAATCGAATCAATCACGAGCCGGTCAGGCGCGGCGCAGGTGTCTCCACCGATCAGCGTGACCCCGAACTTGTCCGCGAGCGCGAAGTACCCGGCGAAAAACTCTTCCCATTGGGGATCGGGATTTGGGAATCGGGACTTGTTTTTCGGAATGCCCAGTGTGAGCAGTGCGTGGCGGGGCTCGCCGCCCATCGCCGCAATGTCGCTCAGGCTGACGGCCAGAGCTTTGTGGCCGAGGTGGCGCGGCGGCGTGTAATCGGATTTGAAGTGAACGTCTTCGATCAGCAGGTCGGCAGTGACGAGCATCTCGCGCCCGGCCCGTTCAGTGATGATTGCGGTGTCATCGCCGATGCCGCAGACGAGATCGGCCGAACGCAGCGCAGCCCGAGAACGGATGCGATTGATAAAGGCGAACTCGCTGTTCATCGAAAGGAAGGTCGGCCTGCAAAGGTCGCCTCAGCGCGCGGAGTAAGGCTGGGAGCAGGGTGGTATTCCCGGCACTGTATTTTCCCGCGGCCTCACGGCTAATTCTTATTTGTCACCGGAGCCGGGGCGGCTTCGCCGCGCACGACGCCGCGCCCGATCTGATTCAGTTTGATGACCGCTTCGGCAACGCGTTTGATGTCGTCCTTTTTGACGGCGCGAATCAGGTCGGGCTGCGTTTCGACGTCCGAAGGCTTACGTCCGAAGATGATCGCCCGAGCATACTCCAGCGCCCGCGCCGGGTGCGCCTGCAACGCGATGGCATAAGACCCGATCGCCGCATTACGGCCCCGCTCGAACTCCTCATCCGATGGTGGAACCCTGATCAGCTTTTCAAACTCGGCCCGCAGGGCGTCGTCCGCCCGCTGTTCATTCTCGGGCAGCGTTGCGGTGTAGGCGACGAGCGCCCCCGAAGCCAGGCGCGGCTGGCTCGAGAGCGTCACCGTGTAAGCCAGGCTTTGCTTGTCGCGCAGTTCGGTAAAGAACCGGCCGCCCAGACCGGAAGCGAAATTCTGCATCACGGCCAGCACGTAGTTGTCATTCGATTTGCCGTCGGGGCCGCGGAAACCGATTGCCTGGGCGGTCTGTTTGCGACTGCGCTGCTCGACCTGCTCCTGCGGCACGCCGACGCTTGGCAGACTGACCTTGAGCGTCTGGTCGAGGTTGCTGCTGCTGCGCTTGAAACCTTCGGTGAAGATGCTGGCGACGAGCGCCGAGCCGTCAGTGTCGCCGACCAGCACGACCAGCGGGAACTGACGCTTGACCGTCCGGTTGTGCCAGGCTTCGAGTTTTTCCTCGCTCATTGATTTGATCACGGCGGGCAGACCGTAACGCGGCAACCCGTAAGGGTGGTTGGCGTAGAGCGACGCCCACAACAGCTCAATCGGCCGCTGCAAACCGTCGTCGCGCTGCTGGAGCTGGCGCGCGAGCAATCCGTCGCGTTCGCGCGCGATCTCGTTCTTGTCGAAGAACGGGTTCTCGACGATGTCGAGCAGCAGCCTGACCGCGTTCTCGGCGTTGCGCGACAGCACGTCGAGCGTGAACCCGAAGAAATCCGGCTCGTTCACAATCTGGATTTCTCCGCCGTAACTTTCCAGTTCGTGCGCGATTAGATCGGCCTTGCGCGTGGTCGTGCTTTTGAGCAGGCAGCGCAGCATCATCTCGGTCGTCCCGCCGGTCGTCTGGTCTTCGATCAACCTGCCGCCCTGAAAGAAAACTCCGACGCTCAGTTTGCGGCGCGAATGGTCTTCGCGCACGTAAGCGCGAGGGCCGCGGAAGACGGAATAATCCCTGATCGGCAGCGGGGCTTCGGCGACGGTCACGTTTTCATCACTGCCGCCGCGCTCCGTGCCCTGAATGACCTTCTTCAGCGCGACGGCCGGTTTAACCTCCTCGGGTTTAACCGGCTGTCCCGCTGTCGGAGCGAAGACGCCGATCACTTCGGCGAATTTCTCGGGCGTGAAGGTGCGCGCCTGGGCATTGCGCGGTTCGTATTCATGAACGGTGGTGTTGCCGAGCCCCAGGTATTTCGCGGCGGCCTGCTGGACATCCTTCCCTGTGACCTCGCGGATGCGCGAGACCCAGGAATCGAGCAGGCGGAAGTCACCGTACTGTGCCTGGAAGCGCGCCAGCTCTTCGGCCTCGTCGTTAGCCGACGTGATCGCGTCGAGGTGGCGTTTTTCCAGCATTGATTTGGCGCGCTGCAATTCCCCGTCGCTGAGCAGCTCGCGGCGGAAGCGTTCGATCTCACGGAAGTATTCGGCTTCGGCGCGGTCAAGGCGTTCAGGGTCGAGCCGCAACTGGACACTGAACACGCCGACGCCGGGCAGCGGCAGGTATTCGGTGCTGACATCAGTAACCACGCCCTGCTTTTCGCGTAACGCCTGACTGAGCCGAGCGCCGCGCCCGAGCCCAAGTACCGCGGCCAGCACTTCCATTGCCGCCTGTTCCCTTAGTCCTTCCTGAGTCGTCGTCAGTGCGGGAACGTGATACCCGACGGTCACGACCGTCTGCCCGATGTCGCCGCGCTCGTTGCCGTAACGCAGCTTGTCCTGCGGCGGCTCTTCGGGCCCCTGCGGGTTCTGACTCTGAACGGTCTGAGTCTGGGCAGGCTGCGCTGGTGTCCTGGCAGGCGCGGGCGGCGTCACGGATTTTTCAGGCCAGCCGAAATTGCCGTAAAGCTGCTGCACTCTGCCGATGACCTGTTGCGTAATCAGATCGCCGACGATCACCAGCACGGTGTTTTTCGGGCGGTAGTAATTCTGATAGAAGGCCTGCAACTGTTCGCGCGTCGCGGCCTTGAGGACTTCGTCCGAACCGATGCGCCAGCGTTTCATCCGGTGCGCGGTGAAAGCGGTCGCGTACATCCGTTCGAGCGCGAGCGCCGTGGCGTTGTCCTGCTTGCGTTTGCTTTCCTGAATGACGACCAGAGTTTCTTTCCTGAGTTCTTCGGGGTCGAAGGTCGGGTTCTGCAGCAGGTCGGCCTGAATCTCAAGCACCTTCGACAGGCTCTCGGCCGGCGCGATGGTGTAATACGAAGTCTTTTCGTAGGAGGTGCTGGCGTTCAGCACGCCGCCGAGCCGCCGCGTTTCAGTCGCGATGGTTCCGACCGGACGGGTCGCCGTGCCTTTGAAGAACATATGTTCCATCAGATGCGCCAGACCGGCGACCTCATCTGCTTCGTCGAAGTATCCGGCCTTCACGTAAGTCGTCACCGCCGCGAGCCCCGCTGACGGGCGTTCACGAATGATGACCGTCAGGCCGTTCTTCAGGACGAATCGTGAAGTCACATTGTCGCCATCCCGCCTCACAATCTGCCCTCCCTCGGGAACGTTCAGCACGGTCGGTTTGTATGGATTCGGTGTTTTATCCGAAGGCTTTGGTTGTGTGGGCTGTGGCGGCGGGGCGTTGCGGCGACCGCGACCGCTCTGAGCGATGACAACCGGGACGCTGGTCAGGCCGGCAATGACGAGCGCAAGGGCCAGCGAGAGCAACCTGATTTCTTTCTGGTACATCTTTATCCGCGCCTTTTTCTGGTGACCTGGTGTTGTTCGCAATTTGAATTTATCACGAAACGCACCGGAGATGGCAACCAGAAGGTTCTCTGACAAGTAATCCCCGGGGGCTTCGATTAGAAGCAGGGGTCTGTTTTGGAGTTGCTGCGCGCCCGGGGCAGAACCGGCAGACCGGACCGGGAATGCTCGGGGGGGCAAGGATTTATTCCGGCAGGTTTGACGCCTGTGATATACTTGGCGCGGCAGTCAGCGAAGGGCTGCCAGCGTGTCACGCGATGTTTGAGATTGTAAAATTACTCAGCACCAGCATGAAGGCTGTCAATGGTCTGTGCCGTTGAAACTCGCCTGTTCGACGGCCATTGATTTCCCTGCTCCACCCCGCCGGCAGGGGAAGTCTGGTAATCCTGGTTTTCAAGGCCGCCAGCCACACAAGCGGCGTATGTGAGGCGCGGCTGGGAGTAGTAGCAAGCCTATGGAAGAGAAAGACAAACGCCCTGACATCAGTGAACTGCTCGCCGCCCACAGGCGCGAGCGGGAAGAATTAAAGTGGGAAGGAACCTTCCGGGACTACTTCGAGCAGGTCTTATCCAATCCTCGTATCGCGCAACTTTCTCACGCCCGAATCTGCGACATGATCCTCGACGCCGGAGTCGAAAAGATCAACGAAGGCAGTCCGGACGAAGTGTCCCGCTACAACTTTTTCAGCGAGGAACTCTTCGGGATTGACGAGCCGATCTCGCAGGTCGTCGAGTATTTCAAGTCCGCGGGCCAGCGCCTCGAAGTCCGCAAGCGCATCCTGCTGCTGATGGGCCCGGTCGGCGGCGGTAAATCAACCATCGTCATGATGCTCAAGCGCGGGCTCGAGCGCTGGACGCACACCACCCCCGGCGCGGTTTACGCCATCAAAGGCTGCCCGATGCACGAAGAGCCGCTGCACCTGATCCCGGCGGAGTTGCGGCCCGAAATCGAAAAGCATTACGGCATTTATATCGAAGGTGAACTCTGCCCCCAGTGTCGTTATTATCTGGAACACAATTACAACGGCAGGCATGAGGACATGATGGTCGAGCGCATCGTCTTCTCCGAAAAAGACCGCGTCGGCATCGGCACCTTCGCCCCCTCCGACCCGAAATCGCAGGACATTACCGAGCTGACCGGCTCGATTGACCTCTCCACCATCGGCGAGATCGGCGTCGAATCAGACCCGCGCGCTTACCGCTTCGACGGCGAACTCAACATCGCCAACCGCGGGATGATGGAGTTCATCGAAATCCTCAAGTGCGACGAGAAGTTCCTCTACTCGCTCCTCACGCTCTCGCAGGAGCAGAGCATCAAGACGGGTCGCTTCGCCATGATTTACGCCGACGAAGTGATCATGTCGCACACCAACGAGAATGAGTACAACGCCTTCGTCGGCAACCGTAAATCCGAAGCGCTGCAGGACCGCATCATCATGATCAGGGTTCCCTACAACCTGAAGGTCTCGCAGGAAGAGAAGATTTACGAGAAGCTTCTGAGGCAGAGCGAAGTACTGCGGAACGTCCACATCGCCCCGCACACGCTGCGTGTCGCCGCGATGTTCGCGGTCATGACCCGGCTGGAAGAGCCGAAGAAGGCCAGTGTGGACATCGTCAAGAAGATGAAGCTCTACGACGGCGAGGACGTCGAAGGGTTCAAGTCGCGCGACGTGCGCGAGCTGAGGACCGAAACCGTGCGCGAGGGGATGGATGGCATTTCGCCGCGCTACATCATCAACCGCCTCTCGAACGCGCTCGTCCGTGACGGCGTGACTTACATCACGCCGATTGACGCGCTGCGGACGATCAAGGACGGCTTCGAACAGCACACGGGCATTTCGAGCGAGCAGCGCGAGCGCTACATGAACCTGATCGCGCTGGCCCGCCGCGAGTACGACGAGATCGCCAAGACCGAAGTGCAGCGCGCTTTCGTTTACTCGTTCGAGGAGATGGCGAAGAACCTCTGCAATTCATATCTTGATAACGTCGAAGCCTATTGCAACAAGGAGAAGTTGAAAGACCCGATCACCGAGGAGCCGATTGAGCCGGATGAGCGTCTGATGCGCTCCATCGAAGAGCAGATCGGCATCTCCGAGAACGCGAAGAACACCTTCCGCCAGGAGATCCTGATCCGCATCTCTTCGTATTCGCGCAAGGGCAAGGCGTTCGAGTACAACTCGCACGAGCGGCTGAAAGAGGCCATCGAGAAGAAGATCTTCGCCGACCTGAAGGACGTGGTTAAGATCACGACCTCGGCCAAGACGCCCGACGCCGACCAGCTGCGCCGGATCAACGAAGTCATTGACCGGCTGGTCAAGGATCACGGGTACACGACGGAGAGTGCCAACGACCTGCTGCGTTACGTCGGCACGCTGCTCTCGCGGTAAGCGCGGGCGCGCACGGTCGGAACCAGTCGTCACAGCAGACGCCCGCACGGCCTGTTTCAGGGGTGCGGGCGTTCTGGTCTTTGGAATCACGCGCAGGAAGGATGTAAAATCCTGCCGCCCGAATTGCCCGGGGGCCACTTGAGGTAAGCATTATGTCAGTTCAACGCAACGACTGGTCGCTCCAGCGCAAAGGCATCATTGACCAAGACCGCCACAAGGAGCGCGTCAAGGACGCGATCAAGAAGAATCTCGGCTCGATTGTCTCCAATGAGTCCATCATCCTCTCGAACGGGCGCAAGACCGTCAAGATTCCGATGCGCTCGCTCGACGAGTACAAGTTCCGCTTCGATTACCGCAAGCGCAAACAGGTCGGACAGGGCGACGGCAAGACCAAGGTCGGCGACGTGATCGGGCGCGAAGGCCAGCAGGGGCAGGGCCAGGGGTCGGGCGAAGCGGGCAGCAGCCCCGGGCAGGATTACTACGAAGCCGACGTCAACATTGACGAGATCGCGGCACTGATTTTTGAAGACCTCCACCTGCCTTACCTCGAAGAGAAAGCGAAGCAGGCCGTTCAGGCCAAGACGACGAAATTCACCGAAATTCGCCGCATCGGCGCGCTCTCAAACCTCGATAAGCGGCGCACGATTCTTGAAAACATCCGCCGCACCGCGCGCGAGCAGGGGGAGGCAAAGCTCGGCAAGTTCAAGAAAGAGGACATGCGCTTCAAGAGCTGGGAGGAGGAGTTCAAGTACGAATCGAACGCCGTCGTGCTGGCCATGATGGACGTCTCGGGGAGCATGGGCGAGTTCAAGAAATACATCGCCCGCAGCTTCTACTTCTGGATGGTACGGTTCCTCAAAACCAAATACGATAACGTCAAAATCGTTTTCATCAGCCATCACACCGAAGCCAAAGAGGTCACCGAAGAAGCCTTCTTCACTCAGGGCGAATCGGGCGGCACGGTGGTCAGTTCGGCCTACAAACTCGCGCTCGAGATCATCGCCGAACGCTTCCCGCCGCGCGACTGGAACGTCTACCCGTTCCATTTCTCTGACGGCGACAACTACTATTCGGACAACGATGAAGCCGTGAAGCTGGCCGATAAGCTGATTGATACGTGCAACCTGTTCGGTTACGGCGAAATCGGCGAGGAAGGTTCGGCGAGTTACCGCCGCAGTTCGGGCGCGCTGCTCTCGATCTTCAATGACCGGCTGAAGAACAAGGAGCGTTTCGTCGGCGTGCGGATTGACGACAAGGAAGAAGTCTATCCGGCGCTCAAACAGTTCTTCGGCAAGCGCGGCATTGAAGCCTGAGATCACAGATCAACAGGACGCGCCGGAAAAGCGGCGAACTATTCAGCGTTATCCGGTCAGCCCGGCCCGGGATCGCCTGAAGATCAGAATGCCCAACCTGTTTCATGCCCCAGTCCCTTGATTACCCCGACAATCAGACCCTGATTGCGGAACTCCGGCAGTTCACTTCCCGTCGCGAGTTTCAGACGTCGGAGGCCTGGAGGAAGCACCAAGAGCGGCTGACAGAGTTGCTGGGAACCCCACGGCTATTTCCCGCCATTAACGCCCGGCCCGTGCTGCGCGATTTCCTTCGCATTGCCCACTGGAACCTCGAAAAAGGCAAATACCTTGACGCCGCGATTGAAGCGTTCCGTCAGCACCCGGTGCTGCGTTTCGCCGATCTGATCTCGGTCAACGAGGCGGATGTCGGGATGAACCGTTCGGGGCAGCGATTCGTCGCGCGGGAGCTTGGCGAGGCGCTGGGAATGCACGTGGCGTTCGCCCCGGTCTATCTGGAGTTCTCGAAAGGTTACGGCGACGATCTGGAAATGCCGGGGGAGAATACGATAGCGCTTCAGGGCAATGCGATTCTCTCGCGGCATGAATTGCGGAATCTGCGCATCATCAGACTACCGGTCTGTTACGACCATTTCGGGCATGCGGAAAAACGCATCGGTAATCGCAACGCCTTGGCGGTGGATCTGGAATTCAATGGCCGCCCGCTCGGTTTTGTCACCACACACCTTGAAGTGCGCAACTCACCTGCCTGCCGCGCCAGACAGATGGCAGCGATCATCTCTGAGCTGGAAAAATCCGGGGCGCCGCACTCATCCGTCATTGCGGGAGATTTCAACAGCAACACGTTCGCGCGCGGCGGGCGCTGGCGCACGCTGCGCGGGTTTGCGCGAATCCTTCTCTCCAGGCCCGAAAAGCTGATGCACGAGATCGCCGCGCCGCAACCGCGCGAGCCGCTTTTCGACCTGCTGTACCGGCACGGCTTCAGCGAGCGGGGGCTCAATGGCGAAGGGGTGACCTGCCGCGTGCCGCTGACCATCCTCGAAGACAGATCGCGCCTGCCCGGAATCTTCGCCGAGATCATCGAGCGCAAGCTCGCGCGGTATAACAATCAACTTGATTTCCGCCTGGACTGGCTGATCGGGCGTGACGTGGTGCCGCTCATTGACGGTGAGGTGATTGACCAATCAACCGGCATTGCGAGCCTGTGCCCACAGACGGTCACGGGCCTGAAGAACGAAAAAGGGGGGCAGATTTCCGATCACGACCCGATCACGGCCGATCTTCGCATTGACTGATTGATGACGGGTCGCAGGCAGCACCCTGTGGCGCAAGGTGAAAGTAACACTCAGCGATAAATGTGTTCGCCCCGGTTGTTCTTCCACTCACGCTCGAAGTACGCAGCATCTTCTTCATTACGCGAGTTGACGCCCATCACGATGCCGCCTTCATTGATGCCAGCCTCGTAGGCTTCGGCATGCTCCCTGAGGATGCCTGCCCGCTCCATCGCGTCAATCGCGCTGCCTGTCAGTTTGCCCGCACCGGCCAGCGCTGCCCAGAGCGGCCCTGCGATTACGATGCCAATACCCGGCAGCGCAAGCATGCTTCCGACCGCGGCCACGGCCCCTGCGATCGCGCCGATTTTACCGCCAGTCTTACTGGCGGTCTCCGCGTCTTCCTGAGCCTTGCTGTCCAGCCCGGTCTCAGTCTCATCAGCAAAATACTTCCGCCGCGTCTCATCTGACATCAGCAGGCTGATGTCGTCTCTGTCATAACCACGATTGACGGCTGACTGCCAGGCGCGCTCGGCGCCCTCCTTGTCCCTGAACAGCCCAGTCACCATCCGTGATTCCTTAGTTGATGAAGCTGTTGAATTTGCCATCCCGTTGCCTCCTGAGTTGTCGCTCGACCGCTGTCAGCGGCCCGTCATCGCCCCGGCTCATCCACGTGTTGCCTGAACTGACATCTCTATCGGAATACTTCCCCGTATGTCTGTCCGGTTGCGTACTGAGGCGAATAAAACGTCGTGTCCCTGCTCCCCCGGGGAACCCTGACGGTTCAGGCAGATGGCCTTGAAATTTTATCCGGATGAATCTGGCAAAGCGGGGGCGATTCGTGGAGAATGTGCAACCGGGAACGACGACCACAACACCTCCAGACCGCAACATCACTTGCTATGGCAACACCAAAATTATCCCCTCAGACTTCGCCGCCCTTTCCCGGATTTGAACTCACTGTCTCGTGGCAGGCACGCCTGACTGACGGGAGTCTGATCCGATGCGCCATCGGCTTCTGCTCCGAAGAAATTGCCCGGAAGTTTTACCAGCGGATCAATGCGGCGACTGATGATGTCCCTGAAAAAGTTCTGCTGCGCGGTGACTATACGAAAGTGAAGCAATGGGCTCCCGACGCCGTGATTGAAAGCGTCGGCTGAGGGCCGCAAAAGCTGACCATCTCGCCCTGCCCGGCATCCGGTTGCTCCTTCAACGGAAGTTCTGGCCCGAAATGCCCCTTCATTGTCCTCGGCGGGCCTCGTCGCCGGAGAATCAGGCTGTTAGTATCGGCCCTTCCCCCGGGGACGCGTTACGCGACGGTCATCCGACCGGGATTGACCTTTAACCCAGAGGAGACGCGACGAGATGCTTTTACCGACAGAGATCCCTATTCAACAATCAGCGCTGCTGGTGATAGATGCTCAGGATTCCTTCAAAGCGACGAGCCGCTGGGAGCGCCGGAATAACCCGCAGTTCGAGGCGAACGTCGGACGACTGATTGAGCTTTACCGGGCCGCGGGCCTCCCTGTTATCTATTTCCTCCACACCGACGGCGACGAGGGCTTCGAGACCGGCAGCAGGTATTTCAAGCTGATGGATTTCATCTCGCCGCGCGCGGACGAGCCCGTCATCGTCAAGGACACGCGGAATGTCTTCACCAGCACGGGGCTCGCGGCGCTGCTGCTCGCGAAAGGCGTCAGAAGGGTGGTCATTACAGGCATCCAGATGGAACAATGTTGTGAGACTTCGGCGCGCGTGGCCGCCGATCTGGGCTACGCGGTGGATTTCGTGACCGAAGCGACGATGACTTTCCCCATCCCGAATCACGACCGTCCGGGCGAAGAGCTGGGGGTGGATGCGATCTGGGAGCGAACCGAATACGCGCTGCGTGGCCGCTTCGCCCGGATCACCACGGTTGCCGAGCTGGCCGGCGAGTTGAAAGGAGCGTCCCGCTTATCCGAAAAGTAGTCTTCGCCTTATTCCCGAAGTGTGAAATCCTGGACATCGCCGGCCCGCTTCAGACCTTTGACGAGACCAACGCCTGCGGCGGCGCGTACAAAATAATCCTCTCTGCGACCGCCGGGAGCGTCGAGACTGCACAGGGTCTCATGATGGCCGGGCTCGAGCCTCTCCCTGCCCCCGAAAGCGGCGATCTCGTGGTGGTGCCGGGGTTCAGACTCCGGGATTACAATATCCCATCATCTCTGAAGAAGTGGCTGCAGCTCGCCGATACGAGAGGCGCTTACCTTTGTTCTGTCTGCACGGGGGCGTTTGTGCTGGGGGAGGCGGGACTGCTGGATAACCGTCACTGCACCACGCACTGGAAGCGGATCGGCGAGTTGCAAAGCCGTTTCCCGAAAGCGAGGGTCGTTTCGGACCGGCTCTTCGTTCATGACCGGAACATCACCACGAGCGCGGGGATCGCTTCCGGAATTGACATGGCCCTGTCCTTCGTCGAACAGCATCACGGGCCCCTCGTCACGGCGGCAGTGGCGCGGGAGATGGTCATCTACATCCGCCGCGACGGCCATCACAATCAGGAGAGCATTTACCTCAGCCACCGGACGCACCTGCATGCCGGGATCCACGAGGTGCAGGGCTGGCTCATCGCGCACCCGCAGGCGAAATCCTCGCTCTCCGAACTGGCCGGGCTGGCCGGAATGAGTCCCCGCAATCTGACGCGCACCTTCAGACAGGCGACGGGAGTCTCGATCAGCGAATTCAGGACGCGGCTGAGGCTCGAACTCGCCCGCAATCTGCTCAATGACCCGGCGCTGACGATGGAGATGATCGCGGCCAGAAGCGGGTTCAATGACGCCCGGCATCTGCGCCGGAGCTGGAAGAACATCTTCGGAGATTCGCCCGCACAGAGCAGGAGAAAACGCTCGGGACAGGATCAGCTCAGCAAAGCGTCAGTCAGGGCTTAATCCTCATCATCGCTGACAAAAAGATTGAGTACGGCGCTGACTATAGTGATCACCAGCGCGCCCACGAAGGCCGACCAGAAATCGGTGATGCGGAAATTGATGCCGAAGGATTCAGCGAAGACAGCCGTCAGCCAGAGCATCGCCGCGTTGATGACCAGCGTGAACAGCCCCAGCGTCAGGACAATCAACGGGCAGGTCAGGAATTTGATGACCGGGCGCACGAGCGCATTGAGCAGGCCGAAAATCAGGGCCACGATGCCGAGTTGCCACCACTCGCCTCTGAAAGCCAGCCCGGGCAGCAGTTTCACCGCGGCGAAGATCGCGACGGCTGTGAATACCCATCGCAGAAGCAGCTTCATAATCTCCCCTCCATTCCTGCAGCTGTCTCTGGTGATAAACCGTTGATCTCCTGCAGGCGGCCATTAGTCATTCCCCCACACGCTACGGCAAAATCTCACGTAGGGGTTCCTGTCTTACCAATGAGCGAGATACTATCACCGAGGAGAAGATGACGTAACCGATGGTCAGATCTCAGGACAGGAGCGCGCAATGATTACCAGTCAGGATCACCGGTCACGGTGATGACGCAAATGTGAACGTTGTCAGGTTGAACTTACTTTCGAATCAGCCAGACTTCTGCCACCTGACAGCCGCGCCCGGCTCCACGCGTATCCGGGGCCTGTGTCCAGGCCAGATCCAATTCGCCGTCGGCGGTCGCCTCGCGCGGGATGTCGAATTCCAGCGGGCGATACTCCTTCCGAATGAGCGAGTGTATTTCAAACTTATCGTCGGCGACGAGCCGCATTTCGCGCCGGTCGCCGGTGTAAACGACCCGCACTTTATACTGTGCCGTGCGATCAAGGCCGGCGTAATGCATTCTAAGCGGCGCGTCGTAATATGATTCCGCCACGTCCCACCACGAAGACGGCCCGACTGGTTGCAGGCCCATCCCGATCAGGGCGAAGTCGTTGGGGGTTGGGCTGGCCGAGCCTTCCGTCGTGTTGACGATGCTCGTGACGCTTGACGCGAGGAACGACGGGTCTTTATCAAAGCCCTCGCCGCGCACCAGATGCGGTTGCCTGACAGGGTTGCCGAGGTCGTCGTAAAACCCTCCGGGTCCGGGGTTCTTCCAGTTGATGATCTCGTCAATACGTCCGGCACGTTCGCGTTCGGGGGCGGGCTTGCGCAATTCGGCGAACTGCTCTTTCAGCCACAGCCGGTTGTTAAGCGGGAAATCAATCGTATTGAGATTCGCCCCGCGACCGACGGCGATGGCCTGATACTTCTCAATGCTCAGCTGCATGCGGATGCTCTGAAACAGCGCTTCGCCGAGTTCGAAGACGCGCGCACGCAGGTCCTGCGCGACCCGTTCGGTCACGGCGCGGTCCAGAACCTTTTCGGCCTCAGCCATCGCCGCGAGCGCACCCATACGGCGGGCGTCACGTAGTTTCTCGAGCGCCTGCTCTTCCAGCGAGGTTTCGTAAATCAGACGGCTGCGCACGTAGGCATCGTAGTAAGCACGATAGAGCGCCTGCTGGAAGCGCCAGTTGAGCAGGTCCTGCGGCGTGGCCGCGCGTTCGAGGCTCTGGAATTGTTGCAGCGTCGTCGTGATGCCGCCGTTCGTCAGCACCGGCCCGACCCAGTTGCGTTCGAGCGCGAGCAGGCCCTGCGCGAACTGATCTTCCAGCACCGGGCCGATGAAGTAGCGGCTGTATTCGCGCAGGATATCAACGACATTGGCCTCCGGGTTCCACCCCAGGGCGCTCCAGACGACCTTGTTCACGTCGTCATTGCAGCCTTCGGAATATGTAATGAAGCCGACCGTATAAGGTTGCAGCAGGCGGAAGATGCCCGCCATCTGCGTCGGCCGCGGGTTGATGATCTCACGAGCTTCGGTGAGCGCAAAGGCCGTGTCCCAGTCGGGCACCGGGAACTGGCAGTGCCGGCTGTGTGTGATGTCCGGGTAATGGCGGATCGGATACTTCTCCGGGACGGCGGCGCGCAACTGCGGCAATGACAAACGGCATTGGGGGCCGTAAACGACCCCGGAGAGCCAGCCCGGCCCGGTCTTCACGATGCCGAGAAATTCGTCCATCCACTGCCGGCTGAAGCCCTGTGGCGCAACCCACATCCCGGCTTTCGGGTGAGAGCGGTGCAGGTTCCCGGCCTGCTTTTCGAGCAGGGCCATCAGGTATTTCGGCTGCGTGTGGCCCGGATCGCCGCCAGGCACGAGGACCGCGTCAATCCGCGGCAGCTTTTTGAAGACCCCGCCCCATTCGTTCAGGGCGAACTCCACGGTCTTCGGGTCGGAGTAATCCTGATCGAGGGCCGGGTACCAGATCCACACGTCAATGCCGTATTCATCGCAGATGCGCGACATAGCCACCATCATGTCAATCTGAGGCAGCGGGAAATGCGGGCTGTCGGCGGCGTCATCAGAGCGCGGCGGGATCAGCTCAATTGCGTTCGAGCCGAAGACGATCAGGTCGCGGATGTACTGCTCCCACATCTGCGCCGTCCACCCGTCGTAGGAGTTGGTCTTCGGGCGGAAGCCGAGCTGGTGGCCGCGCAGCGGGTACTTTGGTGCGGTGCTGATGTTGAGGTCGCCCGTGATCGTGACTCTGCGCTTCGTCATGCTCATCGCCCGCAGCAAATGACCGACGCCGAAGAGTATTCCACGCGCGTCATCGCCGGTGACGGAAACTGCCCCGCCCGCGGCCTTGAGCCGATAGCCTTCGTGGACGAGCGGCGCTTTCGGGCCGGCGCGGTTGATCGAGATGACCGTCGTGCCGTCGGTCGGGGCTTTCGCCACTCGCTGCCAGCGAATCTGCGTGCGCCTTTCGACCTCTTCAATCAGCATCTGCACGGCTTTGTTTTCGGGGCCGCTGAAATCCGCCGGCGCGAAGACGACGGCGCTGGTGAGGTCAATCTCTGACTGCGCGGCGCGGGCGAGCGACTGGTCGTCGAACGGCTGATATTGGGCACAACACAACACGAGCGACAGGACAGAGGCTCTCAACAGAAATCGCTCTGAAATCATTTTTTCTCCTCCCGGAATTTCCGGATGTTGCGACGAATGGCGGCGGGAATCGTAACCCTGCTTTGCGCCGGGATAATATAATGCCTTGGTTCCTGTGTTCCATGCCGGGCCTTTCATGACCGACACTTTTTTCCGCGTCCGGTCGTGAATTGATCAGATTCCGGAGAGGATGGCACTTCCTGCACTACCTGAAAGGACAATGAGGTGGCTTGATGAACGGATCACAACTTCGAGCGGCGTTGCGCGGCGGGCAGCGTGTTTATGGCACCCTGATCATCTCCACTTCCCCGCAATGGCCCGCGGCGGTCAGGGCGACGGGGGTTGATTTCGTCTTCATTGACACCGAACACATCACGATTGACCGGACGACGCTCGCGTGGATGTGCCAGACGTATCGCGCGCTCGGCCTCGCGCCGGTCGTGCGCATCCCCGAACCCGACCCGTATCAGGCCACTGTCGCGCTGGACGACGGTGCCTGCGGCGTGCTGGCGCCTTACGTGGAAACGCCCGGACAGGCGAAACGTCTGCGCGGCGCCGTCAAACTGCGGCCTCTCAAAGGCCGCCTGCTCGAAGGTGTGCTGAATGGAGAGCGCCAGCTTGCCTCGCCCCTCGCCGAGTACGTTGACGAACGTTGCTCGAACAATGTCCTGATGATCAACATCGAGAGTGTCCCGGCCATCGAGGCGCTCGATGAAATCCTGTCAGTCCCGGGAATTGACGCCGTGCAGGTCGGGCCGCACGACCTGTCGTGCAGCCTCGGCGTGCCGGAGCAGTATGAAGACCCTCGCTTTGAGGGGGCGATCCAGACGATCATCGCGAAATCGAGGGCGCACGGCGTCGGCGTCGGAGTGCATTTCTGGGACGGCATCGAGCATGAGATCCGCTGGGTCAGATCGGGCGCGAATCTGATTGTGCATTCCGGCGACATCGCGCTGTTCGCCAACGCGCTGCGCGCCAGCATCCGGCGATTCCGCGAGGAGTTTGGTGATATTACTGGTCAGCCTGCCGGGAGTAATCTGATTGTCTGACAATGAGGCACCCCAGCCCCGGAGGCCTGCTCTGATGAGGTGCATTTCTGGCTACTTCAAAGTGAATCGAAAAGTGAGGACTCCCCGCATTCTGACAGGCGTTCCCGAAAGCTTGGGGGCTTCAAACAACCACTGCTTTGCGGCCTCCAGTGCCGCCTCGCGCAGTAACTCAGGCCCACTCACAGCCGTTGCTTCAATAACTTTGCCTTCTTCGGAGACAGTAATCTGCACCCGGACTTCTCCGGCGACGCCCCCAGCTCTTGCATCAGGCGGGTAGGCCGGTTGCACTCTCTTTCTTGATTGCCCTTGCAGCACTCCGCCTGAGACGGGCAGGTATCCGGGCTTCGGCTGACTGGCATCAGGAGTATCACTGGTTTTCGCCGCGTCTGCCTCAGAGATCAGTTTGAACGAGCCGAGGTATTTAGTAGCGACCTTGTCATGAAATTCGACAATCGGTTGAGGCAGCCCTTCATCTGGTGGCATAAGGATGATCGCCTGATAGGTGCGTTGACCGGCAATCACAAAGACTGATCGGATAATCTGTTTGTTCGAGGCGCTGACCTTTAGCTCCAGCGCAGGATGGCCACCGAGTGTCATCGGTTTTTCGCTGATGACTTTCCCATTATAGAGTGATGCATTGATAGCTAAACCTCTCAGAGGTCTAATCCGGCACCGGCAAAGAACGACTGGATCAGACTCGCTCTCTTCCGTAAACGGTTGACGGCAAGGTTCAGCTCAAT
>Ga0070741_10001360_pt1 | contig 75471 bp, 65 predicted proteins | sample Coa_R1_4_FD_66440 | JGI IMG/M metagenome (GOLD analysis project Ga0070741, IMG submission 66440) | Surface soil microbial communities from Centralia Pennsylvania, which are recovering from an underground coalmine fire - Coalmine... | ecosystem: Environmental > Terrestrial > Soil > Unclassified ...
AGCGAAGGCGGTGTCAAGGACAAAGATATCCTGTGCAGTCCCGAGGCACCGCTTTTTTTGCCAGAGAGGTTGAGGACCAAGACTCTGGAAATCTCACGCGAAATCACTCTGCGGCGGAACGTCGTTCCACCAACCATCGATTCGGCCCAAACATCGACCATGATTCTTCTATGCGAACATCCCGCCTCGTGCGGGATGCGAGAGCGCCCAATCAGTCCTGCGGTCTAGCTTGCGCCGACCAGGGGCACCCGCGGGCTACTCTCGAAGCGAACCACTTCCGGATACGGCTTCTGTGTGCGCAGCATCCAGTAGAGTCGTACGGCCAACTTGCGCGCCGCCGCCACCTTGGCCACCGCTTTCGGCTTCTGATGGCAGCGATGCAAATACTCTTTCTTAAACTGCGGATCCAGGCGCACCGCGCTCTGCGCCGCTTCCACCAACAACATGCGCAGCATGCGGTTGCCTTGCTTGGTGATTGCACTCAGCTTTTGTCGTCCGCCCCAAGAGTGCTCGCGCGGAATCAGTCCCAGATAACTGGCCACCTGCTTGCCTCGTGGAAATCGACTTACATCGCCCATGGTCAGCACATAAGCCAGAGCCCAGAGCGGTGATCGGTCCCACGCCAGGTTGGGTTTGCAGGAGAAGCGCCCTTTTGTCTCCTTGCGCTTCTGCTTGCACCGCCTGGTCGAGCGGCTCGATCTGCTGGTCGAGCATCGCCATCAACCCCAGCAAATCATCTCTCCGACGCCCTGCCCACGCTCGCAATGGCAACTCGCGCAGCACCTGCTGTCCCGCCTTACTCCACAACTTGCGCTTACGCTGCACTCCCTGATTCGGGCAAAGGTGTTGCAGTTCGTTTTTCACTCGGCTGCGGATCTCCACCAGTTTGTGCCGATGCAACACCAACTGCCGCAGATCCCGCACTTCACTCGACGGCATCCAGATGCGCGGAAACCGTCCTTCCACCAGCAGCTTCAGCATGTGCGCCGCATCCCGCTTGTCCGTCTTTTGCAGCCGCACATAACTGGCATGAATCTGCGCCGCATCTCCCACCCACAACTCGTGCCCCAGTTCGGCCAGCAGGTCCACCAGCCAGTAACAGTTTCCCGTCGCCTCCATGCCAATCAGCGCCGGCGCCGGCAGTTGCGGTAAAAACGCTCCGCCTCACCGTCGGCCTGCACCAACCGCTGATCGCCGGTCTCGCCCGTCTCCGTATCCAGCCAACTCACTTGTTGCCAGCTGGGATGGAAATCACATCCTATAATCATCATCTGCGAAGGTTCCTTTCTCCCCAGCGTCTTTGTCCTCAAACCAAGACTACCGGGTCAATCGTGCCTTCGCTCTTATCCAATCAATCCTTGCGCTTTGGCAAGGGCGGGACGCCAAAATGCCCGCGCAATCGCTCTGACGTAAAAGAATGCTAAGCGACGTGATCGCGAAAGGAAATCTCCGTCCATCCTTCATCGACCCGTACCGGCCCAATCTCACTCAGCGCGTAAAATCGGTAACTGCTCCGTCTCCAATTCTCCGGCACGGCTACTAGTCCGCGCTTGACTGGATTCTGGTGCATGTAATTCAATTTCTCGATTCGCTTTTTAGCCGTCCAAACATTGAAGTCGTAAAACCTCGTTTGCCAAAACGGGGAACGCTCGGGTGGCCAACCCTTCTTAAGATTTGACCTATCGCGTGCCCAACTCCTTTGCGGACGAGTGGGATTCATCACGAACTCACTGAAACCATCGCAGCCGACATCGGCAACTATTGCGAAACCCGGCAATGGATTGCGGTTAGCAAACTTGCGCTGATGCCAGTACGGATAGATCGGCGTGACACCACTCGCCCGATCCAGCTTGGCTACTTGCTCATTTGGACTGCGGCCAGATTCTGCCGCAATTGATCTTCATTGCGAGCTCCGATTATCACGCTCGAAACCGTGGGACGCGTGTGGGTGGCCCACTCAAGGCGCTCTTAGATTGAGTGGGCATGTTGGCTCGTCATGGACTTAATCCGTTTCAGTCCACTTAACATAGGACAATTTAGCTTGTCAGTTGTTTTCGGTACTTATGCCGGTTGACCCACACAACAGCCTCCAACATATCTTACCTGCAACGGCTGGGCTACCCCGCCTAGAGGAGACTCAGAGGAAGAACTTGTCCTGGCTTTCCTGCCGATGCAACATAAGAAGTATGCGCGCTCGGATACTTTCGACGTTGGTTTTCTGTCTGCTTAGCCCTTTCGTCATTCACACCCTGGCGCAAGAAAAACCAGAGAAGTCGGACGCCGCGATCATTCGTGCCTTGGAATCGAAGTGGATGGCTGCGTATAAACAGCGGCAAGTTGCCACGCTATCCTCGCTGCTTGCAGACGACTACGTTATCACTATTGAGGATGGTAGCACCTACGGGAAGGTTGGCTTCATCAGCTATAACGCGGGTGCATTGCGAGTGGATACCGTGGAAATGTCGGACCTCAACATTCGCATGCACGGCAATATAGCGGTAGTGACAGGTGCCTATCACGAACGAGGCGAGTCGCGCGGCAAACCCTACGACTATCACGACCGGTTGACCGATGTTTGGATGAAGAACGGCGGAGAATGGCAGCTCATCGCGTCGCACTATAGCTTTCCAGCGAGCCTTTAGGGATAGTAGCTTGGCTGGTTAGCCACAGAGGCGCTCCGAACCTACCCATAGTTGCGCCAGATCTCTGAGGTTATCTTTGTATGTACGCGTTACTAAGTATTCCTTCCCACCTTTTACACGCAGCCTGTACTCCCCCGTCGGTAAAGGTTGGACCTCCTCCACGGCCGAAATATTTACGATGACCGAGCGGTGGATGCGAATAAAACCGTAGGGCTTAAGTTTCTCCGCCATGGACGAGAGGGACTCGCGCAGCAAATAGGGATTGGGTCGATGCCGTAATGAAACGTAATTGCCTTCGGCTTGTACTGCCACGATCTCGGCTAAATCCAGGAATCGGATTCTACCCTTTGCCTTGAATGCGATTCGTGGCGCCTGTCGTTTTGCTATAACCTCCAACTGCCGCAAGACTCGGATGAGTTTTGCAGCATCAACTCCGGTTGAGGGAAGCAATGATGTATCTGCAGATTCGTTTTCAAAAAAATCCCGCCTCCTTTTGATAGGGCAAATCGTATCCCCCTGCAGTGGGTTAGCCGAAACTTCCGCATTAGCGTGAGCGGCTTGTCGAACAAACATCTCACCTGCAATAGCCTTCTGATCCTGAATCTCGCGAGCGCTCATAATGGAACCCCTCGCATTGCTCTCTCTTTTCGACTTCCTGCTACATCGAGCGGGACTGACGAACGTCCTGCTTCTAAATGAAATGGTCCTACATAACCGGAGCAGCGGATCCGTCTGACCACCTACCCACGGGAATGATAAACACATCGATCGGTTGAGCGCCTTTGAATTGTGGAGTCAGCATTACCGGTGATTTCGGCAGATTCGGCGCCCCAAGCCTTGCCATCCAGCGGAGGCGCATAAACCATCAAGTGCGCCAGGTTGTGATCGTCGCTATCGGTGAGATAAGCTTCCTTCGACATCATGTAACTCATCGCGCCGGGTTCGAGTGGTGGCAGTTCACCTTTATCGAATGCCGCCTTGTTGCCCTCGATGATCTCAGCCTTCGTTCGCCCTGCTAATACCATCTCTGTTCTCTTGTAAGTAGTCGGCAAAACGGAGCGCGCGGCTGGCGGATTGAAACAGATTGGGCCCCGAATTTTGGGGTTCCAAAACTCCGGAGCGTCCGAAGGGGACATCCACCCTCGCTCCACGACGCACACAAAACCGTTTTTGCCTTCGACTGCAGTTTCGTAGCCATGCGGCCCGAGGGCTAGAATCTTGGCGTCGCGGGATATGGCATCCGGTGCAGCGCTTCGAGCCAAAGCGATCTCGGCAGTTCGATCCGGCATAAGGTACTGATCGAGTGGTGCCATGCTCGAATACGATGTTTTGGGTGCCTGTGCTTGCGCTTGCCTCATCCCAATCACGCCAAGTGAGAGAACGAAACTTAGAGAAGTCATCACTGCCAATTTTGCTTGGTTCATCAGATCCCCTTGCATCAGAATTTGCTATCGATGCCTAATAACATGCTTCTTCAATGCTGCCCGCCCTTTGTGCAATTGACGAGGTGCGCGAAGAGACCTCAGCCATTCCACGATATTTCTGATTCCGACTTCCCACACCTTCGCATCTTGAGCATTCTTTGCCAACACTTCGTGGCCTTCGATCATTGCAATCAGAAAGCTCGCGGTCTCTTCCGGAACCAAGTCACGGCGCACTGTTCCTTCAGACTGTCCCCTCCGCAAAGCGATGGCAATACCTTCTTGCCAGGCATGGAAGATTCTCTCCAATCGCTTGCGGAATTTTTCATCGAGCTGCGACATCTCCTGCGCCAAATTAACCAGGGGACAACCGCCCTTTACGTCTCTTGGCCGATGTGGTATCGCCCGTACAATGCCGATCAAAGTATCAATAGGGTCCTTGTCCTTGCTCCGTTGCAGAGGGAGCATCCACCTCTCGCTGGTGAGTTTTGCGACGATCTCTTCGATAATGGCATATCCCAGAGCTTCCTTGCTTTCGAAATGGTAGTAGAGCGCTCCCTTGGTGACATTGGTGGCGGCAAGAATTGTATCGATGCCAGCACTCTGGAAGCCGTATCTGTAAACCTCCCGAAAGGCCGCTTGCAGCAGGTGTTCTCGCGTGCGCTCAGGATCACGGGCCCTTCGCTTCCCCTCGTGACCGGCTAACATACCGACAAGTATGTATGTTGGTCATTTGAAAAGTCAACCGAAATGTTAGGACTGAACTCTTTGCGATCTCGAATTCCGTAATTACTCGCATAGGTCTGTATGGAAAGTTGGAGAAATAGTCGCTCTAGCCGTTTTGCGATCATCCCACGAGGTTGTTAGTCCGTCACTCTGCTGGCCAATCTGAAATGTCTGGCCTGTTGTGTCAAGTAATTGTTCTGCAGATGGAACGCCACATGCCTCCTCTCTGAATTGCACATGAACGATTAGACCGGCGTCGAGTAGACACACGGTGGAAATCGCCGCTCATCTCGGCACGGAGACTTGCTCGACGAAAAGGAGAAGACATGAGGGTACTAAGACGGTTGCGGAATTTCTGGATACTGTGGGTTACGACGGTTGTTCTGGCTTGCTTCAGCAATGCAGTCACTCAGGCGAGCTACAGAGTTACCGATTTGGGCGCTCAGGGCAAGGACAATTTGGGTTGTGCCATGTCCGTTAATAATGAGGGCTGGACGGAGATCATGGCTGGGAACCTGCCACCGGGGCAGCAGGATAACATTGGCGGACAACTTCTAAACGGACGCGCACTGATAGACGTCGATGGATTCAAGCTCGACCTGGGCACGCTCGGAGGGCTGAATAGTTGGATGAACTGGGGCGAGATCAATGACTTCGGGCAGATAGTAGGTTATTCCGAAACAAGTGTGCCAGATCCGAATGGCGAAGACATTTGCGGCTTCGGCACACACCTTACGTGTCGCCCGTTTCTTTGGCAATTCTTCCACATGAGGGCGCTCCGCACGCTCGGCGGAAATAACGGGCAGGCGAGCGCGATCAATAACCATGGGCAAATCGTAGGATTTGCGGAAAACGGTGTGGTGGACTCCACATGCCCGCCTCCCCCTTTCCCGCGTAATCGGATTCAGTTGCCAGTGTTGTGGGAAAGGGGCAAGGCGCGAGCTCTTCCTACGGTGGATAGCGATCCAGACGGGGACGCATTTTGGATCAACGATCAAGGCCAGGCCGTAGGCGACTCGGGAAACTGCACCGGAACGATTCTTCACGCCGTATCGTGGGAAAACGGCAACGCCTCCGCGCTTCCTGACTTCAAAACTGGCGCTATCGCCTACAGCATTAACAACCAGGGCCAAATTGTTGGGACAGTCGGCAGTGCTGACAACACAACCCAATATGGCGCGCTTTGGCAAAACGACACGCTCACAAGCCTTGGTATTCTGCCGGGAGATTTTGGCGGCATAGCCAGCGGCATCAACAACAAGGGCCAAGTGGTGGGAAGCAACTGGGACTCCAACTTCAACTGGTCCCATGCTTTCATCTGGCAGAACAATGTTATGACCGACCTCAACACGCTGTTTCCTGCCAGCTCCAACCTCTTCGCAGTCATGGCTAACAAGATCAATGAACAGGGACAAATCTCGGGAATGGCAATCGTACGAAGCGGGCCCCATACAGGTGACATCCACGCCTTTCTCGCGACCCCGGTGAACGAAAGTATAGGCAGGTCGGTTGCAGAGGTCGCACCTACGCGCCCGAAATCCAATTTGCCCGTGAACGCTGGCAACCAGCTTTTGCCGAGATTCGTACTCGGCCAATTTGCCCGCTAAAGGATTTGTTTCCCGAGTGTGTGCATTCGCGATGCTGGTGCTGGGATCGATTCCCTAACGCGAATGCACGCACTTGTCGCGGCTTTCATCATGCCGCGGGTGATCCGTCCTCTTCTGCCATAACTTCTCATCTTCCGCCACAGCTTTTGTCATCTAATCAGCCCAAATTCACTTGTCAAATCCAGCTACTTACCTTATCTTTCCAAGACAAGTCTTACAGGGCCCCCAACTTCAAAATTCAAAAAAGGTGATAAATGCGACGCGTCCGCGCCATCACGTCTCCATATCAAATTTTTCTTGCCATTTGCATTTCGCTCTTCGCACTAATAACAGCCCAGGCTCAAGTTGCAACTCTCGACAACACCACTGTCACACCAACACCAGGGGTGGGACATGACTATATTCAAATGTTGTCTGAGATTGTGAACCCCGCAAACGGTTCGGTGAGTCTTCGTATTCAATTACCCGTTGCAAGTGGCCGTGGTATCACGCTGCCCTTTTCGATCGGGTACGACTCCAACTCAGTCCATCATTTGTTGCCGGGGAACTACCCTAATTACGGAACGGCATACTGGGCTTCAAACACCAGCTATTTGGCGCAAGGTGGATGGAGCTATTCGGTCCCTACAGTAAGCTTCGCACAATGGCCCGTACCAGCTGGAAATTATCCCAATAACCGATGCTTTCGGCAACCGCTGGCAGCAGAACCTGCTTGCGGGTTCGGTGGGTAGTGGACCACAACCGCAGTACAATTTCGACAAGAACAACCACGCAGCGGGTGTGACCAATGATGCTGACGGAAATGTTTTGAATGATGGCATCAACAAATACACTTATGACGCCGAGAATCGCCTTCTGACGCTCTACGGAGGTCCGGGCGAAAACAATGGTTATATTTACGACGCGGAAGGGCGGCGCGTGGTCAAGAACGATCCTGACTATGGACAATATTTATACGATATCTCAGGACACAGGGTTGCGGAACTCACCTCTACCGGATTATGGAATCGGGGTGAAGTTTATGACAGCAACGGACGTCATGTGGCTACATACACCGGAGGAGCAAGCGGTACGACATACTTTGATTTTGCCGACTCGCTTGGCACGGAGCGGGTGAGAACGACGGTCGCGGGCACGGTTTGCGAGACCATTACGAACCTTCCTTTTGGCGATGCTCAGGGAACAACAGGCTCTTGTGGTGATGTGAGCCCGGCGCACTTCACTGGCAAGGAACGCGACGACGATTCTGGCTTGGATAACTTTGGCGCGAGGCAATACAGCTCAGGCATGGGAAGGTTCATGCAGCCCGATTGGTCGAACATACTCTCTCCCGTACCGTACGCGAGCGTCGACGACCCGCAGACACTGAATCTGTATAGCTACGTAAGGAACAATCCAACTACGGTGATCGACCCGGACGGCCACTGCTGGGGAATTATTAGTTGGTGGCAACACGCTTGTAATGCGGCTGATGGTCTCGGTTGGCGCTCAGACGCGCAGGTCGAACAGGCCGTCCATGACGCTCGCGAATGGCTTCGCGAGAATACATCTTTTTCCGCAGCTCAGCAGGAAGGACTAAACGCTAAGCAAGCTCTTGCACTCTACAAGGGCTTTCAAAACCATGACCAAACGGTCGTTTCAGATGGGAAGAAGTGGACGCTTCAGTTTGTTTCAGTGCTGCCTGGAGTCATTCCGCCCAGACTGTACCGCGGTGGGACGGATCTGACCCCAAGGCCCGGTGACGTAAAAATAGACCCTGATACCGGCTTACTGAAAACCACGCATGGAGTTTCGTTGGACGCAGACCCCGCAAACCTAGGGAAATATGGCGGAACTAACGAGATTGACCAATCGACCATGCCGGAAGAACTTAAAATCGAACAACGCGGAATGAGGCCGGATCACTATGAAATCATGCCCCGCCAGCCGATGACGATGGAGCGGTTTAACGAACTGGTGAGTCAGATTAAGTTCAAATGAGAGACACAAAGCATAAAAGTGACATCCGCAGATTGGTGGTGAACATCGTCGAGTTTGTGGACGACCACCAGCCAGGCAGAGTGGCATGTACGCTCATAGATGCACGGGGAACCCAGCACCGATTTGTGGACAAGGTCCCAATTTTTACGTCCGAACACTTAGATAAGAAGAACACATATCCTCGATCGGGCCTTGTCCGCTGTACCGTATTGGACGAATGGCTGGATTCTGGCAATGAATTGGTGCGTGTGAGCACAGCAATACCCGACGACGTAGAGAGCACTAGTGGAATATCAGAATTCGTAGTTTTTGCTCAACAATTGAGCTAGAAATGTGCGATGAACGCTTTGGTGGAGCAAATGAAATCGATTAGTCATCGGTTCCCTCAGAACTTGAGATCAAACAGGTGGGGAAACCTGGGCATTGTGAACTGGCACCGCATGAACCGATGACAGTGGAAACGATATAACGAGCTGGCCGGCCAAGTAAGATTCAAGTAGGAGAAGCGCCATATGCACGCACTTAAACATCCAAAGCTCATTTTCAAAGAGGAGTTCGATGAGCGACTTGCATTTGACGTGGCTCAGAAGGGCTGGTGCGGAATCGCTATGGTCGAACTGCCGGAGGGGGGCAGCGTGGACGTATTTTTTTACGCCCCTACCAGGCTGGCGCAGGATCTAGAAGCCGACACCAAGGCTGGATATCCCTACGTAGCAGAGCCCGGCCTTATCGTAGTCCCAGAGGTTACGTTGCTATACATGGAAGCGGCCGTTGAACAGTTATACAAGCAAGGCTACTTTAAGCACTCGGTCCACTCAATTCAGACCGATGGAACCGAACCAGGATAAAAGTGACATGCGCAGATTGGTGGTGAACATCGTCGGGTTTGTGGACGACCACCAGCCAGGCAGAGTCGCATTTGACAATCAATGCACGCCCAAGACTTGCGGCACATCCGCTTTCAGTTTCAATTACACTTACGATCTCCTCGGCAATCAATTTACGTCTACCAATGGCGAAGGAGTAACGTTTACGTCCACTTACGGGGCGGGTGGCCCACACTTCCCAAGGTTTTGATCTCGCAGGCATCGCCTGACTGAGGGTGCCCCATCCTTCGCGTACATTGCGAAGGTGGGAGGCTCACGGACAGAACGTCAATGCAAAAGCGTGAGTGCCTCCGAAGTTTCATTGCCGGTTTATACTTCTTCCGATCCGTTCCGGCAGAGTATCTTCCCACCCTTGCGAAAACCGCGCGAAGATGGGGCACCTCTCAGTTTGGAATAATGCGGGCAAAAAAGCCAGAGGTGGCGAGACAAAGTGTTGGCGGTCACATTCTTTTTCCGCTTACCCGGCCTAGTCTGTTTATAGCCATGCCCAGCCATCCCCAGCGCTACTACGGCGTTATCATCACAAGACTATTCCCAAGACAGAAACTGCCGAAACATCTATCCCCTGAATATCCTTGACTCAGTTTCACGCGGCCTGATCCTGTGGTTTGTAGTTGAGTTCTTTGAAATTCACGACTATGTAACTACTTTGAATTCAACATTTTACCTGTAAATCTTTCAAGCTCTAGATTTTGGCGTGTAGTCATGAGCCAAGTAGGTGATTAAAAAGATTAACTTGGTTAGAGGGGGAGGGGCACCTCTGCTTCCGCAGTTTTTCCGCCGAACGGAAATTCCTACGGATTGAAATTGAAATAAGGATCCTTCGCCATGCGGATGAATGACGCTTCCGATGCCGGAGACGAGCTGATGCGCCAATCGGCTTCCTTGTTAATGTCGAACCATACGACACACTTGATGAGTGGGAAGCTGGTGCGCAGTGTGGGAATGATCTCGTCGATCCACTTGCCTTTGTCTCCACCAGCCTCGGCGGACGACATCTCTCCAATGATGATCGGCTTTTTCTTCGCTGCAAGCAGAGGGTAGATGTCTTTGAACACCTGTTGGAAGCTCTGCCAGCCTCCATTCTTCGTGCCCCAGTTGTACCCATCGACCCCTGTCCAATCGACGTACGAATCACCGGGATAGTAGTCCATGGTGGTCCGGTTGCCTCCGGGAGTGTCCGTGACGTTCGGACACCACGCCCAAACCACATTAGTCGCGCCCGAGGCAACGAAGATGTCATGAATGTGCCGATAAGCGGCGACGTAGAGTGTGGGATTATTGCCGCCCCACGCCTCGTCGCCATTCATCTCGGCGGCAAAATCCAGGAAGAACTTCTTGCCGAGCGCTTTCGCGCCTTTCGCACGCGCCACGATCGTCGCATCGAGGCTGCCATCGATAATCTTGGCAAAGTCGATGTTGTGGGGTTCCCAATTGACCAGAGGGATGCGTCCGGCCGCGAAGTCTGCCTTGGTGACGGTGCCGGTCCAGTCGGCGTTCCACGCGTAGTATGTCAGATGAACTGGGAGCATCCTCCCAACCTTCGCCGCCGTTTGGGGTACGCTTCCAGCACCGTAGTACAACCCGAGCAACGCACCTGATGCAGGCTCAAGAATAAAGGATCCGTTGGACGTCTGCTTGCCCGATGCTTGCATGGGCCCTGCGTTTATCGTGCCCGCAAGCAATAAGCTGACTAAAAAAATCGTTATAGTTGGCCAAGCGACTTTAAAAAAAGTTTTTCTCATGGCTATGCTCCGAGGGTTCCCAGAACTAGTTTAAATCGCAACCTAGAGAGAAGCGCAGGGCAGCACACACTTCATTCATCCGTGCGGGACTGGGCTGGGCCACCGCCCGAATTGCCGTCCTGCAAAACAGAGAGAAGCAGCAGTCTTCTCATGGAAGGTTCTCAGTTTTATTTCGATTCAGGCAGAACACCAAGAACCAGATATATCCGACCAATAGCGCCGCCACAATTACTTGAATAGTCGATTGTAAGTCAGGCTTGTTCACCCAAGCCAGAAGCGCCGCTATAGCGGCTGGTGTGAACACAGCCGCAGCAAACCACAATAATTTGGGAATTCGATGTTCTCGTGGTGGATTGAACGACTGCCGTAGAGCATGCCACACTAGGAGAGAGTTCACCAGCACGAGGACCAAAACTCCTACCAAAGCCGATGGATAAGACGGAATCACACGCCGAGCAATCAGCGCAGCGAGTAATACAACATAGATCACATCAAAGGTTATTATGGGATACAACCTAAGAGTTCCCCGTTCCAAATCTACTAAACTAAGCATCTGGCTTCTCCAATCTTCTAGGTTACTGCGGGCACCCCTCGGTTCCACTTAGAACGGGTGGCCCACTCAAGCCTGCTTTTGGCTTGAGTGGGGTAGTTCTGCAACCAGACAAAGTCTTCCCGCCGTTCGTTCGCGTTTTCGTGCTGTCCATTCCAACTCGATCTCCCGCGTCCATGCGAACGTTCAATAGCAGGTCCCTCCACTCCACAGATCATCGCATTTGCGATGATCTGTTCCGGTCGGGATGACAGAATTGGGAGATCTGAACACCCCACTCAAGCCAAAAGCAGGCTTGAATGGGGCACCCGTCCATCTGTCCCTCGGTTTTCGCCAACACTACTTCGGCATGGGGATCGACACAGCCTTGCCTGCGCCACGCTCGGCAATCCAGATCGTGTCGCCGGCAGGTTCGACTCCTGTGGGTGTGTTGAGTCCATCCTTGATCACGGTCACGCTTGCCTTATCGCCATTTATGGTTAGAGCGGAGATCTTGCCGCTGGCATTCTCGGCCACGATGAGCTTACCGTCCGCTGCACGCATTCCATCAGGCCCTTTTACCGGTTGGTCCATCCAGATATCGACAGGCGTCGCCGGTTTGCCAGTGGCATCGACGGGGATGCGGTAGAGCTTGTTGAAGATTACGTTGTTCACATAGAGCGTGCCATCCAGGAAGGTGATGCCATCAACGCCCCTAAGCGTCGCATGCTCCAGGTAAAGTTCCGCGGTGGACGCTCCGGCAGGCAGCCTGAAGATTCTGCCAGGTATGGTGTCAGTAATATAGAGAGCCTTATCCGGTCCAATCGTAAAATCGTTGCATACATTGCTGTCCCCGGGCAGGTTCCAGCGGATCTTCGGCGCGCCAGTAGTGAGATCAAAGCTTCTCAGTGCAGTATGCCGCTGTGGCGGAGTGGTGTTCGGCACCGGCGTTAGCTGACATGTCCACAATGTGTTGGTGGAGGCGTCCGCCAACATCCCGAGGAAGAACGTTCCCGGGGGTTCTGCACTGACGTCGATAAACTTCTCGGCGGTGGAGGAACCCGGACGCACCTTATAGACGAATGGCGAACTGGCGCTGCCGACATCAGCACGCCGCCCGGCGCCATGGTCAAACTTTCCGGCTGTGATTTCGCGTCAGCGATCAGGACTTCCGCGGCGGCCTTTGTTTGCGCGAACCCTGCTTGCGCAAAGCTAATAATGCAAGCTAATAATAATGACGAGAGCGGCACAGGCAAAGAGAAGTCGAGTGCCTGTCGATATCTGGTACAAGACACGCATGGTCAAATCTCCTCGAGGAGGTTTTGTCGCGTACATCATAATTCAAACAGGACGAGTGGCACCCCCCACTTGACAACTCTTCGACAGTTCTCGACTATCGTTCCCTGGCCGAGCTTTTCTCATAATTGAGGGTGAGCCAATGTCCGCAAGCGTCCCAGTGCAAGTCGAAAGCCGCGAGCGCAACCAGTCTTACCAGTCATTGGGAGACTGGTTTTACTTTTTTATGTCGCTCTTGATCGCGGCAATTGTGGTCTACGGATTTGGCCAACGGGCCGAGAGGCAGCTGATCCATCCTCTGCATCCGAAGCCGCCGATAATGTGGGTTCACATCGCAGTATTTTCCGGGTGGGTGCTCTTCTATATTGCACAGTCAGTACTGGTGCGCACCCGGCACATCCCTTTACACCGCAAGCTTGGATGGTTCGGGGTGGTGCTGGGAGCATCATTGCCTATCGTCGGGACAATCACGACGGTGGTCATGCGGCGCTTTGACCTGCAATACAGCGATTTGCGGGAGATCGCACCCAACCTCACAATCGGACTGATGGACATGGTCTCGTTCACGGTGCCATTTGTGCTGGCAATCTGGTGGCGCAGGATGCCCGATCGTCACCGCCGTCTGATGTTAGTTGCGACTTGCGCGCTGACAGCGGGAGCGTTTGTGCGCTTCCCGCCATTTTTTCATCCCTGGCCGTGGTATCACCTCGGGGTTGATCTGCTCATTGTGCTAGGGATGGCGCACGATCTAATTGTTCAGCGCCGGATCCATGCCGTTTATCTATGGTCGTTGCCACTTCTATTTACAGCACAGGTCGCGGCCCTGAGCACGGTCGTCAATCTCTGGAAGTAAATGACAGGCCCGGATCGCCGTCCCTGAAATGGATCTTCAACTGGCGCGTCTAAAAACTTTCCACAGTCTCGAGCCGGAAAGTCCAACAGATGAAAACAGCCGGTCATTCGTCGGTGCATCCAGATTCAATTTCGGCTCCAGCGGCGTTTCTTCTGCAGAAGGCGACGCATCCTCTTTACAGTTGTCGAAAGACTCATCTTGAGTCTTATCTAAAGTCTCATCGACTAGCAAAGACGCAACAATCTTCAGGCTCTCCGCCTCTCGCCGAAGGCGCGTTAAATCTTCTTCTTTCTGAATCAGAACATCATATGCATTCTTCATGGATTTTCCGATCTGTTCGTCTCATCGTTATGGGAAACGTCTGCCGCCTGTTGCTGAAGCGTAAAACTTCATCTACTTTCGATCAACCCCGAGATGTACTCCTGAGTGCCAAATTAACGCCGTGGGTGGCCCCACTAACCGGTTTTGGCTTTAGTAGGCTATTCGTTTCGCGGCGATTTGACCCTAAGTTCAAGACAGTGAAACCATAGCAGGAGGAGATTCGCATGAAGAAGCGCAAGCTTGGCAATCTTGAAGTATCTGCTCTCGGCTTCGGTTGTATGGGGTTGAGCTACGGATACGGTCCAGCCACCGATAAGCAGCAAGCCATCCATGTGATCCGAGCGGCAGTCGAACGCGGCGTGACATTCTTCGACACGGCTGAAGTTTACGGCCCATTCACGAACGAAGAGGTTGTCGGCGAGGCACTCGCCCCACATCGCGAACAGGTGGTGATTGCCACGAAATTCGGCTTCGACATAGCTCCTGATGGGCAGCGCCGGGCTGGGCTTAACAGCCGGCCGGAGCACATCAAGCAGGTTGCAGAAGCGTCCCTCAAACATCTCAAGACTGGCATTATAGATATCTTCTACCAGCATCGAGTCGATCCAGACGTGCCGATCGAAGACGTCGCCGGTGCAGTCAAGGACCTGATTCAGGCTGGCAAGGTTAAACACTTCGGCCTTTCTGAGGCGAGTGCAAATACCATTCGCCGCGCACACGCGGTCCATGCGGTCACCGCAGTCCAGAGCGAGTATTCGATATGGACAAGAGACCCCGAACCAGAAGTGCTTCCAACCTGCGAAGAATTGGGGGTCGGGTTTGTTCCCTGGAGTCCGCTGGGACAAGGGTTTTTGACGGGGAAGATTGATGCCTCAACCAAGTTCGAAAGTACGGATTTCCGGGCGGTATTTCCCCGATTCACCGAGGAGGCTCGTAAAGCAAACCAGGCGGTGGTGGATCTTCTGACGCAGATCGCCCGCCGAAAAAACGCAACTCCCGCACAAATCGCACTGGCTTGGCTGCTTGCACAGAAACCTTGGATCGTTCCGATTCCCGGAACTACGAAGATACATCGGCTGGAAGAGAACATCGGCTCCGCGTCGGTAGAGCTGACTGCAGAGGATCTTAAGGAAATCAATGCGACAGCTTCCAATATCCCAATTCAGGGCGCGCGCCTGCCGGAATCAATTCTGCAAATGTCTTACCGATAAGGACGGTGATGGGTGGGCCACTCGCGCTGGCATCGATAAAGAGAGTTAGCGCCGTCTTTAGCGATGGGTGGCCCATTTAAGCCGGGTTTTGGCTTGAGTGGGGCAGTTTACACGTCACAGACTTGCTCTGACTGACAAACTAGATTGTCCTCGTGCCATGGGACTAACACGTTTTCACGAGAGCGGCCAAAGTCATTTCGTCACTTTCTGTTCTTACCATCGCCGCTTGTTTACGACCGACGCAAGCGGACGAATCTTCGAATCAGCTTTAGAGCGAGTGCGTCGCAGTTTCAGACTTCAGATTTACGGATACGTGGTCATGTCGGATCATGTTCACCTCCTGCTCAGCGAACCGCAGCAAACAGGTGGCCCATTCAAGCCGGGTTTTGGCTTGAGTGGGAATGTCCACTGGCTCAGCAGACCGCAACCGCGCACGCTCGCCGACGCCCGAAAAAACCCGCGCTAATTCCATGATTCCATTTCAGAGGAGGGGGGGCCCAATCAAGTCGTGATTCTAGTTTTAGGGGTGCGATGTTGCTGCGATGCCTCCCACAGTAAGTGGAAAATTGATCGTTCTTTGTGCCGTCAGCAATCCGGAAGCGCGGTTGAAGTCATAGACCAGCACGTTTTTATCCTCGACTGCGTAGACAAACTCTCCATCGGGACTAAACGAAAGAATCGAGGGATTTCCCGGAATCGAACTTCCCGTCTCCTTCAAGAGTTTGTCGTTGAGATCAATGTCCAGAACCACGACACTCTGGATCGTGTAGTCGTTGACGAACAGGTATTTGCCAGCCGGGCTGAACTGGGTAGACGAAGAATCGCCGCACACCGCCAGCATGGTTGCATCGCATGCGATCAGCGGAGTGGGAGTCGTATCTGTTGGATAGACTTTGTTGGTGAAGAGATTAATTCCGACTGGCCCATCATAATAGTTGAAGTCGAGAGCAATGAACTGATTGCTGATATCGGATGAGACTGCGCCCAGGGTTCCAGCATCGTCCTGCCAAAAATAAACTTGCGGACCTAAAAGCCCGGTCTTGGGATCGATGGTGTAGTAATAAAAATCGTTCCCGTTGGAATCTCTAAAATTGACGTAAGCCCGGGTGTAGAGTTTCGTTCCGGTTGAATTCATCCCATAGAGGAAGGTTTGCCAAAAGAAGTTCGGAGGAAAGTTCGCAACAGGCTGATGTGTATTGGTCAGCATTCCCGTCTGAGGATCAACTTTATAGAGAACGACATCGCCGACGTATTCTCCATTTTGGTCAGTCCAGGAATATAGTGCATAAGCAAAATTGCCATTCGGATGAAATAAGAATTGGGTGAGAGATGGTTTGACCGCAAATTTCTGGATGGGATTCTCGGTGGGAACTCCTTGCGGAGTGGTCGCGTGAGCCCAGAAATATTCCTCGTTTGCGGAGGTAAATCCGAGGATGTAAAGAAAAGGGGCAGAGGGCGCATGGAATATTTGGATTGGGTAATCAGGCGAGGCATTTATGTAGAGCGCGCCTAATTTTGTCACTGACTTGTAGTTGACTGCATACGTAACTAAGTTGTGACCATCCTGAACATAGAGAACGTCGCTGGTAGCAGCGTAGCCCCGGGTGACAGATACCAGGAAGCTCAACCAGAGAAGTACGGCGGGAACAAGGGCCGGTTTAATCTTGTCCATTATTGTTCTCCTTAACTCTTGAACTGAAACTCTTGAACTGAGCCGAGGGGGAGGGTCGCTTGTCATTTGCGTGACCAGCGATAAAACGGCAAACCGGCCTTTCTGATGCATGCCGACTAATTTAGGTCGTCCAGGTGGAATATTTCTTTGGCGGAAGTGCGCCCGTTCGGAATGACAATCCAAGATGCGCTTTCGGCGCATGAAAAAAGCGGGCCCCTCTATACGAGAGTTGGTCCGCTTCCCTCCCCCTCAAATTCCTACTTATTGTTGCTGGCTTACGTCCTTCGAATGAAGCGCGAAAGCCACGTTCCGCTCGCGATTGAGACGGACAGTCTGCTCGAGATCCAACATGGCGAGAGGAATCATTTTGTCGCCAGCTTCCTGTGTTACACAGTGAAGCTGGTCGGCATCAAGCCAATAGTCCTGAGCCAGATAGGCACTGCTGTTCTTCAAGACAAGAACGGTGGCTCCTTGTTGGCTTGGCGGATTGACTGGTTGCTGGGTCAGCTGCAATGTCCGGCTCTCTTGCAGAGGTACGGTTTGAGCAACATAGGCCGAACGATATAGCTGTGGTTGAGGTGACGAGGTGTGCAAAGCAGTACGGAAATCCACGGGAAGGACTTCCGAGTCATCGCGCCGCAGTTGAGGAACATAGCTTTGCCCTTGCATGCTGCTTGGACGCACCCAGGAAGGTGTGGGAGTGGAGGCACGAAGCACTGGAACCTCGACATCCTCCATAAGCCGCATGGTGAGGCGAGTTTCACCCTTAAGCGTTGGATAAGGTCCACGGCGGGGCAGAAGAATGGCTTTTATTGGCCACAAAGGAGGAAGCATCCACTCAACCCCATCACGCCACGGGTGACCGCGACCGTGAATCTTACCGTCGCGGTCGATTTTGTAATGAGGAGTTGAGATCAGCTTAGCCGAAAGGGGCAGTACATCGGAGCCGGGCAAAATAATGCGATCAAAGTCTACTTCGATCCAGCCTTTACCCCAAAAATGTCCGGGGTCTTTGTAGTCCTGCAAACGGCCTGACAGATACGCGCCGCGTGGAAATACGGGACGTCCAAAGGCTGCGGCGGAATTGAGATGGCAAAGAACGGGATCTCCGACTTGTGCAGTCTTGGAAGAAAAGTTAGGTTCGTCCATGGTGCATTGCAAGAGAGTTCCGGCTGGCAGAAAGTTCGGCGCAGATTGTGCCGCTACGGCCATAGCCGCAAGACACAGGATGAGGGCGAAACAAAGCAAAAACTGGCGTAACATAAGTCCCTTTCCGCCCCAAGCAGCTGTCGGAACCGAGACGATTTCAGGCATTTTGCTATGGCATGGAAGGTTTGTCAATCACAAACAACTAAGAATCGCGAGTCCTGAAAAAAGGCGGCACTTTATTTTGCCGCCTTCAACCGCAAACTGATTGTAATTGCCGGACCTAATCTATTATCTATGAACGCTTCCGCCGCCGGAGTGCGACGCAGCACCCGAAGAGGCAGGCACCGAAGCATGCGACGGAGCACTATAGACTGCTGCGGGTGCCGGTCCGGCGGCAGGTGAGGGTGAGCTTCTCATCATGCCCGAGTTTCCATAGGCGAGGTGGACGGGAGCGGTCTGAACTTTGGTTGTGATACTTCCCCGCTGCGCCACGGTTTGCGAAACTTTCGCTGGGTCTTTGATTCCACCGCGTGGAATTCCTAAACCGGCGGAATTATTTGGAATCACTAGTTTGTTTGCTGATTTTCCTTGAAGCACAGGCGCAGGTCCGCGATTTACCACGACCATCTCTCGCCCACTCACTGGAGCTTTCGGTGCCACAAAGTTTGCCGGAGCGTTCACGACTCGGGGAACCGCGTTGAATCCCGTCCAAGTAGAACCTGGTTGCCACGCCCATCCGCGGTTAGGAATAAAAGCCCACGAGCCGTAGTGATAAGGAGTCCATCCCCAGGGATAAGCCGAAACCCATCCATAACCGAGCCCTGGTCCGAATGCCCAGGCACCGTTCATGAAGGGATCCCAACCCGCACTTGCAAAGTAAGGCTGCCACATCATTCCGTAACCCGGGGCGTTAAAGAAATTGCCGTAGTAGGAGAGATCGGCAGTTCCGTAGGCGTAAGGCGAATAGCTGTTATAGGTCGAGGCGGTGTAGCGCTCGTGATATTGATCCTGCTGCTTGTCCCACGCGTCGTAGGGATCTTCTTCCAAATTCTTGACCAGCTTGTGACGATCCTGGTCGGCTAAATCAAACATTGCCGTCTGATTCTTTTTAACATCTACAGCGCCGGATGGTCCGTCTACTTGAACGTCTCCTTTAAAGACCGCGACTGCGGCATTGTCCTGAGCAACTTCGAGACGTACATGAGCGGCATGAGTGAGAACAAGTTTTTCTTGTCCAAAAGTAACCGTGAGCTGGTCATTCTTTGTGCCGGAGAAATTAACATAGGCGGTTCCCTGCTTCAACTGAATTTCTGAGATCTTCCCGCCCGAGCTGAGGAGCGATAGCTGAGGAAATTCGACGATGGTATCTGGAGCGACGCGCAACGTGCTTCCGTCTTCGAACTCCACTTCAGCACGTCCATCGCTTTGTGAGCGCAATTTTGCACCCTGGGTGATGGGGAGATTTAAAAATGCTTTTTGATATCGCTGAGTGGCTGCATTATCGAATTGTACATTGCCGTCAACTTCGCTGAGGCGGACGATGCGCACTTGCGAATCTCCGAATGCTGAAACAGTTAAGAAGGCAAAAGCTGACAGGGCGAGTAAAGCAATTTCAATCCTGCGCGTGATCATCGGAGACCCCCGGGGAAGACCTGCTTATAAGGATTAGAGCACCTTTTTGGCTTTGATGTTGCCAAACGTAAAGATTTTACAAACAGAGAAGATGAGGACATTTTCGGTGACATGGAGACGAGGAGGCCTCATCGAACCAGCTCTGGCAGTGGAACCAGCTCTTCATCACCCGATATCGCATTATTTGGCATCAGGGTTTGAACTGGCCAGCAAACGTTGTGCTCGCGCGCGCACCACATTCATCAGGCTGGGATCGTTGGCGATGGTTTGCAGAATGGGGGCAACGGCGGCGATTTCTGCCAGACTGTTTCGATGAGACAGATCTTCCATATTTTTTAGCTCGTCATTCAGCGCGAGCTTCTGGAAATGATGGTAGTAATCAAGCCGCCGTCCAAATTCAAGAGTGGAAGACAGGCTCTGCAACAATGCTGTGAGTTCCTGCACCGCCACAATGGGGGAGTAGTTATACGTGGCCTGTATGGTTTTCTGCCCGTCTTTGTAGGCAAGCACCTTAACGCCGCTGGATGCGATGTTCTTCTTTCCAGAGTCAACCTTGCCTTCAAAGTAATGCGCACGTTTCGCCAAATCGAATACTCGAGTGCGAGTAGATTGAGAGACAGTGAAGTCCAAATGAAAGGGATCGCGCTCGGACTGCTGGCTTAGCTTTCCATCGGATTGGTAAGTGGATCGTCCGTCAGAATCAATCGAGAGGGCGTAGTGTTCCGGATCCGCTCCAGGAAAATCGCAGGAGAATGTCACTGTGGGCGTGGCGGCATTTTGGGCTGCAATAGGCGCGCACAAAAGACCTGACAGGCACGCGAACCAGAGCAGGCTAACGAGATTTCGTCGTAAATAAAAATTTAAAGAGGGGAAAATTGCGACTTTCATAACAATGAATTATGCCAGATGAAGCGGTTACATGGAGAAGGTAGAGGTGCTTCGACTGGCCGCTGCTTTTCGCGAACGAAAACCAGCGACTTCGCTCAGCATGACAAAACAGATTGTTATTTCAACAATAAAAACAGAATGCCCACAGCAAATCTATCCGTGTGTACTTGCGAAAATCCGAAGCCAGCCTGATCTATCTGCCCGCTGCTGCCCGTTGCCGTTCCAGCGTAGCGGATGTGTGCAGATGACAAATTGCAATCGCTAGAGCATCGGCTGCATCCGGTGGCTCCGGAACTTCTGCCAAATTAAGAAGATGTGTAACCATATGCTGCACTTGCTGCTTCTCTGCTCTGCCATATCCGACTACAGCGGACTTGATGGTCAAAGGGGAGTATTCAGAAACTTGCAGACCAGCGGAAGACGCCGCCAGCATTGCAACACCACGAACCTGCCCCAGCTTCAACGCCGACTTTACATTCAACGCATAAAAAACATCTTCGATTGCGACATTGTCCGGCCGATGCTCCTGAATGATCGCGCCAAGCTGGTTGAAAATAGTCGCCAGCCTCGCCGACATAGTTTCGCGAGAACTTAGCTTTACTGCACCACAGGTTAGACAAAGCAGCTTGCCGTCTCGGCAGAGTTCCACCACGCCGTAACCTGTGTATCCCGTGCCGCAATCGATTCCCATGACACGCATCGCAATGAGTGTACCTCAGCAGCACCGTGGACGACGTGCCTTTGCGAGTTCATTTTCCCGTAAAAATGCAGCGTAGCTCTCCTTCGACGAAACGATATTTTGACGTTGCAAAAAACGCGCGTAGGCCGACTCATCGAAAATTTCGCGCAACGCTGCTAGACATAAGGCCAGGAATTTGCTCATGCTTGCTCCTCAACGACAAATCTTGTGGCCACAAACGCCGATTCTTTAACGCTTGCCTGTTTGCGGCCGGAAAGCACTCGCGCCCACTCCAAAATAGATTCGATCAAGATCAGTGCAATCAAAAAAATCAGAGCGCCGGTGACTGCGGTGTCCAGCCGATCGTTAAAAATAAATCGCGGCGTAGCTGCGGTGATCATTCCGTGTTCCAATTGGCGGGCGTGCGCGAGAAATCCAATTCGCGGATTGGGATCAAAAATTTTGTGCCACGAAGCTGTAAAGGTAATCAACACCAGCCAGACCAGCGGGACCAAAGTTATGGCGGCGTATCTGAGTTTGTCCATTTTTATGATGATCGTGGTTGCGACGCAAAGAGCGACCGCCGCCAGGAGTTGGTTCGAAATTCCAAACAGCGGCCACAAAGAATTAATTCCTCCCAAAGGATCTTTCACTCCCTGCCACAAAAAGTAGCCCCAGGCAGCAACGATTAGAGCGCTCGTTGCCAGAATGGACGGATACCAACTAGTTCGCCCGAGTGGTTTCCACACGTGACCGAGGGCATCCTGCACCATGAAACGGCCCACGCGCGTGCCCGCATCAAGAACTGTAAGGATGAACAAAGCCTCAAACATGATGGCGAAGTGATACCAGATCGCTATCAACGCATGTCCGCCCAGACTATTAGAAAAAATATTCGCCATACCTACGGCAAATGCTGGCGCGCCTCCTGTGCGATTGAAGAGCGTCTGCTCGCCTACCGCTTGCGCGAGGGAGTGCATCTCAGCTGCGCTTACTGAAAATCCCCAATTGCTGATGGTCGCCGCAGCCGCTTCTGGAGCTTGGCCCACGATTCCCGCTGGACTATTAATGGAAAAATAAATGCCTGGCTGAAGCACGCAAGCGGCAATCGTTGCCATGATCGCGACCATCGACTCGGCGAGCATAGCTCCGTATCCCACCATGCGAGTTTCGGTTTCACGGCGAATCAGCTTTGGAGTCGTGCCACTCGATATCAGGGAATGAAAGCCGCTGATGGCGCCACAGGCAATGGTGATAAAGGCAAAAGGAAAAATATTGCCTGCGAATACCGGGCCCGATCCATCAATAAAACGGGTGAGTGGCGGCATATGCAGCGTAGGATGTAAAGCAATGATGCCAATAGCCAATAGTCCAATGGTTCCCAACTTTACGAATGTGCTCAGGTAATCCCGGGGAGCAAGCAGCAGCCAGACAGGCAAAGCTGATGCCGCGAATCCATACACGATGATGACAATGGCCAGCGTCGCAGCACTGAGAGTAAACCACGCGGCTAGAGATGCTGTTTGCGAAACCCACTGTCCACCCAAAATCGCCAGCATGACCAGCACGAATCCGAGAATAGATGTCTCGAGCACTTTACCGGGACGAATCCGACGCAAATAAATTCCCATCAGCAATGCGATCGGAATCGTCATGGCAATGGTGAAAGTTCCCCAAGGGCTTGACTTCAACGCATTCACCACAACCAGAGCGCATACTGCGAGGAGGATAACGATGATGCTGATAACAGCTACATAGGCGACGAAACCTCCGACACGTCCAACTTCTTCGCGTGCCATCTCGGTCATCGACTTGCCATCGCGCCGCACGGAAAAAAGCAGAATGACAAAGTCCTGCACGCATCCGCCAAATACGGCTCCGGCAAGAATCCAAAGCGTTCCCGGCAAGTAGCCAAACTGCGCGGCCAGTACCGGTCCGACCAATGGCCCGGGGCCGGCGATGGCAGCAAAGTGATGCCCGAAGACAACCCATTTATTCGTCGGAACGAAATCCCGCCCGTTCTCAAGCCGTTCGGCGGGAGTTGCGCGTTGCGGATCAAGAGCCAGAACTTTGGCCGCGATGAAGCTACTGTAGAAACGATAACCCAGTGCATAGCAGCAAATAGCAGCCACCACCAGCCACATCGCATTGATTTGCTCGCCGCGATGGAGAGCAATCGTCGCCAGTGCAAGTGCACCCAACAATGTAACTAAGATCCAACTTACAAATTTCAGCGGCTTAGGCATAACTCTGTTCAAGTCTCCTAAAATTCAGGATCTCTGATGGATCACAAAAATGAATCAGTCAAATCCAGAATAGTAATCAGAAGCTGCCTTCATTCACACGATTTTCACTAGAATAATGTTAATCTTAGCTGTTCCCTCTCAGATGAAGGCACTCCGTCGTGCTTTGTAATGCCTGCGTACCCTTCGAACCTGAGCGGCGGATAAAGTTTACACTCATAACAGGAGCTTGCGATGAAGGTAGGAGTTCTTACAGGTGGAGGCGATTGTCCGGGATTGAACGCTGTGATTCGCGCCGTGGTGCGCAAAGGCAGCTTCCATTATCACGATGAGTTCGTGGGATTTCTTGAAGGCTGGCGAGGGCTGATGGAGGACAAGAGCGTCGTCCTTGATCTAGCGGCTATAGCCGGAATTCTTCCGCGCGGCGGCACTATTCTTCGCACCTCGCGAACCAATCCAGCAAAGAAACAGGATGGGTTGGATACTTGCATCGCAACACTCAAAGCTCATGGGATCGAAGCACTGGTCGCAATCGGCGGCGACGACACGCTTTCAGTGGCAAAGAAACTTTCTGATCGCGGAGTTAATGTAGTTGGTGTCCCCAAAACAATCGACAATGATCTGGCCGGAACTGACTACACTTTTGGATTCGATACCGCGGTCAACATCGCGACTGAAGCTATCGACCGGGTGCATACGACGGCGGAGGCTCACAACCGTGTCATGGTGGTTGAAGTCATGGGGCGTGACGCCGGATGGATCGCCATTCACAGCGGCATTGCAGGCGGAGCAGACGTGATTCTTATCCCGGAACAGCCGTTCGATATCGATCGAGTCGCTGACACCATTCGCCAACGGCACTCACGTGGACGGTATTTTAGCATTGTGGTTGTAGCCGAGGGAGCGAAGTTTTCCAGCAATGTGACCGCTCAGAATGGTGCGCCTGTCTTGCAGGATATGGGCAAAGACGAATTCGGGCACGCCCGTCTTGGCGGCATTGGCAATATTCTGTCTCGCGAAATTGAGAAGCGAACCGGCTTCGAAACGCGAACCGTCGTACTGGGACATATTCAGCGCGGAGGGTCCCCTAGCGCCTTTGATCGCGTGCTGGCAACTCGTTATGGATTGCGAGCAATTGATATGGTGCATAACGAAGATTTCGGATGCATGGCAGCGCTGCGCGGCAACAAGCTGATATCGATTCCATTAGCTGATGCGCTTTCCAAGAATCGCACTGTCGATCAGGAAATGATCGAGGTAGCGGAAGGCATCCTGGATACGCTTGTCGATGAAAAAATGCCGATAGGAGCGTAAAATTTTAATTGCGGATTCGGCCCGGCCATTCGCGCCGGGCTTTTTCTTTTGCATCCATTCACGTACAGTGAGTGGTCATAATTAGCCTGCATGGAACCACTTTCTTTCCCGATTTTCGAATTGCTCTTCGTCATTGGTATTTCCGGAATCATCTTTGTCCGGCAGCGAACTCCGGAGCGCGCCCAACGAGAGGCGCCTGGGTTTCGGTTTCTGGAATATAAGTTTGGAGAATTGGCCCGAAGAAAAAAATTATCCATCTTACTTGTGGCTCTTTTTGTGCTGGCGATTCGGCTGGCGTTAACACCAGTTCTCGGAATTCCCTCCCCCGGCGTACACGATGAATTCAGTTATTTATTGGCAGCCGATACTTTTGCGCATGGACGATTGACCAATCCAACTCCGCCATTGTGGCAGCACTTCGAGAGTTTCCACATCATTCAGCAGCCGACTTATATGTCGATCTATCCGCCCGGCCAAGGATTAGTTCTGGCTTTAGGTAAATGCCTGGGACACCCATGGATTGGGGTTTTACTTATTACAGCTCTCATGTGCTCTGCAATTTGCTGGATGTTGCAGGGGTGGCTGCCTCCTGAGTGGGCATTGCTCGGGGGGATACTGGTTGCTTTGCGCTTGGGAATTTTAAGCTACTGGATGAATAGTTATTGGGGCGGTTCTTTGGCTGCACTAGGAGGAGCTCTCGTTCTAGGAGCACTGCCTCGTCTAAAACGCAATCCTCAATCAAAAGATGCTCTGCTAATGGCTTTAGGATTGGCAGTGCTTGCCAATAGCCGGCCTTACGAAGGGCTTATTTTCAGTTTGTCTATTGCCGCCGTATTACTCGTATTTTTAGCCAAAAGATGTTTCTCACTTTCAATTTTTCTAAGAAATGCAATAGCACCAATCGTTCTCATACTGGCGATCACAGCAATTTGCACTGGTTACTATTACAAGCGAGTCACTGGCAGCACTTTTCAAATGACTTATCAGTTGGATCGCCAGACTTACGGGGGCGCCCCATTTTTTTTATGGCAAAAGGCTGGAAATAAACCGATGTACCAGAATATGGTCATACGTAATTTTTATGAAGAGGAACGCCATGATTATGAGAAAAGTCGCACACTACAGGGATTCCGCTCTCATGTATTTGTACTTATTACGACGTTATGGCTCTTTTATCTCGGCCCAGTTTTGTCTATTCCGCTGTTCGCTTTTCCCGCCTTACGTCGTGACCGAAAAATAATTTTCCCTTTGTTGCTAGGAATATTGTTATTACTGGGGCTCTTCGCTGAAACGTGGATTCAGCCTCACTATTTTGCACCCGCTACTGGCCTGGTGTACTTGATTCTTATGCAATGCATGCGTCACTTACGTCCTTGGCAGTGGCGCGAACGACCAATCGGGAAAGCCCTCGTTCGAGCTATTCCCCTCATTTGTTGCGCCATGGTGATGCTGCGACTGGGTGCTATCCCAGTCCATGCACATATTGAACCACCCTGGCCTCGTGGTAACTTGAGCCGTGCCGCCATTCTGCAAAATCTGAAAAATAAATCGGGCGAGCACTTGGTGATCGTGCGTTATAACGAGAACCACAATGTACATAGCGAATGGGTGTATAACGACGCAGACATCGATCATGCCAAAGTGGTTTGGGCTCGCGACATGGGAGACATCGAGAATCAGAAATTATTGCAATACTTTCATTACCGGCAACCATGGTTACTTAAGGCGGACGATTCGCCTCCCCAATTATCCGACTACCCGATGCAAGCGAAGTAAATGACACCGTAGCGACGATTAGTAATTCAATCGAAAGCTAACGAAATTGATCGATGGGAGCATCAGGTGATTGGAGTCAAACTAACTGCAAGAGAGATCATTTATCGACTAGGACAACCTGCCTGGGTTGCTTCCCAATCTCTGCGTTTTGTCCGGCAAGCCATAGCCCGAGTCTCACCATCCCCTTTTGCTTCACTTTACCGAAGAGTAAGCCCAATCACAATGTGCAGCTATGCACGACTGCTTAATCTTCATCGAGCAGTAACCTATATCGAAACAAACAGAATCCCAGGGGATATAGTTGAATGTGGAGTTGCTCACGGCGGAAGCGCGGCCATTATGGCGCTAACTCTGCGCGACCGCTCACGTAAGTTGTGGTTATTTGATACGTTTGAAGGTTTGCCTGCTCCTACGAAAAAAGACCCTGATCTCCGAATAGCCATGGCTTATACCCGTGCTTTTGCAGCATCTATTGATGAGGTACAGTCTTCATTCCGGCGACTTGGAATAGACAAAAATATGATTATGGTTCCTGGACTATTCAAAGACACATTGCCACTTTGCGGCGTCAAATCCATCGCACTCCTTCATGTGGATGGCGATTGGTATGAGAGTGTGATGTCCACGTTACAAAATTTGTATGATCGCGTCTCTTCGGGAGGGGTTATTCAGTTTGATGATTATGGTCACTGGGCTGGGGCACAGCGAGCTGTAGACGAGTTCATGAAGGAACGACAAATAATCCAACCACTTCGTCAGATAGATTTTGCCGGTAGGCAGCTCATCAAGGCCTAAATGTCACGATAAAATATCGGTGCAATATTCATTTGCGCGCTAAACCAAGAATACTTATAAAAAAACTGGCAAAAATAATTTCGCAACCTAATGTAACTTCAACGATGACAGCGGCTACAAAACGTACCAAGACTACGGGATTCATCGGTCCAAAGCCGGCGCGGTTCCATAAAAGTAGTGAATAGATTGCGGTCGTAATTCCAGCAATCAGCAGTCCGGCCCCTACTAATAATCCCTTCTCCAAATTAAATATCTGGAAAGCCTTTGTGAGTCGTGGGTCATCCGGCAATAGACCTTCGGTGATCGCAAACACCTTAGTGAAGAATGCGAATAGGACAGCTTGAAATCCCGTAAGAATTGCTACAACAGAATAAAGAAGAGTGTGGATGTCAAAAAATATGTGTCCCACTCTTCGCGTTCCCGGTAACAACCATAGTGCAACTGCGCTGCCTATAAACAGCAATGCGAGCCCAGGATAGAAAAAAAGCCAGCGTGGGCTGTACAACAACATGAAGCGCAAACCTCTCCAGCCGTCATGCCAACTGCGAAGATGCGATTTCCTACCTGGGGCATCCGGCGAAAGGGTAGTGGGGACTTCACAAATGGACATCTTGAATAACGATGCTTTGACCACCATCTCCAGTGCGAATTCCATACCAGTTGTGCGCAACCGCATTCGTTCATACGCCACCCTGGTAAAGCCACGCAGTCCACAATAGAAATCGCCGCATGCAGATTTGAAATAAAAACGTCCAATTCCTGTAAGAAGAGGGTTTCCGAAATATTTATGAAGGGCTGGCATAGCACCTGGTTGAATGCCGCCCTGGAAACGATTGCCGATGACCAATTCATACCCCGACCTGAGTTTTTCCAGGAACTTAGGAATTTCAGCAAAGTCATAGCTGGAATCCGCATCTCCCATGACCACATATTTCCCACGAGCGGCGGCAATCCCTCCCATCAGCGCGTTACCATAGCCCTTGCCTTCGACACGCACGACTTGAACGCCCATCGTCTGGGCAATTTCATGTGAACCATCAGTGCTGCCATTATCTGCAACAATGATTTCTCCCGAAATACCGTGTTTTTCAAGAGTGTCGTAAATTTGATGAATACAAGCAGATATGGTGGCTGCTTCATTGAGACAAGGCAGAACAACCGACAGTTCGGGTGTCGATTCGCTACCCTCAATTTCAGGCTTGAACTGTGAAGAAAATGGCACTCTGTATGGGCAGTTTACATCAGGAATTCAAAATAAGTGCACGCTCTACTCAATGCTCAATCTTGGGCGTCAATGGCGTTATACCACGACGTTCAGAGCTGAAGGCAGGACTTCGAGCGTTTGACAGTGCAATGTCAGCACTTCTCCATCGACCATGACGTCGACCGGTTCATCGAGATGAAAATCTACCCGCTTCACTCCGCGATGCTCTGCTAGGGGATGCTCAATGTGCGTTCCATCATAAAGGGTCGGCAGATTACGGATTAGTCCCGCACGCCCTATTGGTCCCCAGCGGACAAATTCGATCAGGCCATCGTCGATCTCAGCTTTTGGCGCAATCATCATGGTACCGCCGGTGTATTTGCTGTTATTGAAAGTAAGAAATAGACATGGACGGCGATCAATCTCTTTTTCTCCATCCACATTCAGAGGAAAAGGCCGCCGCCGGAAACGCGCCAAGCAAATAAATATCGAGGATTGATATCCCAGCTCTCCCCATCCCCCAAAGCGGCGTGCTCGCATAGTAGCCACATCGGCGGTAAATCCTACACTTAATAAATTGATGTAATGGATGACGCCGTTTTTATGGGTGAGCCGCAAGACATCACAAGGCCGGGAACGGCCGGCCAGTAAACTCTCAATGGCATATTCAACACCGCGATCGGAAAAATCCCGAAGAAAAGAATTCCCTGTGCCGAGAGGCAGAAATCCGAGTGTAGGCTGCTGGTATGGATCTCCGGAAATTTCAGATGGCGGAAAGAGCCCGTTCACGATTTCGTAAGAGGTACCGTCCCCACCCACTGCGATGAATCGCCGATAGCCTTTACGAAATCCGTCACGCGCGATCTCCGCCGCTTGCGTGGGAGCCTTTGTCTCAACCACATCGACTTCGATTCCACCTGTTCGCAATCGATCCAGTGCGGGACCAACCAGCTTTTGGCAGCGTCCGCCACCTGCTGCGGGGTTCACTATCGCGAGGAATCGCGTGTTCAACGTTCCGGTATTCACAGTGGAGTTACTGCCGTGGCTCGCTCGAGTTTCTGCGCCATCTCCTCCGCGAGAACCGTGCGTTTAATTTTCATGGAAGCAGTGCGAGGAAAATCTTTGTCCCATAAAACATAGCCGCCGACGCGTTTGTAATCTGGCAGCTTGCGATTGCGCTCACTCAACTCATCTTTCAAGTTATAGGTAAACTCCTGATTCTGCTCCATGCGGATCACCAGAATAAGCGTTTCATTCCCCAAATTCTTAGCCGACCAAACGTAATTAGCCGCGAAGACGCAGTATTCCTTGACTGCAATTCCGTCAAAGGCTGATTCTATGTCTTCGGGATAAACATTTTTTCCGCCCTCGGTCACGATCATGTTCTTTTTGCGGCCAAAAAGTTGCAAGTGGCCATCATCATCAAATCGTCCCAGATCGCCGGTAAGCAACCAGCCGTCGACTATTGTTTGCGCAGTTAATTCTGGATCATCAAGATAATGCGACATAATTGTCTTGCTATGAGCAGTCACTTCACCAATTCCATCCGAATCAGGATTCAAAACGCGCAATTCCACTCCCGGCAGTGGTTTGCCGACCGTATCGGCGCGGAAAGGTTTCAGATCATTAACCGTGAGCACAGTACCTGCTTCGGTTAGACCGTATCCATTGGCAACTGGCACTCCCAAATCGTAAAAAAATTGTAGAGTCGATGCTTCCATGAATGCACCGCCTGTAAACATCGCAAGGAGTTCTCCGCCAAAGGCACGATGTACCTGTGGAAGTAATCTGCGGCTAAGCCGAACATTAGCCCGCTTCTTTGTGAAGGCTTTATTGATGGCAACGAGCTTGTCAAAAACGAAACGTTTCGACGCTGGCAGGACTTCAAGTTTCGCTTTAAGTCCACGCTCTAGATTCTTTAGGACCATTGGGACCAAACTGACATAGGTGATCTTGTAGCGCACAAAAGCGTCGCGGACAAACTCAGGTCTCAGAGTTCGCAAATGCACAACGCAGGCACCGCAAACAAACGGACCAATAAATCCCACCATGAAATCAATGGCATGGTTCGTTGGCAGAATGCTCAAGTAACGGACACCGGGCCAAAACGGGTAGAGCGATGTGAGCGCCTTACATTGTTCCAGATAATTTTCATGGGTTAGAACGCATCCCTTGGGACGTCCGCCGGTTCCGGACGAGTAGACGATGCAGGCTGTGTCATCGCGCAAGCGTTCAATAAAATGCGGATTGCCTTTGCGGCGAAAGTCTTCCCAACGGAGTGCGCCTGCCAGTTCGGCTCCAAGCGGAGCCTCAGTGACCAGCACTCTTTGCAGTTTATGATTTTTAAATTCCGGAGACTGCGAGATTGCCCGCCAAAGGTAATATTCGACAATCAGAACTTTCGCTTTGGAATGCGCGAGCAATTGAAGATGCTCTGGCGCGCTTAGCTTGTAGTCGAGCGGAACAAGAACGCCACCAGAATGAAAAACCGCAAATGCTGAAATCAGCCATTTCGACTGATTTGTCATGATGATGGCGGCACGATCTCCGGCTTTGAATTCCGCGTCTTGTAAAGCTCGCGCGAGAGGCAGTGCCAACTCTTTGAAGTCGGAGTAAGTGAGACGAGTTTTCTCTTTGTCGCGATCGCACTCGATCAGGCAGGTTTCGTTCGGCCAGCGGTCAAGCGCATCCCGCAGCGCTGCTCCCAGGCTGCTGTATGAGTTGAGATCAAGCATTAAAGGGATATTTCATCACAGAGATGTAAGTTGTTGCAGAAAATATTGTTAATCAGTTCATCACTCGGATGGGCTGAAGCTGGCTACTAGCTCCTAAAATTGCCTCGTCTCTTTTCTATATTCGCGTTATAAGCGCGATTGAATCCGTCCCGCCAGCGTTCTAAAGTCTGAAACGCCTTGTAATTCATAGTCTGGCAATTCAACATGAAAATGGTGTTCAAGCTTAGTTAGCAGATCAAGAGCCTGCAAGCTGTCGATCCCGAGAGTCTTAAAAAAATCTTCGTCGGGAGTAAGTTTTTCCCGTGGGACCTTAAAGTGCGAAGAAGCGAGATCCATAATTTGGTCGAGGATTTGTTCAGGTGTTGGCATGATAATTGAGCGTTATGATTTTTGGTCGAAGTGCATTTTTACGAATCACGGCAAGTATGGCTGTGCGTCGGTGCTCTCGACAAATTTTCGTAATCCTTCTTCTACAGCAGGCTGCATATAAAGTTCGCAGAAGAGGTCGATTTCCATCTTCAAATCATCGTATGGAATGGGCTTGATAAACTGCTTCGCGACTGACGCAGTCTGCCGGTCGAATTTTTTGAGTTGGGCCGCAGTAGCACGCGCTGCCCTCAACGACTCGCCTTCCCCAACGACCTGGCTGACCAATCCAATCTGTTGAGCTTTTGTAGCATTAAAACTGCGCCCGGTTAACAATAAATCGCGCACGACCCCGTTACCCAAATCGCGCTTGAGGCGCGGGATGCCACCGAAGCCAGGAATTAATCCTAAACGCAATTCGGGAAAGCAAAACCGAGCCATCTTATCGGCGATGATTAGATCACAGACCAAGGCTAGTTCGAATCCCCCACCGAAGGTTACGCCGTGCACCGCTGCAATCGTCGTTAAAGACGCACCATCGATGATATTCATCACTCGATGAATGCGTTCCAGGAATTCGCGTACCGCTTCGACCGCCGCCTTGCCATCCATTTCATGCGACCGGCGGTACAGTTCCCGCAGATCGGCGCCCGCACAGAAACCGCACTTGAGTGTACTGTAAAAAATCGCTGCGTGGGCTTCACCCTCGAGCGCCTGCAAAGCTGTAGCAAACCTCTCAAGATCATCGAGCGTGATGGAGCCAATCTCGTTGCACGGTTCGCGATGGAGAGCAAGCTCGATCACGCCGTCGCGCAACTCCCACGAAAGTGATTGCCCTTGAAATTCTTTCATTATTTTTCCAGCTGCAGCTTTCGTTGGAGCAATTCGAAGTGCCTCTCTGTGAGAGGTTTCGAGTTTTTACTATGAATCTAAAAGTCAACCGCAAAGCACACGAAGAAAATCCGCAAAGAAAAATCATGCAAACCGAAAACACAGCATGCGGAATTGATGCATAGCGATCTTGCCATTTAAACTGCCTGCCTCACCTGATACATCTGTTCGATTTCACTCTTCAATCGGGACGCAATCAAGTCGCGTTTTAATTTTCCGTTCGCCGTCAATAGGCCGTTTTCAACCGAGAACGATTCTTCCTGGATGAAAAATGCTCGAACCTGTTTATAGTGAGGCAGCCCAGGATTCACCACATCTAATCCGCCCTGCACCTGTTCCCTGCTCACTTTGCCAGTGACAATGGCCGAAAGATATCCATGCCCATTTCCCATCAGGACAACCTGCTGCGCTCCAGGAATATTTTTTAGTAACTCATCTTCGATAGGCTCCGGGGACAGCTTGTGACCCGAACTAAGAATAACTAAGTTTTTTATGCGCCCAATGATGCGCCAGTTTCCGTTTGAGTCCACTTCTCCTTGGTCGCCCGTATAAAACCAGCCATCGCGCAATGCCTTGGCAGTTTCCTGAGGGCGATTCCAGTACCCCGGAAAAACGTTGGGGCCCTTGATGATGATCTCTTCGTTTTCTCCAAACATCATTTCCATGCCGTTAATCGCAGGACCGACTCGACCGGGCACAACATGGTCTGGATCGTCCATTGTGCAAATGCCCGTGGTTTCGGTTAGTCCATATACCTGGAGCACGGGAATGCCCAGCGTCATAAAATAAAGCTGAGTTTCCACGGCTAGTGGCGCCGAACCGCTGATCAGAGCTTTCAGATTAGGCCCGACCATCTTCTTGCGAATAGCTGGAAAGACGATCGCATTGGCGCACGCAAGCCATATGGTGTCTGCGATTCCTGCTTTTCCAGAGCGCTTTCGCAACCAAGCAGCTTTACCACGATTGTAAATGCGTAAAGCTATGCCGCCTTTTTTTACGAGTTGCTCATCAACGGCTTTGCGCATGCGTTCGAGTAATGCCGGAACATTCAAAAAGTAATCCGCTGCAACAGTTGGCATTTCGGATGCGATCTTCGAAAGATCGGTGTTCAACATGACCAGACTGCCACGGAGCAAATAGGTGAACAGAGCGATACGGGAAGCGCCGAAAGCAAATGGCAGATAGTGATACACGCGGTCTTGTCCGGCGCGGTTTTTCATCAAAGTATCCAGTCGCCTAGAAGTACAGCCGAGCATGAAAGAGATGTTGGCGGAATTCAGCACAACCCCCTTGGCCTCTCCCGAGGTTCCGGACGTATAGATGATCGTTACCGTATCAGAATCTGCGAGTTGGGCTTTATTTTGCGCCGAAGGCTCTGCTTTGTTCGCGTCTCTTGTAAGGTCGTTGGACTTTCCCTTGGCAAAGATTTCTTCAAACAACACTCGCGGCGGAGCTTCTTTCCAGTTCTGCAGAATCGCGTCTCGCAATGCACCATCGCCACAACAGAGCAGCGCCGGAGACGAGTCTTTCATCATCGCGACTAATTCAGCAGGAGCTTGCCGGGCATAGAGAGGAACCACAATGATGCCTTCGGCCATCATCGCAAAATCCATAGCCATCCAACGAATGCTGTTGTGGGCCAGCAGCGCGCAACGATCGCCCTTTTTCAGACCTTGATTTGCCAAAAATATACGCGCTTTTGTGATGAGATCGAGCAACTCGCGGCCACTCACACTGACGGTCTGATCTTCACGCAACTCTTGCACCAGCACGGTATCCCGAGCCGATTCAAGCCGCGCAAAAATATCTTTCAGAAAACTCATGAATTGTTTCTGTCTAGTTGTGGTGATTCTTAGTCGTAACTCTCTATGAGCTCATGCAGACCAGCATTCATGGGCGGCAAATAATCTTCCCAGCTCCATTCGCCCTTACGTGTGGAGAACTCGGGATATCGCCGTTGCACTTCTTCTTCGAAGTAGATGCCCATGCGTGCCATGACTTTCAAATTGTGCACTACAGTACGCCCAATACCAGCAGCGATACTCTCTCCTTCGGTTGCTAGTTTTTCGAGCGCAAAGAGCAAACGTGCTTCCAGATCGGGATCGTCCACATTCATGAGCAACTCTTCATGACCACGCTCTCGCATGAGATTGCGAATGCGTTCATCCATTGTGATTCCGGCGGACGGTAACAGCCCCGGCATGGAAGTGACGATGCCGTGATAACGCGAAGAAGCCATCATGTGGCAGGATCGCAAAATGCTGACCAATTCGTAAATGTTGTAATCGTCTGAGGTGAGTACGGGAACGCCGCCTAGTCTTTCTGAAATGCGTCGCGCCGGGCGTGCATCCAGGCGTTCCGTCGCAACCATAATGACGTACACATTATGCTTTTTTCTAAAAGCATCTACCGCGTTTCCAATCGAAGTCAGATAATGCGCGTAGGCGCGATCCGCCGCCGGACCTGAGTTATGGAAATAAACCGAGCGATAGTGACTGTCTTTATAAGCTCCGGTCAAACTTCGCAGCGCAAATTTTCCCAAGGCTGCCTTCACCGGCCATTCGAAGGGATTGATCGGACACACGACTAAAACCGGCGTACTCCCATCCCAACCAACCTGCCGTAAGGCTTTCTCGCCATACTCAGGAGGGTGCGGCTCGAAGGTCCAGGCCGTATCCGTTCCCAACTCAGTCGGCACTCCTAGTTCGCGCAGAACTGTTCGCGACTCTTCATTACGTGTAATCACTAGTGAATTGCGACAATAGCGAGCGCACATCTTGCGGATGGGAGGATCCATATGTCCCGCCTCGCCGCCGTATCCTACTGAGAGTTTGTTCTGAGCGGCTGCAATGCCCAAAGATCCAATCATCATGGTGGTTAGGGCATTCGCGAATTTGCTTTTGAACATTGAGCCTTCGCAAGCAACCACTCCGTGATGCTTGGGAACTTCGCTGGAGAGAAATGGAGGGAAAATGTCCGGGAGATGAACCTGCGAGGTGCCTTCGAAGTATCCCTCTGAACGCTTAAAATTCTGCGACATCACGCTGAAGTCAACGTTTTCAGCGCCAAGGATATGGCGTAATTGCCGCAACATCTCATCGACACGTACATCCGAACCCATGTTGCGCGTGCCGTTATATCCGGCAAATAAAAGTTTTAGTTTCTCGCCCGGCTGCCAAGCTTCCCCTTTACCTAGCATCCACCCGGCCTTGGAACGCTCGATGGCGCTGCTCACCCACGCTTCAAGGATGAAGTCCATCATGCGGCGGACCCTCCCGCCTTCAACGGCCAGTCCTGATAGGGATAAACAAAATTCGTTTCGCGGCTGAACTTGAGCAGAGAATAACTGTACTGCGAGAACGGAACCGGTTTCTTTTTCAGCTCCGAAGTCACGCGGGTGTTATCGAAAACCGTATTCCAAACGAGATAGGGCATGAACACTTTCATTAGGGCTGCCCCGTGAGCGACTGAGCCCTTGCGATTAGCCAAAGTGCTTACGGTACCGGAAAATGGCTTCTCCAGCACGGGTAAAAATATTGGCCCACGCTTTTGTTGTGCTGCCGCCAATGCTGTCGTCAACTCACGAAAGGTTTGGGAATCGGTTCCGGAAGAAAGATGATAAGTGTCATACAGCGGATTGGATTTTTGATGCAACGTAGCAATCGCATCGGCGACGAAATCCACATTTACGATATCGATTTTGTCGGTCGGACGAAACGGTAGCACAGGCAGTCCGGCCAAAAATACAAAGGCCTTCACCATGTCGAACTGGGTAGTCTCGGCTCGACGACTGTCTCCAAGCACGATGCTCGGACGAAAAATAGTGATCGGAACTTCCGGGAGAAGCTCGCGAATCATGTGTTCGCAGAATTTTTTCGTACGGGCATAAGGATCGTAATCCGAACGCGTCCAATCAATGGAGTTTTCTTCTTTAACAATTTCGTTCTGCCGCATCCCTGCGACCGCCACCGTACTCACATGGCTGAAGCGCCGCAGCCCGTGATAGTGATGCACGCGCATGCCAAGTTGCAGAACCTCAAGCGTGCCCCGCAGGTTCACATTCAGGCAACTCTTCTCCGACTTGCGGTTGAGAGATGCCGCGCAATGAATGATGGAATCAGTGGAATGAATCAGCCTGTCGTACTCGTCCCGCGAAAGGCCAAATTGAGGTTCGGTGAGATCCCCGCGAAAGACCCGCACTCGCGTCTCCAGATACTCATGGAAATGCGGGAAATCCATGTGCAACTGCATGGCCTGCCACAAACGCGCTTCCGCTTCATGCACATCGCGAGCGCGAATGAGTACGTTCAGGGCGGCCCCATGTGTGTCCAATAAATTTGCGGCCACATGTGCGCCGATGTAGCCGGTAGAACCCGTTAAGAATATCGCCACGTTGCTCCGTTTGTGCCCGTCTTGGCCGTCTCGCTATTTTCTACGTTATCCTGGTTCCGCTCGGAAACGTTAAGTTCGGAACTGCTAACCGCATAATGTAATTTTCGTGAAGGACGCGCCTCGAGCGGCCGTCCTTCAATCAGAGGATAAGTCCATCGCCGTAGCGCGGGAATGTGAATGTTGATCCAGTACTCCCACCAGTCAACGCATCGCGCATCGTAGCCGAAATCAACTTTCTCTTCAGGCACCAACGCATAAGAAAGTTTTTCTACGTTGTCTGCCACGAAGTCATGTTCGTTTAGAAGAATAAAAGGCTCGAAAAGCTCGACCAATTTTTCTACTCGTTCGAGATTACGTTCTGTACGGGCCAATGGCGTTTTACGTAAAGGCAGCGGAGCCATTATCCTCTGGATGGATTTTATTATCGCTTTTTGTGCGGGCGCTGACATTCGCTGGTAGCGTTCCTTCGATACCGGAATGGCATCGAGCCTTAGCCGCAGCCAATACTCGAGACCTTCTTGTGCGCGATAGTGTTTCCGGTGCGCGAGCGACGTCAGTTCAATCGAACGGCGCATGTCACAAGGATTCGAAACTGAAGTAGCCAGTTGATATAACTGATCGTGCCGCCGCTCCACAATTGCGGCGGCAATAAGCGTCATGCCACGGCACACGGAATCGACAGGAATAATGTCCAACCGCTTACGCTCATTCGTTGGCAATTGGCGAAACGAAGTTCCCAGCAGATAGGACAGCGACGCGGATGTATTGATTCCTTCGTTCCAGCCGAGAAAAGGCTTCTCCACCGAGGTTTCAACGATTGCGGGACGAACTACCGCGATCGGCAGTCCCTCCCCGTATTTACAGATCAAAGACTCGGCAAGGCTCTTGGTTAAGGTATAAGTGTTGGGCCAGCCAAGCTCGACGGCACGTTTCTTTCCCGCTTCCGTTAAATAATTCCGCAGCCAGCGCACGCGGTTTTTGCGAACCTGAATGTCCAGAGCCGATCCGTGTAAATCCTTCGCTGCATGTTCTTTTCCTCGTGCCTGGAGTTGCAGCTCATTGGTAACTTCCGCGCTTTCCGCTTTGCGCTCCGCCTCTTTGACAAATTCGTGGAGCGAGCGCAACTCATGATCTGCGTCGAAATCGGAAACACCTGCGGGAGTGTAGTTCGGCCGAAGCTTCTCCGTGACCCGACCATCTTTAGCGCCGGCTACGTAGCAGGTCGAAAGATGCAGAAGCCCGGCGTGATCCGATTGGCGGACAAATTCAAGGATGTTCAGAGCAGCATCTACATTGGTCGCGAGTGCATCCCGCAAATCGGGATTAAAGTCGGTAAGTCCTGAGCTATTAATGATTAAATCCAAATTCTTGCGCAGATGTTCGGCAATTTCCGGAGCAAAACCGAGATCCTGCCGCGAGACATCGCCTTCAACCACCTGCACACGCGCCCCGATAAATCGCGAAAACTCTGCGCCATACTTCTCGTAGAGAGGATCGAATACGGGAGACTCCTCAATCATCTTTTCAAAACGTTTTTGTGCGGGATTCGATTTCTGCCGCCGGATAAGAAGATAAATCTGCCCTATCTCCGGCAAATCCATGAGTGTATTTACCAGCCACACTTTGCCGATGAATCCGGTGACGCCGATGAGCATGACGTGCTTGTTAGATAAAGCCTTGCGCACAGATAGAGGTTTGATATGAGCGTTTTTGTCAAAATGAACGATCGGACGTTCGAGGGCAGGAAGATTTCGCTCAGCGGGAATAACTGCGGACTGCAAAGCCCTCAAGCCGCGTAATGCGAGATCAAGAACTAAGCGCGAGGTAGAGCGCTGGCCATCCGCACCTGCCTGGGTTACACGCGCAAAGAGACCTCGCGGACGAATTACCGGATCAAGCAGCCGCCCCGTTGCTATGCCGTCGCGAAAGTCCAGTCGATTCGCGATAATCCATTTCACCCCTAAATGCCTGGCTAGTGGACGCATGATATGATCCAAGCCCTGGCTGACTAAAACCACTCTTGCTCCGGAATCCACAAGCAACTTAAGCTGTTTAACTCCTTCCGGTTTCAAGTAAGGTTTCAATTCATACTCGAAGTGTTCTTCTCCCAGAAGATCCAGGCGGTCGCGGCTTACGCCCCGTAAGACCGTGTGCATGACCCGGGTGGCAAATTCGCGATGAATTGCGTAAAGAAAAGGCCGGAGTGCCGCCATCAGCAGCACGAGTCCGCGGCGCTCCCAACGTCCAGAAAATGTCTGGGAGTTCCACGTAAAAAAGGCGATGGGCCTCACAGTTGTGAGTTCGAGCAGACTGCCTTCGACCCGCCAGTACACAGTGGGGGTGGCTGTGTTGTGAATTGAGTGTTCCAAATTCTTTATTGTCCGGCGAACAGACTTACTCTGGTAAGTACGCGCGGGAACGTCCTATTGTAATCAATTGTTTGCAAAACGGTGAAGCAAAGACACACTAAACGAGCTAACAATACTTAGTCCGCAAAGAGTGTCTGCTGAGCAAAATAGACACGCCACCTACCATGCTCCCAAACGTAATAATCGACAAAACGCCTGTGATGGGTCTTGCCGTCCGATCCTTTCGATTCCGACATTCCATGCGCAGCGGCAACATTACCGTGCAGCAACACAGTGCTGGTGGGGAGCGCGGGAATCGCCAGGTTCTTTCCCTTATTATTCCTCGCAAGGGCCAATTCGTCTTCCAAGTGTTTGATGCTGCCGTCTCCGAAAATTTCCGTGAAATCAGAGGTTAAGAGACACTCTTCGAAATCGGCATCTCCCGTCAAGTAGGCCATAGACCATGCCTTCTCTAGCCGCTGCACAGCCGCAACATCTTTGGCTTGGTGCTGTAGTTCTGCTCTGGCGCAATTGGCAGTTGCGTGCGCAGCGAAATTGAAAAGACACACTGACAAAATAAGATACATACAATACGACATCCAATATTCCTCCAGCTGGCAAGAGGTACAGCAGAAGAACACTTCAATCACTTGTTATACCGGGTCACCATAGGTACCGCTATGAACAGGTGAATGTGAAGCCCATGATCTACTTCCCTATCCTCCTTCGGATCTCTGCCACAATATCTGCCGGCGTGCCACTCACATCAATCACGATTGCATCCTCCGGTTCCTCTAAAATTGCGAATTGATCGGCCAAGATGGATTCTCCTGCAAAATGCCCATGACGAGCCTCGATCCTGCGTGCAATCAATTCATAGCTTCCCTTCAGATAGACGACTGCCACTTCCGGCCCATGGTAAAGTTCATCGCGATAAATTCGTTTGAGCGCGGAACATGCCAGCACTACACTTTGTCTCTCTGAAATCCAGCGAACCATTGCATCATGAATGGACTTGAGCCAGGGAAGGCGATCAGCATCCGTGAGTGGGATGCCATTGCTCATCTTCTGAATGTTGGCCGCGGAATGAAAGCTGTCGCCGTCGGCAAACATCCAGCCCAATTGTTGCGCCAGGAGGCTGCCGATGGTTGTCTTTCCGGAGCCGGTAGGGCCCATTACGAGAATAATCATGAAGAATGAAAAACTCCGGCCCGGACACGTTGTGTGTATAGCATCGAAAACTGCTTTTATTTTTTGTAGGTTTTTTGCTCTGCGTTTCTCGTATTCAGCACAGTAAACGTGCCGTTCGGCTCGGCTGTGACCTTAATGTATTTGCCGGCATCGTTCTTCTCGTCCGGATTGGCAATAAATTCTTCGGCAACATTGTGATCCTTGCCCGCCTCAACCGCATAGTCGATTTGCCAAAAGCCTTGCAGCCCGGGAGAATCGTGCACTACTTGCCAAACTGACGCGCTTCCACCTTTGTGCGCACCGTTATCCATAATCGCGACTCGCGGATGCAGCGCCCACACTAGAGCCTTGGTATTCGATTGCTCCCAGCCATGGTGCGAAACCAGGAAAAGGTCCACTGTGCCGATCATATTATTAGGGCACATCATTTCTATTTCTTTGTCTTTGGTTAAATCGCCGAGGTCAATGAACTTAAAATTTCCGTAACTCACCAGTACCCCTAACGAACGTGCATTTTCCGTAATGTCGGCGGTGGGCTTGCCTTCCGCAGCGCAATAAGGATTGGCCGCGCCTGCGCCCGGCAAAGGAGAATCAATATGTTCGCCATCCGCCGTCAAGACCCGCACTGTAATATCTTTTAAAGGCAGTCCTTCTCCCGGTTTTATTGTCAAATGCTTATATTTGGGGAGAACTTTTTGATAAGCCGCGTAGTCCTCGCGAGGATCTGCCGCGTCTTCCCGGTTAGCGCCGTGATCGACAAAGGTTCCAATCTTAAACCGCTTTGCCAAATCAGGTACGCCACCCACGTGATCGCGATGATAATGCGTGATCAGGACATAATCGATCTGCTGCAAACCTGCCGCTTTGGCAGCAGCCACGATGCGATCCGCATCTCTGCCACCCGGCCATCCGGTATCGACTAGAAGAGATTCACCGGAAGGAGAAACGATGAGTGTGGATTGTCCGCCTTCAACATCGACAAAATAGATTTGTAGACCCGGCTTTGCTTTGGCCTCTGCCATGTGTAGCAGCAAAATCCAAATAAAAAGCCCAGCGAATCGACGCATGTTCATCCTCCAGCCCCCAATCATCGCATATCTCATAAACTGCTAGTGAGAAATGATAAACAGTACAGTTCGCCTCATCTCATGAACGTGTAAAATCATCCTTCGCTACATCAGTCTTCCCTAATGGCCAATTCTCCTCCTCGCAAACTCATCATTGCCATCGATGGCCCGGCTGGCGTCGGCAAGAGCACTATCGCAGCTCGCCTCGCCCGCAAACTCGGTTATGTGAATCTCGAAAGCGGAGCCATGTATCGCGCTCTCGCATTGAAGGCCATCCAGCATGATATTTCGTTTGACGAGGAAGCTGCGCTGTTGACATTGGCGCAGAATTCCCGTATTCAGCTCGAACCCACGATGGGCGGGAATCGGGTTTTACTCGATGGACACGACGTAACCCAGCGTGTACGCGAGACCGATGTTGCGGAAGGTGCTTCGCGAGTCTCAGTTCATCCGCAAGTGCGCGCGTGGATGGTTGCCCGCCAACAGGAGATGGGAGATGGCGGAGGAATTGTCATGGAAGGCCGGGACATCGGAACCAAAGTCTTTCCTTACGCCGATGTGAAGATTTTTCTTGATGCCGATCCAGTCGTGCGCGAGCAAAGGCGTCGTCAACAGCAGCATGTTAAAGGCGGAGCCCCAGCCAGTGCGGAAGATCTGCGGCAGAGGGATCATCGCGATCGAACCCGAGCCGCTTCTCCGCTGGAACCAGCAAAAGATGCATTGCTGCTCGATTCGACCAGCATGCCAGAAGACGAAGTGCTCCGGAGAGTGGAAGAATTAGTAGAGAAAAATGCTGGCAAGCCGTTGTTATAGACAATATTTCAGTTGCGTGTGACATAGGAATTCGGATTTAAAACTTCTATCCTAGTAAAACTTTGCACAAAGTTGCCGGTTTGTAACTTTCACAACCGCGCACAATCTTGCTTTGCTCATTGTTCTTCTATATTCGCCGGGCAAATCGATAAAGTCATTTATGACACTCTCAATCCGGCTGTCAAGATTCGGTGGCTGCATCTCCATCCAGTGGCGAAGCCGGGAGTAGACCATGCTTAGGGGAACACCCGCATTACGTGCCGATCGGAAAAGATTAGCAATAAGCTGGTCTAGTGTTATGGCAGACGTGGGGGCGACATTCGGTTTCTGTTTGCGCACGTAAACGCCGCTGCCGCGGCGGAATTCAACCCACCGCTCCCGCTCAAGTTGCCGATATCCAGCACTGACAGTATTCGGATGGAGTTGAAATCGGCGTGCCAATTCGCGCGTGCTAGGGAGGCGCTGCCCAGGAGCCAAGTCATCACTCAGTATGCCTAGGACGACCTGGGTAACAAGTTGCTCACGGATTGTGACTTCGCTCTTGTGCGCGAACCAGAGTTGCATGCCGCCACATCTTAAGCTCTTTTCCACTTTTTTCCGAATAGAGCTCAACATGGCATTCCCGGCACGGGAAACTCACAGCAGAAAACCCTTTCCTCGTCACATCACAACCTTGATCGCACCTGATATACCAGCCAAGTCTTCCGTCGAGACTGGGCTCGCCTTTTCATCCTATTGGTGGAGTCCCGAATGTTGCGCTTTTGTGTTTTTTTGATTTTTTTGTCGCTCGCATTTTTAGCTAAAGCTCAAGACGCATCCACTGGAGCGATCCGTGGAAGTGTGGCGGATGGCACAGGCAGCCGCATTCCGGCAGCAACCATTGTTTTAATTAACGTGGCGACCGGGCTTCGCTCTTCGGCGCTATCGAACTTCGAAGGCTATTTCGCATTCGATGTCCTGCCACCGGGGGAGTATTCAGCGCGCGCCATCGCTTCAGGCATGTCTCCCCAAACCACACCCAAGCTGCACGTGGATGTGGGCGCGACAACCGAAATTAATTTCAAGATGCAGGTGGCGGGCAGTAAAGAAACCATTACTGTTTCCGGTGAACCGCAACTAATTGAGACACAACCCAGCCCAGTTTCTTCATTGATCGAAGAGCGTGCGATTACTGGACTTCCGCTGAACGGCCGACGCTTCACTGACCTTGCGCTACTCACGCCGGGGGTAACGCAGGATCCGCGCGGCCTGACCTCCGGATCAAATGGCGACCTCGCGTTCGGCGGGATTCGCGGATTTCAGTCCAGTTATCTGGTGGATGGGGCTGACAATAATAATGGTTTTTACGCTCAGGCTGCAGGCCGTTATCGCGCACCTTACCAATTTTCTAACGAAGTCGTACAAGAATTCCGAGTTTCTTCAAATACTTTCGGAGCCGAACTGGGGCGTTCCGGAGGAGCGGTGGTAAATGTTGTCACGAAATCTGGATCCAACCAGATTCACGGCACGGATTTTTATTTTCTGCGAAACAGCGCCTTCGATTCAGGTAATGCATTCATGGCCTCGAAGCCGCATTCTGAACAACATCAGTTCGGGTTTACGCTGGGCGGTCCGTTGCGGCGCAATCGTGCCTTTTTCTTTCTCTCATTCGATCAGCATATCTTTCATCTTCCGACCGTAGTGCAATTTGTGAACGGAAGCAATGTGGTTATGCCTCAGGCCGGAACCGGACCTTATACGCCCGGTGATTATGAGGCGAGTGATCAATCGCTGGTATTCGCGACCGCTGCCCAGCTCTCGCAGCAGGCGGGACAGTATCCGTCCAAACTTTTAGGCAATGCCGGATTCGTAAAATTGGATCTCAACCTTTCACCTCATAATTACTTATCACTGCGCTTGAACACCTCGCGTTACTGGGGGGAAAACAACGTCTTCATCGATCCTGCAAGCCCGCTTACAACTTATGGCATTGGCGACAATGGCATTGAACATGTGGACACCGAGTCTGCCTCTTTGTCTTTGACCAGCAGCATTACTACGAAATTTGTGAGCCACTTACGGGCGCAATTCGCGCGCGATCTGGAATGGTCGAGCGATAACACAAACGCTCCACTTACTCGAATTGCCAGCGTGATCGATGGCTTTGGGCGGTCTTCGCTCCTGCCCCGCCAGACACGGCAACACCGCCTGCATTTAACGGAAACGTTCAGTTTGGAAGGGCGACGCCATTCCTGGAAGTTCGGCGGGGATGGATTGTTCAGTTGGATTTACGATTTCTTTCCGTCGCAATTTGGCGGCGAGTACATTTTTAATCAAATCAAAGTAAATCCCTTCACCTTCGAGCCTCAGGAAGGAGGGTTACCGCTCACTCCTCTGCGCGCCTACGCTCATGATGTTCCCCATTATTATCTGCAAAACTTTGGCAGCGCGGTGACTAACCCCGACACCCACGAGTATGCGGCTTTTGCTCAGGATACGATTCGTGTGACCAACCATCTCGCACTGAGTGTTGGCGCTCGTTATGATTTGCAGACTTTCACGACGAAGGGCCTGGTGTCGAATCCGTTGTGGCCAGATTCAGGCAAGGTTCCGTTCAATCCATATAATTTCGCGCCGCGTATTGGACTCGCGTATGCATTCGGGGATCATCGGCCACTGGTCATTCGTGCGGGGTATGGGTTGTTCTACACACGTATTCCGCAAATCTATAACTCAACCGTTCAAAGTCAGAACGGCATTAACAGTGGTTCCTTATTTCTGAACAATACAAATTATTACGCCAATCAAATCTTCCCGCAGTACCCCAACCCGCTTGTAAACTGCCCGCAACTGGCGGCAGTTTGTACTCCCCCTGCGAGCCTCGAACAATTCGTGCAAAATAATATCTCGTCGTTCTCGCCAAATTTCCGCACGCCGGAAGTGCATCAAGCGAGTCTGACAATGGAGCGCGAGGTTGCGAATCGTCTGGCTGTCGGCATCTCATATACATTTGTGCACGGACAGAATCTGGTCCGCGCACGCGACGTAAATTTACCTCCGCCGACCAATGTAACCTATCCGGTTTATGATGCTTCGGGTCTCAATCTCCTGGGCTACTACAATGTGGATTCATTCTCAACATGGCAGTTCACGCAAACTTTGAGTTGTCCATTCACACCCTGTATCAATCCTTTAGCTCGTCCCATTCCGCAACTCGGAGCCATTGACGTATTTGAAAGCGAGGCATCGAGCGTCTATCACGGAGGCACGCTATCCATCCATCGTCGCATGACGGGCGGGCTTTATTTCCGCTTGGCCTATACCTATGCCCATGCGATGGATGATGGCCAAGACGCGCTGGTCGCGGGCCGTCCTGCATTGGTGCAGAATTCATTTGCACCTCACGCCGAATTTGGGCCAAGCGTGACCGATCAACGCCAACGTTTCGCATTTTCCTGGATTGCCGATCCTAAGCTCTTTGGCCGTAATCAACCAATCCTGAGTCACATATTCAACAATTGGAAAGCTGCTGGTGTCGTAACACTGGGCAGTGGACGGCCTATCAATGCGACTGTGACGGGGGATCCTAATCAGGATGACAACAGCGAAAATGATCGTCTGCCGGGCGCAGGGCGCAATTCTTTCGTCGGCCCGGATTACGCCAGCACCGATTTGCGCCTCACGCGCCGGGTTTACGCCAGAGACCGATGGAAGCTCGAGTTTATCGTTGAATCGTTCAATCTTTTAAATCGCGATAACCAGCGTGTGCAAATCACGACTGATGGCTTCGTCAGCAACTCGGCTCAGTTTGTCCAATCCTCTAAGTCTATTAATAATAGCTATTATCCCGCCTATTATCAGGTACCAACCAGCTTTACCCGCGCAACAGCGGCATATGCTCCGCGACAAGTACAGCTGGCTCTGCGGCTATCGTTTTAATAAAAATAGCAACATTAACTTTGATTGCTTAAGGCTGGTTTCATCCCATAAATGGGATAAATTGCAACATAGCCCTTGACTTGCCGGTTGAACCTTGAAATAACTAACAAGGTCCTATCGGACGAGTTTGGGGGTGTAGTTTAGTTGGCTGAAATTCGATTGCAAGAGGGCGAATCCCTTGAGAACGCCCTGCGCCGCTTCAAGCGCAAAGTGCAACAGGAAGACATCATTAAGGAGGTTAAACGTCACTCCTTTTACCTGAAGCCGGGCGAAAAGAAGCGCGTGAAAGAAGCTTTAGCGCGGAAACGTAGCCGTAAGAAAGCAAGAAAAGAGCAGGATTAGTTCTAAATGGAGTAGGCCGCTTCTCCCAGTAGCCGGCCTACCCCATACATTCATATCGCTAGCAATGCGCGTGGTATGTTGTTCAGATTTGTAGATGCAATACCCATGTTCCTTGGACATGGCGGGCCGAACCCAGGGTAGTAACAGTCCAGCAGCAAAAATTGAGGGGGGGTGTTAATCAACCGGTGCGCATTTTTCGCGCCAACGGGAGTAGTTTGCCTGTCCCGCTGCCGATGAAACTGCGTCATAGGATCGAGTCGAAGGGAGCAGGCAGCAATGGAATTTCAGGACAAAGTATTAAAGTGCATCGACTGTGGAGTTAATTTTGTTTTCACAGCCGGCGAACAGTTGTTCTTCCACGATAAGCAGTTCAAGAACGAACCTAAGCGATGCAAAATCTGCAAAACCAAAAGAGTAGCAGTACTCGGAGCCACCCCACAATCAGGGCAATCCAACAACAAGGTTGAGACGCGAACAGTATGTTCGCAATGCGGCAAGGAAACCACGGTTCCCTTCCGGCCTACACAAGGGCGCCCGGTGTTCTGCCGTGAATGCTTCCAGCATAAGCGGCAAATAGCCACAGCCTAGAATTCAGGATAGAAGATATCCTGAGCGAATAAAAATTTGTCCCGCGCTCAGTGACACCCCCGGCAAACATTAAAAATATCATTTATTTTGAAACGTTCCATTCTGGCTGTTTGTATCCACTTTTCTCATATTTAGTGCGCTAATATTATTTCGTGACCAGTTTCTTTGTGCAAAATTTTGGCTGCCGGGCCACTCAAGCCGACGGCGCAGCTATTGAAAAACAATTCCACCAGCAGGGATTCATTCGCGCTGAGTCATCCGCGTCTGCAAATCTGGTTGTAATTAATTCTTGCACGGTTACGGCTTCTGCCGATCAGGAGGCGCGTGCCGCTATTCGTCGTGTTCATAACACTAACCCTGCCTGCGAGATTGTTGTAACTGGATGCTATGCGCAACGCGTTCCTGAGGAAGTTGCTGCGTTACCTGGTGTGAGCCGGGTTATCGGTAATTCGCATAAACATCGGCTGGCGGAACTGGCGGCCACACTTCGCAGTTCTTCCGAATTCATACCTTTGTCGAGGCTGTGTCCAGATTCCAGCGCAACTGGCGCTGGTATTCAGATATTCGTCTCCGATATTTTTGCTCATACCGAACTTCTCGCCGCGCCAGTCTTCGCTGGTCATGGACACACTCGTCCTATCCTTAAGGTGCAAGATGGGTGCGATAATCGCTGCTCATTTTGTGTGATTCCCTCGGTTCGCGGACATAGCCGGTCGCTTCCACTCGCCGAGATTCTGAGCCAGGTGGATGGTTTGGTAAAAGAAGGCTACCGCGAGGTGGTCATCTCGGGTATAAATCTGGGTCGCTGGGGACGCGATCTCACGCATGACAAGCACTCTAGCTCCGCGAAATTTGAAGATCTCATCCGCGCCATTCTCGCGAAAACTTCGCTCGAAAAACTCCGCATCAGCTCCGTTGAGCCCATGGATTGGAGTGACGAACTTATTGGCCTAATGGCTGACTCGCCCCGTATCGCCAAACATGCTCATGTCCCGCTGCAATCCGGCAGCGACCATGTGCTACGGATGATGCATCGCAAATACCGGCCATGGCATTATCGCGAGAAGATCGAAAAGATTCGCGCCGCTATGCCGACCGCGGCCATCGGTGCCGATGTTATGGTTGGTTTTCCAGGCGAAAGCGAATTCGATTTCGATACCACCCGCCGCATGATCGAAGAGCTGCCGTTCACTTATTTGCACGTCTTTACTTATTCTTCGCGCCCTGGCACTGCATCTGCGAGCATGCCCGATCAAGTGCCGGTCCAGCTTGCACGCGAACGCAATCAAATTCTGCGCGATTTGGGCGCCAAGAAACAAATTGCTTTCATGAAGACCTTCATCACAAATGTTCTGGAGACCATAACGCTTAACACGATCCACCAAATGCCCAATGGGGAGTACACCGAGGCGTTAACCGACAATTATCTAAAGTTGCGGTTAAGAGGAAGATATGAACCGAACCAGAAAATAATGGCGCATATAGAAGGAGTGAAAGATGGCGCCTTGCTAGGATCTACCGCATTTGAAACTCGGCGGCATGGCTGCCTATTGCAAGATGAGTCTATCCCCTCATCAGTGTTATCCTAATCAGAATTCATTCCACAACAAGGCTGTACTCTTTTCATGTCGAACCCTAGCATTCCAGAATCTCAACTCCCAACCGAAACATCTTCTGAACCTACCCAGTCTTTCGATGAAATCTTTTCTCAATACGAGCAGAGCCATTCGCGCCATCGCGAAGACCCCGGTAAGCAGATCGAAGGCACAGTAATTGCCGTTTCCGCTGAATCAGTTTTTATCGACATCGGATTTAAGAGTGAAGGCCTCTTGCCACTCACCGCTTTCCAGAGTGATGGCAAAAGCGTAAAACCCGGCGACAAATTGTTGGTCTCGGTCAAAGGCCGTGACTTGGACGGCTACTACCAACTCTCGCGCACTAAGATCGCACAGCCGACTGATTGGTCATCGCTCGAGCAGGCCTTCGCCGAAAAGGCGACTATCGTAGGCACTGTTACTGGGGTGGTCAAAGGCGGTCTCAGTGTGGATGTAGGTGTGCGTGCGTTCATGCCAGCTTCGCGCAGCGGAGTGCGCGATACTGCCGAAATGGAAAAGTTGGTTGGACAGGAGATCCGTTGCCGCATTACCAAACTTGACTCAACCGATGAAGACGTTGTCGTCGATAGGCGGGTTATCTCCGAAGAAGAAGATCGCTCTGCGAAAGAGCGCCGCTACTCCGAGATTGCCGAAGGCGAGACTGTGAACGGGACAGTGCGGAGCGTCACCGATTACGGTGCATTCGTCGATCTTGGCGGTATCGACGGATTGCTACATGTCAGTGACATCTCGTGGGGACGCATCAACAAGCCCGCGGACTTGCTCTCCGTTGGTCAGCAGATCGATGTGAAGGTTCTAAAAGTGTCTGAAGATTCCGGCAAGCGGCGCATTTCCGTCGGGATGAAGCAACTACAGCCACATCCCTGGGATTCACTGGCCGGAAAATACAAGATGGGGGATCGCATTCGCGGCGTTGTCACACGGGTTGTCGAGTTTGGGGCGTTTGTAGAACTCGAGCCGGGGATAGAGGGTTTGATTCACGTCTCCGAGATGTCATGGGCGAAGAAGGTGCGGATCGCCAGCGACGTCGTTAAGCCGGGCGAAACCGTCGACGCGGTCATTTTAGGCATTAATAGCGGGGAAAGACGTATCGCTCTCGGCCTCAAGCAAACGCTCGGTGATCCGTGGGTTGAGGCGGGACAGAAGTTTGCGGTTGGAACGGTAATTGAAGGACCCGTCACCAGCATCACCAAGTTCGGCGCGTTCGTGCAGCTTGCGGAAGGCGTCGAAGGCATGATTCACGTCAGCGAAATCAGCGACAAACGCATTCATCATCCACAGGATGTGCTCCGGGTTGGACAAGTCGTCAAGGCGCAAGTACTCGAAATTGACAAGGCAAAGCGGCAGTTGCGGCTCAGCATCAAGCAGATGATTCCGACCAGCCTGGATGAATATCTCGCCGAACACAAAGTGGGCGATCTCGTGACAGGCAGAGTCGTTGAAGTTAGCGATGGGAGCGCACGCGCCGAATTGGGTGAAGGGATTCAGTGCGCTTGCCACATAACGAAAGAAGCTGCGGCAAATCAAGGCAGCAAAGTCGAATTGAAAGCGGACGTGTCCTCATTAAGCTCTATGTTAGCGGCACGCTGGAAGGGCGGCGCTGGTAATGCTGCGAGTGGCGAAGCGAAGCCGAAAGCCGAAGCCGTCCGTGCCGGACAAGTCCGTAACTTCCGCATCACAACACTCGATCCCGATGCGAAGAAAATTGAAGTGGAGTTGGCGTAAAGAGCCGATTACCAGAGTGCCTGGTAACTGTAAGCTATCCTACAATTCTCTAATTCCACTCCTCTACACAACGAGTGTCGTTGCCGTTAATGTCGGTGATGACTAGCTCGGCTTTGTTATCGCCGGGATACTCTCCCTGTTGGGTTAGGATTTTAGTCCATTGATGGACAGGTGGATTGAAATCTTCATCATATCTACTAAATCCATCCACCATGACTTCGACACGTGCAATTGCTTCATGCGAATCAGTCTGAGCGGAGACAGTAATATCCCAACCCATGGCTGGGTTCCTCCGCGGGGTAATGGTGCCTTTCATGACGGCCTGCTTTCTTGGAAATCGAGAGAATAATATCTACTTTGAGTTGAGGCAATATCCTCCTCAAGCCGCGAGTAATGTGGCTTTGCGCATCGCGCCTTCCATTAACACCGGGTATACTTTGCCTTAGTACAGGGAAGAACGCGCCGAACCTCCCAGCAACGATGGGTTCATGTATGCGATTGTGCGATGTCCTTCGCTTCCGCCCCAGGCAAATAATAGTAAGACCTGCGGAAAGCCTCCCCCCCGTAGGGTGAATCCAGCGGCATAGCTGTGCTTTAGATTTTGAAAGTCGACGTCTCCTCGCGTGAGCGCCACTTTTCCCTGATCGGCCATGAAGGTGAAACCGAAAGGCCCCCAGAGTGAGTGCTCAAAACTTTCATGCAACAGCAATAAATTGGGTCCTCGGAAGCGATAATCCTGATAGCTGCTGAGCATGGGATTGCCGTTGATGTCGGAGCCTCCCAATGTGTGCTGGAAGTAAAAAGGCACGACACTCCCCGCTGATGTGGCCGACTCGGAAATCAGCAGACGAAACCCAACCGTTCCTTCACGATTGCGGGCGAAGGAAATCGCCGGACACCTCTGGGCTCCCACTGTCGCCGCGCATTCGTCTGGTCCATTCGTATCCTTGGGTTGCGAGGATTGCGAGTTTCCGTACAAAGGAAATTCATTGTCCAGATCAATCGTCCAACGGCGAAATGAATAGGTCGAATTTGAAGGCGCGAAAAACTGCTGGAAGTTGACCAAATAATTCAACTGAACGTGATCGTTGAGCAACACCGGTTTTATGCGCACGCCTTCGCCGAGTTGTACGAACCCAGGCTGAGTAGCTAGTCCCGGCGCGCTGGTATTGTCATATAGCTGTTCGATCGACGGACTCGATTGTGAATGATTGCCACGGAGATTTACGAAACGGCCATTCACTTCGCCAAGCAACGCAAGATTAAGACCGCCTTTAAATGGCTTGATTACATTTATTCCCAAGATACTTTCAGTCATTCCGAACACGGACCGGCCCGCCGAAGGGGAGTTAGGTCCGAGGCCGAAGAAGAAGATGTTATTCAGCGAAATTGCTTGCGCATAAACATTGAAAACAGTATAGGGATGAACCGCCAGCTTGCTTTTTTTCATTTGTCCGGTAGCATTGGGCACAACGGTGATGTGCTCAACCGGCGTATGGATGATCTTCATGTACGCGCCGGTTCGCCACGAACCACTGATCGCTCCTACGGCATCTACGTTCCAACTTAGTCTCCAATTCTCGTTAGGCGTGTAGTGGGTGACAAATGCCCCGCCGAATCCAAAACCATTCTGCGGCGCAATGCTGCCAAGTGCGATGTGCAGCGGGTGATCTGTTGCAAGTTCTTCCGCGCAACCAAATACTGATTTGAAGCTGAAGCTTCCGCAGCTCTCCTTCATATGCTCACGTTCACGCCGGAAATCGGATTGCAACTGTCCCTCTTGAGCGGCGGCCGTGCCGATAAGCAAAGCGGCAATTAGAAAACTGCAATGCGGCAAAAATTTCTTCACGACTTCTTCCTCTTGCGAGCGGACTTGGCTTTTGTTTTGGGTTTAGTTGGTTTACCACTTTTCTTCTTGCCCTTCGCCTTGGTTTTTCGAGCAGGCTTGGTCTCGGCCATGGCCGCAATGTCGAACCTCGTCTCTCTGGCGGCCTCTGGATGCAACTTCGCGGTGACTTCGCGAATGTATTCCGCAGCTTCGCCTTCCGTCTTGATCTTGTTGATATAAATATTGGTCTGCTGGCGAACCGGCAGCCTCGATTCCGCTTCATGTAGATGTAGTATCTGATTCTTAAGCAGGGCGGACACCGGCCGGTTTTTATCGAACGCGCTCTGTGGTGGTTTCGGAACTTTGATTACGGTCATGAAATATCAACCTCGATGGGCGCACAGCGCGCCTAGTCTACGGAAAAATCAGGTCCATCGGTTCGCATAGCTGGTAGCGACAGCAAATCGAGAAATGTATCTGCAGCCTTCTCGCGCGGAGAACGTTGGTCGTAGGCCCCGAGAAAGAACTCAGTTACGGTTGCAGGAATAGACGCGTGCTCAAAGGTGCGTCCACCGCCGGGTTCCTGTGGCCCTTTCACCACTGTTCCCTTTGCTATCCACGGTGAGACTAAGATTGCCGGAACGCGCACGCCAAGACGGTCGAAGCGGAATTCTCTTCCGGTTCCAGTGTCATTGGGAGAAGCAACGAATCCATCTGGGGTACACGCGGGCGGCGGAACGTGATCGTAAATTCCGCCGTGCTCGTCGTAAACAATAAGCAGCGCGGTACTCTTCCAGAGATCCGGGTTTTGTTTGATCGCGTTGTAAACCGATGCAATGAAAATTTCTCCCGCTTGCACGTTGTGATCGGGATGCTGATCCGACGCCAACTCCTCGCCATTGTCGCCGTCATGATCGCTGTAATTAGGCTCGACGAAACTATAGTCGGGAAGCGTGCCGCTTTTGCAGTCGGCGAGAAACTGATCGTATGTGGCGAATAGCTCCGGCTGATGTTGCAGCAGGTTCACAATTTCCATCGTGGAGCTGGCCTGGTCGTAATAGTAGAGCTTCGAGGTTCGCGCGGGGTTTGCAGTAACCATCCGATCGTAGATGCTCTGAAATGGCTCTTTTACATAGAAAAGGTCCATGCCAACCTTACCGAAAGAAGTGCCGTAGTGAGCGAATGCACGATTGCAGATGGTCGGGCCCGGAATGGAAGCGAACCATCCGTTGAAGACCGCAAACTCAGTTGCTAATGTCGTAAGGACCGGCAGCTTGTCAGGTGTGAAGTAATACATGATTTTTGCCGAATGCTTCACATCGTTCTGCTGGTTGAAGTAGCTCTTGACGAAACCCTGCATGTTGGCTACGCGAGGATTATTATTGTCCCCGTTGAATATTTGAAGATCGACTGCGGGAAAATGATGATCGGGGTCGGGATCAAGCTGGCTCTGAAACTCCGCCTGCGGCAACACTTTGGCAGCGGCGCCTGTAGTATCGGGATTGCTTTCATTTCCCGTCAAGCCGTCGATGCGCGGGTCTTTCGCTTTCAATGCTCCGAGCATGTGGTCGAATGACCGATTCTCCATCATCAGAACGACAATATGTCTTAGATTATCGAGTCCTGGTGGCATGGCCGTGTCTACTCCTAACTGATTATCTGGATTCGGTCTACTTAAGTTTGTGTGGATAGCTTCTCACAAAGCTTAGGGCTTATGGGTAGATGGTGAGCTGAATAGTAATTTCGTTACAAGGGAATGCAAAATGGAAAATCGACCAGCGTTGTATGTTAAATAGCGAGGCTGCCTGTTTGTCATGATAATGCCAACAGTATTCGATCGAGTGTCTGACAAGGGATGAGGAAGTCTTAGTGAGGATGGGTATGTCCGTTTATGTGCAGCTTCCGATCCGATCAAGCAAATATTTGAGTTGGACTCCTTTCGTCGTGCATTGATATCTTCTTCATTCATGAACAGCTCCCGCCAGAGCGTTGCGCGAATTATTGTCGTTGTTCCCGGTGTGCGAGTTACCACGCGCATTTCTGGCTGGGAGGACACGGCAAGCTAAGTCACAGATAAGAAAGCTTCCGAACCCACTGCCAGAGATCCTGGTGGTGGGTTTTCGTTTTAGCGATGACTTTATGAAAATTATGCAAATTGGCAAACCTTTCCACGTAGTTCGCGGGCGAGGACACACGCGTCACACCATACTCAAAGGCCGCAGGCAGGAGTGTCCGCGCCACACAAGCAAGAGAATCCAGTGGATAACTCAGCCCGACTTTCCTCCTTGACATCGGAACTTACCCCCGCTACCATCATTGTACCGACCGACCGGTCGGTTTTGAGGTTAATCAGTCCGCACTTTTAGGAGATCGAGTGGCCACAATTTTTTACGAGCATGATGCCAATCCCGCTGCCCTCAAGGGCAAAACTATCGCTATCTTCGGCTATGGAAGCCAAGGTCATGCACAAGCACAAAACCTGCGTGATAGCGGGTACAACGTCATTATTGGACTCGATCTGAAGCGCTCGAGTGCGGCACAGGCCAAGGCAGATGGATTCGAAGTCGTGGCGCCGGCGCAGGCGGCGAAGCGCGCCGACTGGATTCAGATCCTCACACCAGATGAAACTCAGGGCGAGTTCTTCGAGTCTGAAATCAGAGCAGGCCTGACAGCGGGCAAAATCCTCGGAGTTTCGCACGGATTCAGCATTCATTTCAAAACCATCGTTCCGCCCAAAGATGTCGATGTGGTCATGATTGCACCCAAGAGCCCGGGCCATTTGGTTCGCCGCGTATATACCGAAGGACGAGGCGTTCCGGCATTGATCGCCATTCAGCAGGATGCAAGCGGCCATGCGCATGAATTGGCCCTCGCGTATGCGTACGGAATCGGCTCGGCACGCGCGGGAGTTTTGCAAACGACTTTCAAAGAAGAAACCGAGAGCGATCTGTTTGGTGAACAGGCGGTGCTGTGTGGCGGCCTGACTTCGCTAATCAAGAAAGGTTTCGAGACCCTGGTAGAAGCGGGTTACGCACCAGAGATTGCGTACTTTGAATGCCTGCACGAGGTGAAGCTGATTGTGGATTTGATCTACGAAGGCGGCCTCGACCGGATGCGCTACTCGATTTCGAATACAGCGGAATATGGCGATCTGACCCGCGGCGAAAGAGTAGTAGGAGACGAGACTCGCGCCCAGATGAAGAAAATTCTGGGCGAGATACAGAACGGCCAGTTTGCGAAAGAGTGGATCGACGAACACAAGAGCGGCGGAAAGAAGTTCGCTGCCTTGCGTGCTGCGGAAAAGAAACACCCGATTGAGATTGTTGGAGCTGAGTTGCGCGGCATGATGTCTTGGCTGCCGAAGGAAACCAAGAAGAAGTCGGCTGAAAATCCTGAACCGCAGGTTATGAATGCTTAAGGGATCGGAAATCGTTTTGTGCTGTTTGCGCGCTGAGGGAGTCGATTTGGTGTTCGGCTATCCGGGCGGCGCAATCATGCCTTTGTATGACGCTCTCGAAGGCAGCGGAGTGCGGCACATTTTGACCCGACATGAGCAGGGGGCGGTGTTTGCCGCTGAAGGTTACGCGCGTTCCACAGGAAAAGTGGGCGTAGCGATGGCTACAAGCGGACCGGGCGCAACCAATCTGGTCACTGGCATTGCGGATGCCAAGATGGACTCAGTGCCGCTGGTCTGCATCACCGGGCAAGTACGAAGCCATTTAATCGGCACGGACGCGTTTCAGGAAACCGACGTGTTCGGAATGACGCTCTCGCTAACGAAATGGAGCCGGCTGGTTCGCACGATTGAAGAAATTCCGGCGGCGATTGCCGAGGGATTTCATTGGGCGCGTTGTGGACGTCCCGGGCCGGTGGTGATCGATATTCCGAGCGACATTCTGAAAGCGAAGATCGAGTTTACTGGTCCAGTGAAGTTTAAGCCTACAGCCAGACTCTCGGATATACACGCGGAATCTGGGTTTGGCGAAAAGCTGATTGCGCTATTGCAAACCGCGAAGAAACCAGTGGCGCTGGTTGGAGCGGGAGCCAAGCTTTCAGGAGCAATCGCTGATCTACGCAAACTGCTCGATGCGTTGAATATTCCAACATTTGCAACTGTGCACGGACTAGGCGCAGTAAAACTCGACGCTCCCTATTACCTCGGCATGGTTGGCATGCATGGCACACGCGCGGCGAATACGGCGTTGCATGACACGGACCTGCTCTTGATATTCGGTGCGCGGCTCGATGACCGGGTTACGGGCGAGCCTTCAGGATTTGCTCCGAATGCCCGCATTGTGCATTTTGATATTGACCCCGCGCAGCTTGACCGGGTACGTGCATGCGAACTGCCTATTGTGGGCGATCTCGCTGACACCATTCCGGCTTTCTACCGGCAAGTAAAGACGGCTTCCCTTCCCGATTGGACTGCATGGCGGACGGAAGCTTGCGGACCGGAACGTGCGGAACTCGATCCAAGAGGCTTGTCGCAATCCACAGTTCGCTTCCTGGATGAACTGTTCAGCCGCATGCCGGAGAACAGCTTCATCGTCACCGACGTGGGCCAGCATCAGATGTGGGCGGCACAGCGCTATCGGTCATCTTTTCCAAGGGGCTTCATTACATCAGGCGGCCTAGGCTCGATGGGCTTCGCACTACCTGCGGCGATAGGAGTGCAGATGGCGAATCCCGATGCGCTGGTGGTTTGCGTATCTGGTGACGGCGGCTTTCAGATGAACATTCAGGAGCTGGCCACGGTTCACCGGCTGAAACTGCCGATCAAGAATGTGATTATCGATAACAAATATCTCGGCATGGTGCGGCAGTGGCAACAGCTTTTCTATGCGCGAAACTATGCCGAAACTGATTTAAGCGATAACCCGGATTTTGTGGCTATTGCCGAAGCATACAAGATTCATGCATCCCGTCTCGGAGAAGACGAGATGCGCGAGTTTCCAGTGACACAGCAAACGGGAGATGCGCTGGAGCGTTTTCTGCGTTCGTCGGAGCCGGAGTTGTTGGTTTTCGATTGTCAGCCGGAAGCGAATGTTTATCCGATGGTGCCTGCGGGAGCGGCATTGTCGGAGATGTTGTTCGAAGAAGAATGACGTAGGGACAGCCGCCCTCGGCTGTCCAAGCAAAATGGTTAATTTAGGAGAAGAAATCATGCACGCGTTTCACATTACATATCGCAATACGCAAGGCACGCTGATGCGCATCCTGAATGCTGCTTCACGGCGCGCCCTCGATATGCCTTATGTTCAGGCCAGCCCTGCCGAAAATGCTCATACTGTAATCCTATTGCTTGAAGTCAATGCGAAGCAGATTGGACAACTCTGCCGCGATTGGCACGCGATTGTGGATGTAGAGGAAGTTAGGGCGGCAGTTGCGCCAAAGAATTTCTCGGAACTGACTACGGAATGGGAATTCGCGCCGCATCCGCCAGCTTCGGTGGTAAGTCGCGGTATGTCAGCCACCGCTGCTATGGCGTAAGATCATGCCCTGAATGAATACCTACTACTAATCTCTTTCGTTTTTAATTAATAAAACAGGTTTCTCCACTCCCGTTGCCGCTGTGCGTCAACTCCGGTCGAAATGACAGTTGATTTTTAATTGCCGCCTTCTCTGGCATAATCTTAGTTCCGCATAGCTTTATATAAATTTATGGACCTAAAACATCGTAGCCGCAATATCACTGACGGACGCAACCAGGCTGGCGCGCGCGCCATGTTCAAAGCCATTGGATTCACGGACAGCGATCTCGCCAAGCCGCTAATCGGCGTCGCCAACACCTGGATCGAAACCATGCCCTGCAACTTCCATCTGCGGCGACTCGCGGCCAAGGTGAAGGAGGGCATTCGTGCGGCTGGCGGCACTCCGATGGAGTTCAACACCATTGCGATCAGTGATGGTGAGACCATGGGAACAGAGGGAATGCGTGCCTCATTGGTGAGCCGTGAGGTGATCGCCGATTCAATCGAACTCGTATGCCGGGGACAAATGTTCGACGCAGTCGTTTGCGTGGTTGGCTGCGATAAAACGATTCCGGCGGCCGCGATGGCTCTGGCGCGTTTGAATATACCGGGGTTGGTGCTTTACGGAGGAACGATTGCCGCAGGAAGTTATAAAGGAAAAGATGTCACTATTCAGGATGTCTTCGAAGCAGTCGGAGCCAATGCTGCGGGAAAGATTACAGACAAAGAATTGCATGATCTAGAAAACGTGGCATGCCCTGCCGCAGGCGCCTGTGGCGGACAATATACGGCAAATACCATGTCCACTGTAATGGAGATCATTGGACTGTCGCCGATGGGCTTCAACAGCGTGCCGGCGATGGATCCGCAGAAGGACGAGATCGCGTTTCGCTGCGGTGAAGTTGTGCTGAATGCGTTGAAGAAGGGCATCGTTCCGAAAGACATCCTTACTCGGTCAGCTTTTGAGAACGCAATTGCATCCGTAGCCGCGACTGGCGGTTCGACTAATGCGGTTTTACATTTATTAGCTATCGCGCGCGAAGCCGGAGTTCCCTTGCAGATCGACGACTTCCAAACTGTGAGCGAACGTACTCCCTTGCTGGCTGATCTTAAGCCTTCGGGAAGATTCGTTGCAGCCGATATGCATCGGGCCGGTGGGATTCGTTTACTTGCGCGACGTTTGCTTCGCGGAGAACATCTTGAGCCAAAAGCTCTCACAGTGACGGGCCTCAGTTTATCCGCTGAGAGCGAAAGCGCGATTGAAACGCCAGGACAGGAAGTCATTGTGCCGCTTGATCGTCCGCTGAAGAAAACCGGTGGTTTAGTGATTTTGAAGGGCAATCTCGCTCCGGAGGGATGCGTCGCAAAGATCAGCGGACATGAGCGATTGAATCATCGCGGACCAGCTCGGGTGTTCGAATCGGAAGAAGCGGCCATGACGGCAGTGACTTCGAAGCAAATCAAGGAAGGCGACGTGCTCGTGATCCGCAATGAAGGTCCAAAGGGTGGACCGGGGATGAGAGAAATGCTAAGCGTGACAGGAGCCATTGTCGGCGAAGGTCTGGGACAATCGGTAGCTTTGCTCACTGACGGGCGTTTCAGCGGAGCAACTCATGGCTTGATGATGGGGCATGTTTCCCCGGAAGCTGCTCTAGGAGGTCCCATTGCCGCGGTGCGCGAAGGGGACGTCATTAACATTGACATAACAAAACGCGTGCTGGAAGTTGAAATCAGCGACGACTTGCTACGCCAGCGTCTATCAGAGTGGAAAGCACCAGAGCCGCGGTATCCGACAGGAGTCTTTGGGAAGTATGCTGCACTGGTCGCTTCCGCGTCAGAAGGCGCAATCACGCGACCTAAGTGGTAGAGCGGCTAAAACAATTTCGTCAAGGGCTGCTTTCTGTATTCACGTTACATTTTTCTACGCGAAAATTTTCCACAATCCTGTCACAAATGACAGAGTGTTAATGCATCGCGCACAATCCGCTCCAGATCGGCAGTTTCGAGCAATACAGCCAACCGCCTGTTACTCACACTCATCCAAAGCGCAATTGTAGGAGTGTGTCTGTATGTGCTCTGGCCGGGTATCGTGGGGTATTAAGGTGCGCTTTTTTGCGTTTTCTTCCTTCTCTCTCGCCGGTCTAATTTTTTTGGCTGGTTGCGGCGGTGGAACTTCTAGTGGCAGCGGCGGAACTCCTCCGCCCCAAAATCCCCAATTAACAGTCGTTTTATCCGGCACAGGAACAGTCACGAGCAGTCCGTCTGGAATCAACTGTGGGACGACCTGTTCGGCGAGCTTTGTAAGCAATACACAAGTTACGCTTACTGCAACTGCTGGAAACGGATTTGCATTTACGGGATGGAGCGGCGGTTGCAGCGGTACAGGTACATGCGCAGTGACTCTGACCGCTGCAACATCAGTTACAGCAACATTTAACGCGGTGCCTTCGTCGACGCTTACAATCACGATGTCTGGCCCGGGCACTGGCACGGTGACCAGCGCCCCCAGTGGAATTGATTGTCCTACGACCTGCTCGGCAAGTTTCGCCAACGATACCCAAATTACTCTGACTGCTGCTCCCGGTAATACATTTGGCTTTGGAGGATGGAGTGGCGGTAGTTGCAGCGGCCTGAGTACATGTGTACTTACATTAAATGCCGCTACCACGGTGAACGCAGCATTCGGCGGATCACTACAAAGTATCAATCACATTATTTTTCTGGCGCAAGAGAATCGTTCTCTGGATCACTATTTTGGAGAACTTCGGCAATATTGGAAGGACAACGGATACCCAGATCAATCGTTCGATGGTCTTCCGCAATTTAACCCCGCATCTGGACAACCGCCTCTACAAGGTCCGGATCCGACGAATCCTGGATGTAATCTGGCGGATCCTTACAGCCCGCCGTTAACACCGTTCGGACCGTACCAGGATTGTGTGTTCGACACGACAAACCAAGTTCAATCTTTCCATTTAAAAACTGCGTGTCTTGAAAACCCAAGTCCGTCATGGAATGAAAGTCATGTAGATTGGGATTATAACGACCCCACGGGCAACAATACCGCCGCTTTGAACGGCTTTGTCTGGACAGCCGGTCACGATTCACGTTCCTACAATCCTGCTGGCACGAATTCGCAATTCATGGATACGAACGGTGTCCGAGTCATGGGCTACTACGACGGAGACGATCTAAATTACTACTACTTTATGGCTTCGAACTTCGCTACTTCGGATCGCTGGTTTTCACCAGTAATGAGCCGGACGAATCCGAATCGTGAGTATCTGATTGGTGCGACCTCACATGGTTATGCGTATCCGAATGGCGCGAACTCGCGTGATGATGGGCAAATACCTTCTCCAATTATTTTTGAGGAGTTACAAAATGCCGGCATCAGCTGGAAGATATATGTTCATCCCAGCCACGTACCCCCAAATGGGAGTTGTAAGCCAGACGACACAACCCCTCAATGCCTTTATTCAGTGAGCTACCTTCATAACTTCACCTATGGGCAGACAATCATCCAGCAGTATTCGCAAAACATAGTTCCTATCTCTCAGTTTTATACCGACGCTTCAAATGGGACTCTGCCTCAAGTCGCGCAGATCGAGCCCGCGTCTGCATCCGGTCTCGATGAGCACGCCGCTGATAACGATCCTCAACCGGGACAACTGCCTTGCTGTAGCGTGCAAGCCGGCGCTGCTTATGTAAAAACGCTCATTGACGCTGTGATGGGAACCCCCAGTGCGCCGAGCCCGAGCTGGAAGGATTCCGTCTTCTTTCTGACGTATGACGAGTTTGGCGGCTTTTACGACCACGTGTCTCCGCAGCCTGCAGCTCTACTCACAGACTTTGAAAGTCCGGTAGATCTTTTTCTGGGGCCGCCCACTGATAAAAATGGTCCTGACGTCTGCGTGAATACGACCGGGCCAACGTGTAAATTTCAATACACCGGCTATCGGGTTCCTTTGATCGTGGTTTCGCCGTTTACCAAGAAGAATTTCGTATCTCACGAAACCGCGGATTACACTGCCATTTTGAAATTAATTGAAGAACGATTCAATTTAAGCCCTTTGAGTGCACGTGACGCGGCACAGATTGATATGGCGTCGCCAACTGATCCGAATCAGACATTCTTCGACTTCGTCAATGTTCCTTGGGCTACTCCGCCAACGCCTCCCAAGCAACACACGAATCTGCCATGTGATCTGACACCGCCAACGCCGTAGGAGTCATACGGCCAAGATGAACCGGGAATATTTGGACGAGAGTTGATGATCAAGTCACTGCGGAGTTAGTCATGATTCGTAAACTTAAATCTGGCGCATACCGGCTTTATTCTCGAAAAAAAAATCCCAAAACTGGCAAACGCCGCAATCTCGGCACATTCGCCAGCAGAAAAGCAGCGGAAGCACATGAACGCGCAGTGCAGTATTTCAAAAGACACGGTTAACGATCTTGAACGGATGTGCCTGGCACTCAGATGTGCCTGGCACTCAATTGATAGCTATACTCACAGGGTTGCAATAATTAGACGAGAGGCTTAGCTAAGTTAATAGAACATGCCCAAACCATTTCGTGTGTTTGCCACCTGTGATATCGGAGCATCGATTGAACTTTTGCGGGAACGTGGTTATGCGGTTGAGGTTTATCCGCAGCCCATGGCTCCGCCCAAGAGCTTGATTCTTGAGAAAGTAATGTCGGGGATCGATGGACTGATTACTACGCTGCGCGATCCTATTGATGCCGAAGTTTTCGAGGCGGGTAAAGGATCATTGAAGGTAGTCGCGCAAATCGCCGTAGGTTTCGACAATATCAATCGCGCCGATGCGAACCGCTACAGAATTCCTTTCACGCACACTGCTGATGTACTGACGGAAGCGACAGCCGAATTTGCTTTCTTCATGTTAGGAATGCTCGCGCGCAAAATGTGGACGGCGGAGCATCTCACGCGTGAAAACCAGTGGGGATATTGGCATCCCTACCTGCCCTTCTTGGGGAATGAGGTCACGGGTAAGACTATTGCGATTATTGGAACCGGGCGCATTGGGTTAGCCATGATTAAGAAATGCGCAGGATTCGACATGAATATTCTTTGCTATGACCCGGCCTATCAGAATCACGAATATGTTTCGGCCATTCAGGAGACGATGGATTTGCGTGAGGCTCGCGGAATTTCGAAGGAGAAAACGTGGATCAAATATGTGCCGTTGGAACAAGCATTAAGTGAAGCGGATTTTGTGAGCGTCCACGTTCCGTTGATTCGCGAAGGCGAAAGCTCGACTCCTACTTACCATTTATTTAACGAGCAGACTCTGCGAAAGATGAAGCCTACCGCGTTTTTAGTGAATACTTCGCGCGGTCCAGTTGTGGATGAGAATGCTCTAGCGAAGGCACTGCGGGAGAAATGGATTGCCGGCGCGGCTCTCGATGTTTATGAGAAAGAGCCTTTGCCCGCGAATTCTCCGCTGCGGGATCCAGCTATTGAAGACCGATGCAGGTTGCTTCCGCATTTTGCCAGTGCGGCGGAGATCACGCGATTATCGACCGATCCGAATAAAGGGATGGCAGGCCGTTGCGTGCAAGGGCTAATTGATGTACTCGAAGGAAATTACGGAGGTGATGTTACGAAGATGCCTTATGTGGTGAATAAAGAGGCGTTTGTGACGTGATAAGTAGAGGTCCTTCGACTTGGAATTCATTCGCAAGCGAGTGAATTCACTAGGCTCAGGATGACAGATGAGTGCTATGCAGGATAATGCTAAAAAACCGAGGACAGGAATGCCCACGCTACACAATACACGCGAATTATTCTGAAATCGTGTGCTCTTCGCTGTGGGAGCGTAGCACTCTATCCACTGAATACGGAGCTCTACGCGAAGGCTCATGATAATGACGCACTTGCATTTCGCCCAATAAGCCAACAGCCAGCAGATTGAGACCCGCCAGCAGCAACACTGCTGCGAAGATCATCATCGGTCCGTGCTCTGCCATCACATGCGAGTGACGCAGGAATTTTTCGATCAACAGCCACAGGGTTACGCCCGATCCGGCGAAGATACTAAACATCCCGAGTGTTCCGAAAAAATGCAACGGACGGGAAAGATATCGAAGCAAAAATCTAATCGTAATCAGATCAAAAAATACTCGAAACGTACGCGAGATGCCGTAATGCGAAACTCCACGCTCGCGGTTTACATTGCGAATGGGCACTTCGCAAATCGATGCCCCGTGCCATGATGCCAGTGCGGGGATAAACCGGTGCAGTTCCCCATATAAGGGGACCTGTTCCAAAATGTCACGGCGATAAGCTTTAAATGTCGTGCCGAAATCGTGGATGTCCACGCCGCTCAACTTTGCCATCACCCAATTGGCGCACTTCGAAGGTATGCGACGCAACCAGAGATTGTCGATTCGTACTTTACGCCAGCCACTGACGATATCGTAACCTTCGGCGATCTTTTCCAGAAACATCGGGATGTCGGCGGGATCGTGTTGCAGATCGCCATCCATGGCGATGATGTATTCCCCACGCGAATTGTCGAAGCCAGCGGCCAAAGCAGAGGTCTGTCCAAAGTTGCGGCGCAGCTTTACCACGGTGACGCGGCTATCGATTCCGGCGATTTCACGGAGCATATTGAAGGTGTGATCGCGGGATCCGTCATCGACGAGCACGATTTCAAAGCTTTCGCCATTCAGCTCCATAACAGCTTTCAGGCGATCGTAGAGATCGGTGACGTTTTCCTGTTCATTATGTAACGGAACGACAATGGAGTATTTCGGCATGGATTGTTTATTATACGATGCCCAGGCAGCTTTTAAAGGTGCATAGATTGTTTTGAGTTACTGTGGGCATCAAGAGGCCAAATGGGTGAATTTTACAATTTCCCTTTTCTTCGATGCGAAATATTTGCGATGGACTCGCCTATAATTCCTCATCTTTAAGGCGAACCGAATTTGTAAAACTTCAATGTGTGGACAGGAGAACTCCACTTTGAGCAAGAAGACAGATATGGCTGTTGAGACACAAGCCCAGCCACGACGACGTTTTTTACAAGCAAGCGTTTTTGCCACAGTGGGCAGTTCCCTTTTCCCTACGGTAGCAGTTGCTCACGAGAATAAGGCTTCGACCTCATCTGCAAACGCGGTGAAGCCGTTTGAGCTGGACGAACTTACGATCGCCGATCTCCAAGAGAAGATGCGAACGGGAGCGTTCACCTCTCGTTCGATTACAGAAAAGTATCTGGCCCGCATCGAAGAAATCGACAAGCATGGCCCAATGCTTAACAGCGTAATTGAGGTCAATCCTGATGCCTTGGCCATTGCCGAGGCACTGGATAAAGAACGAAAAGAGAAAACGGCGCGTGGGCCTTTGCATGGAATTTCGGTATTGATCAAAGACAACATCGATACCGCGGACCGTATGGAAACCACGGCGGGATCTTTGGCATTGCTTGGATCAAAGGCAACGAAAGATTCTTTTGTTGCGCAGAAATTGCGCGAAGCTGGAGCCGTGATTTTGGGCAAGACGAATTTAAGCGAGTGGGCGAACATTCGTTCGAGCCATTCCACGAGTGGATGGAGCGGGCGCGGAGGGCAAACCCTGAATCCTTATGCGCTGGATCGCAATCCATGCGGATCAAGTTCGGGTTCAGGCGCAGCGGTTTCGGCGAGTTTATGCGCAGTCGCAGTGGGCACGGAAACTGATGGATCAGTAGTCTGCCCTGCTTCCGCAAATGGAGTTGTCGGAATCAAGCCTACTCTGGGGTTGATCAGCCGGGCAGGCATTATTCCTATCGCGCACAGTCAAGATACGGCCGGGCCTCTGACGCGAACGGTTCGGGATGCCGCGATCCTGTTGACTGCGTTGGCGGGAGTGGATTCCCACGATAACGCGACAAATGCCAGCCGCGGAAAAGCGGCGGCTGATTATACGCAATATCTCGATCCCAATGGATTGAAGGGCGCGCGCATTGGAGTCGCCCGTAAGTATTTCGGTTTTAATGATGCCGTAGATGAATTGATGGAGACGCTGCTCAATGAGATGAAGCGTGCGGGAGCAGTTATTGTTGATCCAGCCGATCTCGAATCACATGGGAAATTCGACGATACGGAACTGACCGTTCTTCTCTATGAATTGAAAGCCGATCTTAATAGCTATTTGGCCGGACGACCGGGAGCTCCGAAATCTCTGAAAGAGATCATCGAGTTCAATCAAAAGAACAAAAATAAAGAAATGCCTTACTTCGGCCAGGATATGTTCATCAAAGCCGAGGCCAAGGGTCCGCTCACCAGCAAAGAATATCTTGACGCTTTGGACGCGAACCACCGACTCTCCAGACAAGGTGGGATTGACGGGATAATGGACAAATTCCATCTGGATGCCATCGTCGCTCCCACGGCCGGACCGGCCTGGGTTAATGATTGGGCTAATGGCGATCATGCCGCAGGCGGAAGTTCAAATGCCGCAGCAGTAGCAGGTTATCCGGATATTTCCGTACCGGCGGGATTTGTTTTTGGATTGCCGGTCGGGATTTCATTCTTCGGCAGAGCTTGGAGCGAACCAATTTTGCTAAAGATCGCGTATGGATTCGAGCAGACGATTAAACCGAGAAAACCGCCGCAGTTCTTGGCAAACGTAAAATTCTGATTTACTTTGCGTTATTCATTAGGATTGCGAAAGATGGCTTCGGTAGTGTGTGGACCACCTGCGTGCAGACGCCTTTCATTTCACGCTATGCGATTCAAGCTTGCAGGGCCTGTCCCAGCTCTTCCCATTCCGCCATGCAGCTTTGCAATTCGGCTTTGTGCTTTGCCAGCTCCCTTGCCTGACGCTCGGTTTCCTCAGCGCTCACAAAGTTTTGCAGGGCGACTTCGCAACTTTCAATGGAGGCTTCAAGACGGGAAATGTTTTGCTCAAGCTCCTGCACGCGATCTTCAATTTGCTTACGCTTGATCGGATTCAATCGTTTTGATTTTGAATCCCCATCGGAGGAGACGATGACGGGTACCACGATTGGAACAGGCTCCTGCTTGGACGATGCAGCGAGTCTCTCCTGCATTTCGGCAGCGCCGCCCTGCTTTCGCCATAGATAATCTTCATAGTTGCCAGGGTAGATTTCAACTTTCCCATCTCTGACTTGAAAAATGCGTGTGGCTAGCCGGTCGATAAAATATCGGTCATGCGACACCAGGACTACAGTGCCTGTGTACTCACTGAGGGCTTCGAGCAGCACGTCTTTAGCGCGCATATCCAAGTGGTTCGTAGGCTCATCGAGCAGTAAGAAGTTTGCCGGGTGCAGCAGCATTCGCAATAAAGCGTAGCGATTGCGCTCGCCGCCTGAAAGCACGCCTATTTTTTTGAAAACATCGTCTGCGGAAAACAGAAAGCAGCCGAGAAGATTACGCAGTTCGGTTTCGGTGGAAACCCGCGAGATTTCGCCAAGGTCATCGAGAACCTTCGCATCGGGATCGAGTTCTTTGTACTGGTCCTGCGCAAAGTAATCGGCTTGCACATTGTGGCCAAGGCGATATTCTCCCGCACTCAGTTGCTCCTGCTGCGCCAGCAATTTGATCAAGGTCGATTTGCCCGCGCCATTTACTCCGACTAAAGCGATGCGATCGCCGCGCTCGATCATAAAGCTGACGTCGCGGAAAACAGTTTTCCCGCCGTAAGACTTCGCAACACCTGAAAACTCGGCAACAATCCGTCCACTAGGTTTCGGCTGGGGAAAGGTAAAGTGAATCGTCTTCTCTTCTTCTGGAATTTCGATCCGTTCGATCTTTTCCAGTTCCTTGATGCGGCTCTGCACTTGCTTGGCTTTAGTCGCCGTATAGCGAAAACGGTTGATAAAAACTTCGAGTTGCTCAATCCGGTCGCGCTGATTTTTATATGCGGCGACCAATTGTTCCATCCGCTGTGTTTTCTGCGCGAGATACTTATCGTAATTACCGGTATAGAGATAAATGCGCTTATTCCATATCTCGGCAATTTTATTGACTGTAACGTCCAGAAAGTAGCGGTCATGTGAGATCAAAACAAAAGCGTTGGGATAATGGGCGAGGTATTCTTCCAGCCAGTTGCGGGCTTCCAGATCAAGATGGTTCGTGGGTTCGTCGAGCAATAACAAATTTGGCTTTTGCAGCAGCAACCTCGCCAAAGCCAGGCGCATTTGCCAGCCGCCCGAGAACTCGTCGGTCATACGGCCCCAATCGTCTTTGCCGAAACCTAGCCCAGTAAGTACGCTGCCTACCTGGGCATCGAGCGCATATCCATCGCGAGTTTGAAACTCATGCTGTATCTGGTGGTAGCGGTCGGCAATCTGCGAATACTCTGCCGAGGCATGATCGATCTCTGACATACGCGCGGTCAGGTCTTCCATTTCTTTTTCCATGGCTTGCAGGCCGGAAAAAACCGACATGCATTCGGCAAAAACCGTGCATCCGGAGAGTGTTAGTCCATCCTGGGGCAGATATCCGGCACTGATGCCCTTAGCGGTGCTGATGGTCCCGTAGTCGAGGCTCTCCATTCCGGCAAGAACCTTCATCAATGTGGATTTGCCGGTGCCATTCGCGCCAACAAGACCCACGCGGTCGCGAGGCGTAATCATCCAATCGGCTCCCTCGAACAGGAGCTTGTGACCAAAACGTTTTCCAGCAGAAGACAACTGAATCATAGCGTCAATTCAATCGTCTCATGATGCGCACATTTTGGGGAGAGATACAGCAGTAGCCGCGAAATCAAGGATTAGCCTATTTGACGAAAACGAAAGTAATATTGCGCTAACTATGTAAAAACCGCACAATCACACCAGATGAGATTATTGCTGCGAAGTTTGATAGCTAGTGCGATTTTCACGCTGGCCATTGCGGGGACGCTCTTTGTCACGGCGTTAAATGGCATAGCTGTCCTGATTTCACCAGCCATTTGGCTGGCGGACAAGTTTTTGGGAAGGCTTATCGCAACAAGTCCGAGGGGACTCACCAACGTGCTCAGCCTGCTGCCTTTCGTTCTCCTGCTGAACATCCTGATTTATACAAGCGTTTTCTTTGTGTTTTCGAAACTTATAATTATGGCGCGGTCCCTGAGAACGCCGGCAGAAAGCCCCGTAGAAACCAGGTTCTGAAATAAAGCGAGGCTAGCGCGCCGCCATTGCCTTCACTACTCCGATTTCCTCCAGCGCACGATCCACCACCGCCTGCATCTCTTTCGCGTATTTCACTTCGCGACCCTTGGCAAGAATCTTCCGCGCAGTCTCCGGCAAGAACCACGTAGGGTTACGGTCTTGTTCATGGGGATGTCCCATTTCTTCCACTTCCATTAGGAATGCTTTGACCACAAACTCGCGCACACCGGGAGGTTTCCAAAAGACGCCTTTGGAATACAGATAGAGATGGAAGTGCCGCGGCTCAATTGTTCCACAGACGCCAGCTTCTTCGAAGGCTTCTTTTTGTGCTGCCTGGCTATGCGATATCGAGCGCTCAGGCGCGCCTTTGGGGAACGTCCATTTGCCCCCACCATTGGTGTTCACCAGGAGAAATTCAATGGATTCGCCTTTTCTCCGGTAACAAATGGCTGCCACTTGCAACGGCAAAGCAAATCGCAGAAACCGGGGAGCAGCCATTTATATCTCCGTAATACCTAATTCGTTATCATATTCCGAGAATGTTTCACAAATATTAAATTGCAACCAAAAGGGTGCATCTCCGGTTATTAACGGGAATTTGGAGCAACCGGAAAGTTAGCGGCTAGCGGGTACGGAAATTTCCGGGGTCTGCGCGGACTGGAAGTCCGTATGTTTTGCTGCGGATCTCTTATCCAGATCCTGCATGGTATGCATAATTGCCGAGATGACATTGTCGTTGCCAATCGCGGTATTAATCATCATGTGGTAGAGCGATCGTGTGGGCCAGTCGGCCCCGAAGTAGTGCTTTACGAATGTGATCCGGTCGCGATCAATGGTATCGACCATTTCTTCAATTTTTGTGCCATCGGGGCACCGCCCACTTTCTTTAAGGCGGCGGATTTTCTCGGCCCTGGGAGCGTAGAGAAAAACGTGGAAAGTATCTGGTTGTTGCCGCAACATGTAAGGAGCGCCGCGTCCGACAATCACGCAGTTCCCTTCGCGAACAATGTGCCCCATAACTTCCTCCCCGACCTCGACCAGGCGGTCGGCGTCAAAGGGCGCGTTTGCAGCGGGCATGCTGCGTTCGTGACTGCCTCTTAAAAAAACTTTGGCTAATCTTCGGAAGGAGCTGTCTACACGCTCCTGGCACCGCTCGACCGCCATACAGTCTACGTTTGCAGCCTTAGCAATTTCCTCGGTCAGCGCGTGGTCCCAGAGCTTCCAGCCAAGGCGCTTCGCCAGTTCGCAGGCAATTTCGCCGCCACCACATCCGTACTCGCGCTCGACTGTAATGACCCGGTACACGATGGGCTCCACACCAAGAATAGCGCAGAACCCTCTACCGAATCCAGACCTTTGGTTCGACCGACATTCCGGGCCGCAGAACGTGCTCGCGGGTCTCTCCGGGATCGAAGGTTATTTTTACTGGGATGCGTTGCACAACTTTCACAAAGTTTCCGGTGGCATTTTCCGGCGGAAGCAAGCTGGTGATGGCTCCGCTGGCTCCAGCAATGCTCTGGACGTGGCCTTTATAGTCATTCCCATTCGTGTCTACATGGATGGTCACGGATTGTCCAGCTTGCATCTCCCGAAGTTGCGTCTCTTTAAAGTTCGCAGTAACCCATATGTCGTCTAGGTTAATGATCTTCATCAGATCTTGTCCTGTCTGGACATTTTGACCTACTTCTACGGTTCTATTAGTTACGATTCCACTCACTGGAGCCACAAGGAGCGTGTATTGAAGATTCAGCTGCGCCTGATCGAGCGCGGCCTTCTTCGTATCCGCCTGAGCCTGCGCAGATTGCGCGCGGGATCTGGTTACGGCCACCTGCTGCGGACCAGTCCTGGCATAGCGTGCATTCGCCTCTGCTTGCGCCAGTCTGGCTTGTGCCTGGTTAATTTCTTGTTGTGCCGCTGACGCGGAAGCCCGGGCAGCCTCGACTGTGGCAGCCGCAGCCCTTGCCGCAGCCAGCGCTTGATCATATTGCTGTTGAGAAATTTCCTGTTTATCGACTAACAGTTTGTACCGCACAAGATCAGACTGCGCTTTTTCATTGTTGGCTTCGGCTTGGGCTTGTTGCGCAACTGTTGCATCGTACTGTTTGCGTGCGCCGGCAATTCCCGCCTGCGCATTGATGATGTCTGCCTGGGCGCTGGAGAGTTGACTGCCGGTATTCGTAGAAATGAGCGGGACATTTACTTGCGCAGCACGGACTTGGGCCAGAGCATCCTGATAATCGGCTTTTGCCCGCTCTACGGCGATCTGATAATCCGCTGGATCAATTTGCGCCAGCGGCGTACCTGCTTCTACATATTGATTATCGGTGATCAGGAGCTTCAAAACGTGTCCCGAAACTCGAGCACTAATGGAGTTGAGATGACCGTCTATCTGCGCGTCGTCGGTACTCTCGAAGCTGCCGAAATATCTCCACAAAAAGAAACCGGCAACTACAAGCACGATTAGACCCAGAATTAAGAACATGCGGAAACGCGGATTCCGCAGATTGAAACGTCTTTGCCGTAGATCGTTCTCTGAAGCTGGAAGAGGCGCATGTCGGGTATCTTGTGTCTGCTGGTTGCGCGGTTCGTTAGCTGGCTGACCCGTCTGCCTGTCAGTCTGAGGATCTTGTACCGCTGTATCTGAATTTTGTGCCATGGTTTACTTGCCTTGCAAATACAGCCTTACACCCTGTTCCGCGAAGCCAATTGCACGAGCTAATTCTACCTTCGCGAGATTATGAGCATAAAGGCTGGAAATATAATTTTCATTCGCCGAGGTGACAGACTCCTGGGCCTGCACTACTTCAAGGTTGTCAGTAACTCCAGCGGTAAAGCGATCCTGCGACTGTGTAAGAGTTTGATTGGCCAAGTCAATTGTGCTGCGAGCAACTTCCACTTGCTCGGCCGCCGAGGCCAAATCTAATAAGGCGGTACGAACTTCGAGATCGATTTGCCCGCGCAGATTCTCCAATTGTTGCCGGGCTTGCCGCAAGGAGGCTTCGGCTTGTAAAACATCGCCGTGAGTCTTGCCTCCGGCCGTAATCGGAATATCCAGCGTGACACCTGCTTGAAAGACTCCATGCGAGCTTCCCGGACGAATACCCGCATCCCCGTAGTATCCCCCGATGCCAAGAGAAGGATAATGTTCAGCCGTGGCAGCTCGACGAAGATATTCAGCGGATCGCACCTGCTGCGCTGCGGCCATGTAATCGGAGCGAGAGGCGTAAGCGCGTTGTAGCGCCTGCTCCACTCCCATGGCGGCGAGCGGCTCGTAGGGCGCTTTATCGGTCAGACTGAAATCCTGCCCGGGAGGAAGTCCAATAGTGCGAGCCAAAGTAAGTTTTTGTTTCGCATAATTGTTTTTCGCAACAATTAATTGCTGCTGTTGACTCTGCAATTCAACCCGGGCACGGAGAGCGTCAATTGCAGGACTCACTCCGGCTTTCTGCTGGTCGACGGATCTGTCGTACACTGCCTGAGCTGTAGTTACTTGCGCCTGAGCTGTCTCTACTCTGGCCGCCTCCGCCAGCGTTTCAAGATATGCGTTTCCTGCCGCCAAGACCACCATGTCTCGGGCGTCTTTATAAAGAAGGTGTGCCGCTTCCAAATTTGCAGATGCGCCGCGAGTTCGTTCAATGGCATTGAAATCAAATATTGTTTGACTCACGTTTACCTGGGCTTGCCAAATACCAAGGGGACCGACGACATTTGGAATGCCGGGGAAACTAAAGCGAAATCCCAGCGCAGCGAGATCGATTTGCTCGGCGCTCTGGGTGGCCGTAGCGTTCAGGTGAGGAAGTAGGGCGCTAAGCTCATGCCATTTTTGTCCACGTGCGGCAAGTGTGTTATCGCTCTCAAGCAATATCCCCAGGTTATTTCGCAGGGCACGGTCGATCGCATCCTTGAACGAGAGCGGGATCACCTCAGAAGTAGCTTTGCCTTCTGGAACGCTGCCACTATATGGACTCTGGCTGAGAATGCTGCTGGCTGAATTGCCATTGCCGCCATAAGAAGCGCCGCTATTGCTACTCCCGCCCTGAGAAGAAGAACCGGATTGCGATGATTGGGCACTCGAGTTCCCCGGCCCCCCGCCTGGATTCTGGGCTGAGGCCGCAGTGCAGGCACCCAAGGCACCGCCAAAAATTGCAATCAGAAGCCAGCTAACAGTATTGCGATAGACGCGTATGGATAATGATCGAACAGGCTTTTTCAGATCTATGTCTTCCCAGTTTTGATTTTCGTGCAATCGCTTCATCGACTCAAGTCTTTCATAAGAATGAAGATGAGCATAGTTCGCGGCGCAAGATATCTTGATTCGCAATGCTCGCTTATAGATGCAAATGATTGTCAAAGCGTTCGTGGATCAAGCGTCCAAATGATTGAGACCCGCAGAAATATTACGCTGCCCTTCGCCTATAGCAGCTGATCGTGTACCCTCATTTCTGAATTTACAGCCTATATCATGGAGTCCATGTGAGCGAGGTGGCGAACCCCGCAGTACCTGCGACATCGGAACTCGTCAGAAAATCGAGTAAGACTACGAATGTTGCACGCAAGGCCGGAATCATCTCATTCGTATTCGTGATGTATTCCTATACGACTGCGGGTCCATTCGGACTCGAAGACCAGGTAACGACTTCCGGCCCCGGCATGACATTGCTGTATCACCTCTTCCTCCCGTTTTTCTGGTGTATCCCCATTTCTCTTGTAGCTGCGGAGCTCACTACTGCAATGCCGGTGCAAGGAGGTTTCTATCGTTGGACTCGTGCCGCTTTCGGCGATTTCTGGGGCTTTCTTGCGGGATGGTGGAACTGGTGGTCCTCATTCTTATTAGGCGGTGCGTATGCAGTTCTATTCACCGATTACATTGCGTTCTTTTTCCCCCAAATCACCGGGTGGAAGCATTACTTAGTTGCAGTTTCGCTAATCGCGATCATGACATACATCAACATTCGCGGTATCGATATGGTCGGAAAAGTTGCGACTGCGCTGGAAATTCTGATCATGCTGCCGGTAGCCGCCATGTGCATCCTGAGCGTGAAGATGTGGCGCCACAATCCATTTCTGCCGCTTATTCCGCCGCACAAACCCATGTTCACCGTGTTTGGTGTAGGTCTGGCTCTTGGGCTGTGGCTCTATGCTGGATACGAGCAGCTTTCAACGGTCGCCGAAGAAGTAGAAAATCCGCAGAAAAATTATCCTCGAGCCCTCGCCTGGGTGGTACCAATTTCAATCGCGACCTACTTTGTACCAACCGCATGCGCGCTGGCCGCCTTGGGAAACTGGCAGGAGTGGCATACGGGATATTTCTCGAATGCGGCGCGCCTGATTGGCGGACCGTCACTGGGCTTTGCTATGACCATGGCGGCGGGAATCACAAATATTGCTTTGCTTAATAGCACCATTCTGACTGCAACGCGCGTGCCATTCGCCATGGCGGAAGACGGATACATGTCGAAGTCGCTAACCCGCATTCATTCTAAGTTCGGAACCCCATGGTTGACGCTGGTAGTTTCGGCGCTGGTCTATGCACTATTGGCCTGGAACACTCTTACCCAATTGATTGTGGTTTATATGTGGTTGCGAATTGCCACTTCTGTGCTCACAGTTTTGTCGGTATGGCGATTGCGGCGTACGCAGCCTGATCTTGAGCGGGCCTTTCGTATTCCCTGGGGCAAAGCCGGAATGGGTTACGCCGTGATTGCTCCATTGTTGATGAGCGTAGTGGCACTGATAGGAGCGGTAGCGACGAGCGATAAATTCGCGCTCGTACTGGGGCCATTGGTAGTGATATTGGGACCGATTGCTTATTTCTTTTGTAGACGAAGTAGCTGAGGATGCTGGAATTGCCAGGACTGGGCACGACTTACAGTCGTGTCGTAAGCGAATTGAAATCAAGTCGGCAGGGCTGAAACCCGTGCCCTTACCCACAATCAAACTGTGGAGTTCATTCGGATGAGTGCCTATTCTTGAAGTTCGCGAATAAATCTTCAACTAATCCAGTCGAGCACCTTGTAGTAGGCGCCCGCAAAAGGTAGAAACCAGGGCCTCCCGTTATACAAACCAAGCGGAGCGCCCGGAAACGGAATATTCGCATAAGGATTTCCGTTTGACCCGCCCAGGATTTCTTCTGCAACTTTAGTCCCTAAATAAGTTGCCATCGCGACTCCATGCCCCGCATAACCAACCGCATAATGCAGACCATCCATGCATCCTGCGTGCGGCATGGTATCAAAACAAAAATCAAGTGTCCCGCCCCACGCATATTCCACTCTGACATCGCGTAGTTGCGGATAGACACTTATCATTCCGCGGCGGAGAATTTCGGCGCTGCGCTGAATCGTGTTCTTAGTCTCAGGGAAAAACGCCGCCCGGCCTCCAAACAGCATCCGGTTGTCAGGAGTAAGGCGATAGTAATAAAGATAATGTTTGGAATCGTAGATCATGCGATTACGCGGACTAAGTTCGCGGGCTAAAGTTTCCG
>Ga0070741_10001361_pt1 | contig 75450 bp, 59 predicted proteins | sample Coa_R1_4_FD_66440 | JGI IMG/M metagenome (GOLD analysis project Ga0070741, IMG submission 66440) | Surface soil microbial communities from Centralia Pennsylvania, which are recovering from an underground coalmine fire - Coalmine... | ecosystem: Environmental > Terrestrial > Soil > Unclassified ...
GGCGCCAAGCCTCCATGAGCGGCTTTTACGATTTCATGTCCGCTCAGACTGGCAATAAAGCCTTCAAGCTCGTAACTGTCTCCAACCCCTCATGGTTACCTGATTACTGATTCAGCCATAGACCGTCCAGGAATCTGTAAACCAGGGCTTGACAAAGTCCATCAATCATACACTCTGGCATAACCAATGCTATATGGCCCTATCGAGGGCGTCGGCGAGGAAAGCAGTTTATTAACAAAAAAGCTAAGGTCATGAATCACTACCTCCAGTTATCCGCCATCGTTGCATTACTTCTTTCGCCGCTCGCCCACGCGCGCGCCGATCAAACCAATCTCGTCCAGGATCTAAGAATCCACCTGGACGGCATCGCCCAAGGTCAGACCGTGACCAATCGAAACGTTGTCACCACGAGCGTTCGGTTCGTCCGCGTCAATTCCGCTGACGTCATCAAACAGCTTGGTACGGCGACCGGAAACAGTTTCTCTTCCACCGCCAACCTGGTGCTCATTACCCCGTTGGGCGGCGGTACTTCCTCCATCGCGGTTCGCGACGGAACCACCTCGGTCGATGTGACCTCATTCTTCCAGTATGAGGTTAAGAGCGCTTCCGTGAGCAGCTCGGAATTAAACCTCAAAACCGGCCGTGCCAGTTCCACCGAATACAGCATCCAACGTCTGGCGTTGGTCGATTCGGCCGGCTCCTCCCCGTTAACTCTCCATTTCGATGTGCAGGGCGTAGCGGTCGATTCGTCCGCAACTTCCCCGGCCGGGACGACTCGGACCGGACTGGACGCGGCAGTGTCGGGTTGGGGGGACCAGAACGCAAACTCCATTCTGTTGGAAGGTACTTTCCGCCTCGAAGGCAACACTCTTGAAGTAGTCTCCAGCGCGCCGCCTCCCAACGTTTGAACGTACGGGTTAGTGTTTCAATAATTGCCGCCAGCCACTTAAGTGGCTGGCGGTTTGGTGTCCCGCCTTCAGGCCGCCCTGGCAGTGCGATAAGCGAATCGGATTCGGCCTTCGGGCTTTGGCCCTGGACACAGACCTGATTACATAGGGCGCATCATCCCTATCCAAAAGAGAATCCCAAAGGGATTTCGTCCTCCAGCCCAGGGTTGAACGTTCCTCGCGCGACCCTGGGTCAAAATCATACCGGAACCAGCGAGCAAAACAGCCAGCGCGACTTTAACCCGCTTCATAGAATTACCCTGGCCCGGATATTCCACAGCACACCAGGCCTCTCATTATCACCGCGGCGTTAGCCCGGTGCAATATGCGCTTTCGACCTGGCAACTGTTTCAACAGTTTGCGGACTGCCTGCCAAGCCGTTAGCAACGGCTCCCCGCCTCGCGAGCATCTTGGCAACGTCACCTTCGACTCCCATCCTTCATCCCCGTCCTGCGCGCTACACGCGCCTGGACCCATGACCTCAAACTCGTCCCTACCGGCTTCCTGAAAAATGCTCAATTCTCGATGCTCAATTCTCAATGGGCTTCCCTGCTCGAGGGTGCGGGATTGTTCGTGGCCGGACCGCGGAATGACCGTTCGACCAGATCATGGGCATCGTATGAACGGGGATAATCCCTCCAAAGCCAGCGCATCATTTCAGGCAGTATGGCGCCGCCCTGTTTTTGCCCATGCAACCCGATACCCCATGTGTAATTGACGTCATACCCCTTTTTCGTCAGCGCCTCCATTAGCCGGACATTCTGGTAATGCCAATCGCGGGTCGGGTCATATCTGTCGCCGCGCAAGGCCCGGTTGTCGTTGACGCCGTCCACCAAAAAGACGCGGATCGGTTTGCGTTCACTCGCCAGGATTTTTTCAGGATAGACATCGCCGCCGCGCAGGTTGACGAAACTGCCCACAATGCTGATCACTTTGTGAAACTGATCGGGTCGTTCCCAGGCCACAGTGAAAGCCGCAATCGCGCCGGAACTGGTGCCGGCGATGGCGTGCATATCGGGATCGGTCGAAAGGTTGTACTCCTTGCGTAAGACCGGCATGAGCTCGTCGACGATCACCCGGGCGTATTTGTCGTTGAGCCGGTTATACTCTTCAGGCCGGTTGGTGGTGCGATCGCCCCATTCGCGCGGGTTGGGTTCGGGCTGCTCGGGTGTCCGCCCGGGATTAATAAACACGGTGATCGTCACCGGGATTTCCCGGCGCCAGATCAGATTGTCCAGCACGTTAGGCGCGCGGACGTCTCCGTTGGTCGCGATCATCGCCTGGCCGTCATTAAAGATCATCAGCGCCGCGGGTTGATTGCTGTCGTATTGGGCCGGCACATAGACCCAATAGGTGTGTTGCGTTCCCGGAAAAGCCTGGCTTGGCAGGGTAAAGGGACCCCGCAACTCGCCTTTGGGAACGCCATCCTGCGGCAGCGAATCAGGGCTCAGCTTGTAAAAGGCATCTTCACCAACACCATAAAGATGACCAGCGAATAGCAGCACAAAAGCTATGACAATGCGTTCCATCGTGGGTTTATTTTTCAGCATTTCCGATGTTAAGCCGGTCAGATAAATTTTCAAATTGTGAAACTTTTCATCCCACCCGTGAGCCGGAAATCGAAAGGCCTCCTCTACCCGGTCCCCTCTTCGCGGGGAGAAGCGGGCGAAGGTCTTTCCACCATCGGTGCGCGCCCTATCTTTGTCCCTCGCCCCGCGAGGGACCAGCGGGGAGATGGGCAATTGGTCCCGCTGCCCGCACGAAACCGAGAAGCTCTCCGCGACACTGCGCCGCAAAACACGCGGCGACCGTCGGCCAAACCGCCTTTTTCGCGCGTGGGACGGCTGCAGAGCCAGGTCGCGGCGATTCTCCTGCTGGCGACCGGTTTCTGTTCCGGTGCCGAACCGGCCACCAATTCGTCGGCGTCTGTTTTCGATCCGAGCCTGCGCCTGGCCAACACACAGCCCCTGGCCGAGTCGGGCGATATCGCTTCAAACCTGGTGGCCGGAGTCGACCGGTTTTTGTCGCGGGAACTTGAACTTTCTCAGGAAAGGCGGGCGCGACACTGGCATCGGGATTTCAGTTCTCCGCAAAGCTATACCGCCTCAGTGGCGACCAATCGCGCGCGCCTGGCGCATATGGCCGGAGTGCGTGACCGGCGAATCGGTTTCAAAGCGCCTGACCTCGTCGCCACTCTCGATGAGCCGGCCTTGATTTATCGGGCTGACAAGTACGACGTGTTGTCGATTCGCTGGCCGGTCTTCGAAGGCGTGCAGGGCGAAGGTTTGCTGCTCCAGCCTCGCAATGGCAAAGGTTCGCCACAGGTCATCGCCATACCTGACCCAACGCAAACGCCGGAAGAACTCGCCGGCCTGCAAGAGGGTCTGCCCGAACAAAGGCAGTACGCGCGCCGGCTTGCTGAGAGTGGCTGCCGCGTCCTTATCCCAACGATCATTGACCGGGCCATGGAATCGCGCAATGGCCGGGCGCGCCTGACCACGCGTGAATTTCTGTACCGCCCAGCCTTCGAACTGGGACGCCACCTGATTGGCTACGAAGTCCAAAAAGTTCTGGCCCTGGTCGATTGGCTGGAAGCGGATTGTGGCACCAACGCGCCCATCGGTGTGCTCGGGTGGGGGGACGGAGGCATGCTCGCCTTGTATTCCGCCGCGCTGGATCCGCGGCTGCGGGCGGCGTGCGTCAGCGGCTACTTCTCGGATCGGCGCAGTGTGTGGCGTCAACCCATCGATCGCAACGTGTTCGGCCTGCTCGACCAGTTCGGCGATGCCGAGCTAGCCAGCCTGGTTTATCCGAATCGTCTCGTTATCGAAGCCAGCGTGGCCCCGGAGGCGCAATATTCAGGTGAAGGCGGCGGAGCGCCCGGCATCGTAACCACGCCCGGTCTGGAGGAAGTTCAGGCAGAAGTGCAACGCGCTCGCGAGCTTTGCCACAGCCCGGGAACGGACTCGTCCATCGAGTTGGTTAACAACCGCGACGAGCCCGGCATTGGGGCGGTCGCTTTGGAGAAATTTCTGCGCACGCTCGACCCTCACGCAGCTCTGGCGCCAGCGCCCGGCCCAATCGGTAAACTGGACCATCGACCCGACGCCCGGGCCCGGCAGGCTCGACAGGTGGCCGAGCTGGACCGCTTCAATCAGCAGTTGTTGCTGGAAAGCCCCTATGTTCGGGCTGAGTTCATGAAAGGCCTCGATACCACCTCGTCGGGAAGCTTTCAACGAACCGTCGAGCCGTACCGCCAGTTTTTCGCCGATGAAGTCATTGGCAAATTTGAACAGTCCCTGCTTGAGGCCAAGCCACGGTCGCGCCGAGCGTACGATCGGGAGAAATGGATCGGGTACGAAGTCGTTCTGGATGTTTTTCCTGACGTGATCGCCTACGGACTTTTGCTCGTGCCGAAAGATCTAAAGCCGGGCGAAAAGCGGCCGGTTGTCGTATGCCAGCACGGCCTCGAGGGAAGGCCTCAAGACACCATCGGGGAGGCAGGGTCGCAGTACTATGCGGCGTTCTCGGCTCGGCTGGCGGAACGCGGTTTCGTCACGTTCGCTCCGCAAAACCTGTACATCTTCCACGATCGGTTCCGTGTGTTGCAGCGCAAAGCCAATCCCCTGGGCAAAACGCTCTTTTCAATCATGGTGCCGCAACATCAACAGATCAGCGATTGGCTCAAGACATTACCGTTTGTCGACCCACAACGGATCGCCTTTTATGGCCTGAGCTACGGCGGCAAATCGGCGATGCGCATCCCGCCGCTCGTGACCAACTATTGCCTGTCGATCTGTTCGGGAGATTTCAACGATTGGGTGTGGAAAAATGCCTCCACTCGCAGCCCCTACAGTTACGTCGGAATGGGGGAATACGAAATCTTCGAGTGGGATTTAGGGAGCACGTTCAACTACTCGGAGATGGCGGCATTGATCGCGCCCCGCCCGTTTATGGTCGAACGCGGCCATCTCGATGGCGTGGCGCCGGATGAAACCGTTGCCTACGAATTCGCCAAGACGCGCTATTTATACGAAGCCCGGCTGCACCTGCCGCCGGATTCCTGTCGGATAGAGTTCTTTGTCGGACCCCACCAGATTCACGGAGTGGGAACGTTCGAATTCCTGCAGGAACATCTCCGCTGGCCGGTGCGCTAGGCCGCCTCCGCCAGGGCTACGGCAGATGGAGAAGTGGCGAGTGGCGGGTGACTAGTGGCGAGCAAGGCACCACCTGTAACCTGTAACCTGTAACCTGTAACCTGTAACTTGTAACCTGTAACTTGTAACCTGTAACTTGTAACCTGTAACTTGTAACCTGTAACTTGTAACCTGTAACTTGTAACCTGTAACTTGTAACTTCCAACCCAACCCGTCCCGCTTGTCGCGGGTCGGTACGCTTAGCTCAACTGCCATTGTTCTTCGGGCGCTTGCTGGGCCTGCTCCATTTGACGCAGCACCATGCTGTGGTATTGGCCGCGGGCCTGCATGAGTTCGGCGTGGGTTCCTTGTTCGAGGATGCGCCCGTCTTCCATGAGCAAAATCAGGTCGGCCCGCCGGACGGTGGAGAGGCGATGAGCAATGACAAAAGTAGTGCGCCCCGCGAGCAACGCCGCCATCGATGCCTGAATCAATTGTTCGCTCTCGGTATCGAGGTTGCTGGTGGCCTCATCCAGAATCAGGATCTGCGGAGACGCCAGCAGCGCCCGGGCGATGGCGAGCCGCTGGCATTGGCCGCCGGAAAGCTTCACCCCGCGTTCGCCGATAAAGGTGTCGTATCCTTCGGGCAATTTCTCAATAAATTCGTGCGCGTTGGCCCGCCGCGCCGCATCGAGTATTTCAGCATCGGTGGCTTGAGCTCGTCCATAGGCGATGTTGTCGCGAACCGAACCGTCAAAGAGAAAAACGTCCTGTTGCACGATAGCGAGCAATCTGCGGTAGCTGCGCAATCGAAAATCGCGCAGGTCCACGCCATTCAGCAGAATCCGGCCGCGGGTGGGATCGTGAAACCGGGCGACGAGATCGGTGATGGTGGTCTTTCCGGCGCCACTGCGGCCGACCAATGCCACCACCGAACCGCCCGGGACTGACACGCTAAAATCACTGATTACCGGCCGGCCGGCCCGGTATTCGAATTCGACATTTTCGAAGCGCAACTCCTCGACCCGGCGCGGAGCGGTGGCCGCATTGGGCCGGTCGGGTTTGTCTCCGGGCATGTCGAGGACTTCAAAGACTCGCTCCATGGCGGCCAGGGAACGTTGCAGCTCGGAAAAGGAATTCACGATCTGCCAGACCGGGTTGAGGAGCAGGAAGGTGTACCATTGAAAGGCCATGATGTCGCCAATCGAGGCCTTGGCCTTGATGTTGAGATAGCCGCCATACCATACGATCAGCACGTTGACGATCCCCAACAACAGGCTCCACGAGGTCCAGAGCACCAGTTCCCGCCGTTGCGCGAAGAGCTCTTTGCGCAGCACCGTGTGCCGGCCTCGCAAAAAATCCAGCAATTCCCTGGCTTCGCCACGAAACGCGCGCACGACCCGAATGCCGGAGAATGTTTCGCCCACACGTCCGTCGATCCGTTCGGCGTCTTTGCGGATCGAACGGTAAATCGGGCGCACGCGCCGGGCGACGGTGAAGCTGACGAGCATGACTCCCGGAATGATTGCCAGGGCGGTGAGAGCCAGCCGCCAATTCAACGTGAATAATACCGATACGGCGATCAGCAGCCGGATCAGCGATACGGACGGCGACACGATGGCCAGCTGAAGCAGACCCGTGGTAGTGTCCACGTCACCGCTGATGCGGGAGAGAATCCCGCCGGTTTTCATGTCCCAGAGCTTTGGCAAGGGCAGGTGCAACAGGCGCTGAAAGAGAGCGCGCCGCAACGACAGCATGACCCGCGAATTAAGCAAACGTTGACGGTAGTCTTTCGAGGCGCCAATCAGATTTGAGATGATGATGACCGCCAGGAAAATGGCTCCCGCGCCTTCAAGCCGCCATAACCGGCTGCTCACGTCCAACCCCGCCCGCAAGAGCACCCGATCCACGATGAACCGCATGAAAAGCGGCTGGGCCATTTCCAGGCCGCCCGCCAACAAGGCCAGGATAAAGACGGCGCCAACCCCATAACGCTGCGGCCAGAGCCACCGCAGGTACTCGCGCAGGTATTGGCGCCGTTTGCTGGCACGGGACTTTTTGTCCGGCTCGGTTTGGTCCGCTGCCGCGGGCGTTCCTCCGCGCCGGGGATCACCGTCCTGCTCGTTGACCAGGTCGAGGCGGCCGAGCTTGTAATCCTGGACGAAGCGGCGGTATCTGCCGCGCGAGGAGCGTGGGTGGCCCTTACTCATGAAGAAAATGAATTGTCCTCATGTAGCTCATTTCGGCCCCGGAGTCCAATCTCTTGGAGCGGCGAGAGCAGCGGTTTTGGTCCGGGGGCTTAGCCTGGATACCTAGCTTCTCCTCTCGCCAAATCCGAAACTCGAAATCCGAAGGCCGACCGCCGAAATCCGAATCAGAAAGCCGCGAAAAAGCACAAGAGGTGCAAAAATTGGACGGGATCGCTGCGGTTTCCATCGAACTCTTGTGGCGTCTCCTTGCTGCTTGCGGCCCACTGGAACCCAAATCTAAGGGGCTGCACGGGCTGGTCCTTTTTCGGGCTTCGGGTTTCGGCCTTCTTTCGAGTTTCGGCCTTCGGATTTCGGATTTAAACCGCGACCATGCTGTTAGGATAACGCCTCCAAACGAGTACTTGTTTTTGCCGGGGCCCTCAGAGCTGGGGCCGGCGCGCGGTGGTCCAGATTTGGTAAAGCGTGGCCACGAGTTGAACCAGTTGCGCAAACTCCGATGGTTTTTCGTAGAAGGCGTTGGCGCCGAGTTTTAACGCGGCTTCATGGAGCTCAGCCGAGGGATGGCCGGTCAAAACGATGACCGGCAGCGGCCTGAGCTTGGGGGTGCCGCGGATAAATTCGAGAACCTTCAGGCCGCTGTCTCCCGGCATCAGCATAGCCAGCACGACCAGATCAGGCCACCGAACGGATTGAGTCTGGCTGAGGGTCAGCAAACTGGTGAGGTAGGAAATGCCGCGTTGAGCTGATTCCGCAACATGCCACTGGAAAGGGACGTTGGCCTGCTTGCAAGCCGCCTGGAAGAGCACCTGATCGTCGGTGCTGTCATTAATGTGAAATACCAACAAGGGCGGCCCCGGGGTGTGGAGCGGCGGCGGCACGGCTTCCAAAGGCTGGCGGGCGTTGAGATTCTCCGCGCACATGATTCAGAATAAGTAGAACGGAGCGGCCCGGGCGCATACGGGGGTGTAAACCCCAGCCTCGCGAGCTACGGGGCGGCGGCGCGGGCGGGCGTGTCAAGGTACTCTCGAATAGTTTGCAAGAGCACTTCCGGCGGGCACGGCTTGGCTAAAAAGCGACTGTCGGTTTGGCGGACAAATTCAGTGTCCTGACCCAACACATCGCCACTATAGCCGCTGGTGAAGATGACCTTGAGACCTGAGTTGGCCCGGCGGAGCTGTTCGGCCAGTTCGCGGCCGGTCATGCCTCCAGGCATGATGATATCCGTCAGCAATAAATCTATCTTGAAGGATAGCGTTCGGCATAACTCCAACGCCGCTTGTCCGGAGGCGGCCTCGTGAACGTGGTAGCCGAATTTGACCAGAAACCGGCGCGTGAGCAGCCGCACAGCGTCTTCATCTTCGACGAGCAATATGGTCTCGGTCCCACCCCGCGGCTGCGCGGGTTTCTGAGCTTTGCCTGGCGAAGAGACCCCTTCGACCAAGGCCGGCAGAAACAGTTTAAAGTTAGAGCCCTCCCCCACAGCCGTGGAAACCTCGACCCATCCCTGGTGCTGCTTGATGATGCCGTAGACGGTTGCCAGGCCGAGGCCCGTGCCTTTGCCAACTTCTTTGGTGGTAAAGAAAGGCTCGAAAATATGAGGTAAATGTTCCGACGAAATGCCGGTGCCCGAATCGGTGACGGTTACGGTAACAAAACGTCCCGGCCGGCCTTCGTCATGCAGGCGAGCCTGAGCCGAATCGAGCTCAATCGCCTCGGTTAAGATCGTTAACTGGCCGCCGCGAGGCATGGCATCGCGGGCATTGACGGCCAGGTTCATCAAGGCTTGTTCGAGCATACCGGAATCGGCCTGCACCAGGGGCAGAGCCGGATCGCAGCGGCAATGCAGTTCGATATGTTCCCCGATGATGCGGCGAAGCATTTTGCTGGTGCTTTTGACGGTGTCATTAAGGTTCAGCGGCTGGGATTGCATGACCTGCTTGCGGCTGAAGGCCAGCAGTTGGCGTGTCAATTTGGCGGCGCGGTCGGCGGCGGCAACCGTCTGCTGCAGGCACTCGATGGCCGAGGGTTGGAATTGCGCCGGATTCATCAGCACCAGTTCGGTATTGCCGCGGATCACGGTCAGCAGGTTGTTGAAATCGTGGGCCACTCCCCCGGCGAGTTGCCCGATGGCTTCGAGCTTCTGAGACTGACGCAGCTGTTCCCGTGTCGCATGCAACGCCTCCTCAGTTTGGATGCGGTCCAAGGCGCCGCCACAATGATCTGCCAGCGCCTGTAGCGTGGCGAGGCTTTCCTGGTTGTACGCGGCGGGAGTGTAGCTCTGAATGGAAAGCACACCGATCACCGCGCCCTTGTTGCGGACCGGGACCGCCAGGATTGAAGCCGAGGGCCGGGACGCGTCGCCGAAGGGAACCGCGCCCGGTTCCATTTGGTCCGGCCGGGTTTTGAGAATCAGCTGCCCGCCTCGTTCGATAACCTTTCGGGCGAGCCCCGAAGGGGCGCGGCCTTGGGTGGGCTGACAGGCCGTGCGTTTTCCTTCGATCAGGTCGGCATAAAGAACGGGGGACAATGTTCCATCGCTGCCGGAATACAGGTCGAGCATACAGGCGTCCCAACCGAACAATTGGTCGGCGACTCCGACGATGATCTCCGCGGCGGCGTGCGCGGTGTTGGTTGCGCTGAGCCTTTGGCCCAGCAGCGAGAAGGCCTCGATCCGGGCTTCCGCGCGTTTTCGTTCGGCAATCTCCTGGCGCAGTTCACGGTTGGAGCAGTGCAATTGCTCGGTGCGCTGCCGCACAATATCATCCAGCGCCTCGACTTGCCGCTGGGCCTGGCGCTTTAGGTCCCATTTCTTGGTGAGAGCATGGGTCAGCTGCAAGACCTCGATGTTGTCGAATGGTTTCTTGAGAATGACCAGATTATCGGTGGTTCCGAACCGCTGGGCAATTTCCGCCCAGGAGTAGTCGGAGTAGGCGGTCGAGATGACGATCTGCAAATCCGGATCAACTGCCCAAAGACGAGCGCTGGTTTCGATCCCGTCCCATCCGGGCGGCATGCGAATATCAACGAAGGCCAGGCAATAGGGTTTGCCTTCGGCCATGGCATCCTGGAGGAGCTTGAGCGCTTCCTGGCCCTGGTAAGCGGAATCGAGCTGGAAGGTCCCACGGGTTGTGGAGACTTTGCAGGACCCGAACAACTCGGCCTCGGCCTGGTCCAGCGTGGCGGTATCGCCCGAGGCGAGGATTTTGCGAAAATCCCCGTGAATGGCCACCGTGTCGTCCACGATTAAAAGCCGATGCTGGCGGTTCGGCGGATGCTGCTCGACCGCGGGTTTGAGACCAACACCTTTGAGGACGCCAGAGTTGGGAGCGGCCAGAGAGTTGGCAACGGCTGCGGGCATGTCAGCCATCAGCTGTCGACCTCCTGGGCCTGGACATGGATCGGCTCCTTAATTCCCTGGAGTTGGTCGAAGTTGCGGAGTTTTTCCAAAACCATCTGGGTGATCTTCGTGCCGGCGCAAACAATCAACATCCCGTCTCGAGTCTCAATGTTCGCACGCAGGACATCCCCGATCGTTAGTTCCTTCAGAGTAATGGCTTTGGTCACTATCCCTACCGGAGTCGGCGCCGATAAATAAATGTCAAAGCACACGAAGGTGCGATCGAGCACCTGCGGGTCGTACTGACCCGACCGGCCCTGCATCAGTTCGAGCGCCTTTGGCTTGGACAGCCCGGCAGCTTCGAGTTCTCCCAGGTCGGCTAACACCCTCAAAATTCGCGCTCCAATCGGGATCTGATCACCAGCGATGGGATCGTTGGGAAAGCCGGAGCCGTCAAAGTTCTTGTTCTGGTACAAAACGATGCGGGCGACCGGCTCCAGGCGGGGGATGTTGGCAAGCAAATTGGCGCCGATTTCCGGAATGCGCGCCAGCACATCCTTTTCGGCGGGAGTCAGCTTTTGGCCTTGGCGCATCTTTTCGAGGAGTTTGGGAGGCACCGTCACGTAGCCGATTTGGGAGAGCATCGCCGCCAACTCTAGTTCCCAAGCGTGGGCCATTTTCAGTGACCGGGCAAAAGCCGCCATGTAATCGCGCAATTGCTCGCCTCGGCCGAAGGAAAGCGGCTCGACCGCGGCGAGGATGCCCGTGAGCATGTTAACGCTGCCATGGAGTGTCTTTTCGAGCAGTTCCCGTTCGGCCGTGATCAGCTGGTACTGTCGAATGGCGCTGTCGAGCGCCCCGGCAATCACTTCGGGCGAGCAGGGCTTATTGAGAAATTGATAAATGTGGCCCTGATTGACGGCGTCGGCCGCGGTCTTTTGGTCGGCATTGCCTGTGAGCATGAGCCGGACGGAATCGGGGGCGTGTTTTTTTGCCTGGACGAGAAACTCGATGCCGTTCATCGAGGGCATTTGCATATCGGCGACAATGACAGCGAAGGGACCGCGCTGGGCGAGCAGTTCGAGGGCGCGTTGACCGCTGGTGGCCGCCTCAATGCTGTAGCGTTTGCGCAGACTACGCTGGTAGGCCTCCAGCACATTGGGTTCGTCGTCTACGAAGAGGATTTTTTCGTTCATACTTTCAAGGGCTGAGTTGCAGGTTCGCCTCGGCTGCGGCGTGCCACTGTTCCAGATTCCCATCCAGGCCGAGGTCGCCAAGGTATTCCAGGTCGCAGGCATCCGCTGCCGGAGGGCCGCCGGTCTGCGCATTAACGAGAGCATTGGCGGCGTGCACTGCGGTCAGGGGGCTGAACTTCCGGTGCGAACACTTGCCAGGCTGGTGGTGCAGCGCCACCGCCTCGACTACAGGAATCGGCAAGCCCCAAAGACCCAAAAGGTATCCCGCCACTTCCGCATGGTTCGCCCCGAAGACGTCCTGCTCGGCGGCGACCGAAGGGAGGCCGGCCGATTGGCCGCCGGCCAGCAGGCGATCGAACTGCTCCGGGAAGTTGGACGCCAAAACCAGCTTGCCCGTGTCATGAAGCAAGCCGGCCACAAAAGCCTCGTCCATGATCTTGGTCCCGGCTTGTTGAATCCGCGCGATTTCTTTGGCGAGGCCCGCCGTACACTGGCTGTGAGTCCACAAAGTATCGATTGAAAATCCGCCCGGCCGGCGTCGAGCGAATTCTGAGAACGCATGTATCGAGAGGACCAGCGCCTTGATGGTGTCGAGGCCCAGGTAGGTGACCGCCTCGGTGGCGCTGGAAATCTGCCGACCGAGGCCGAAAAAAGCGGAGTTGACCAACTTGAGAATCTTGGCGGTCATCGCCATGTCCTTGGTCACAATTTCTCCGACAGCTTCAATACTGGTGTCGGGATCCTTGAGGCTTTCCACCAGTTCGACATAGAGCGAAGGCATGCTGGGCAACCGATCCAGCCGCGCAACCAGTTGGCGCAGGCCTTGATCGCCCAAAGACGCTTCCAGGTCACTGGCGCGCCTAATCGCGCCCTTGAGTTCCTCGGGCAGGCAGGGTTTGCTCAAGTACTGGTGAGTCGAGCCAACACATTTGAACACGAGGTCCTGATCGGCATGGCCTGATAAAATCAAGCGGACGGTTTTGGGAGAACGCTTGAGCACTTCGGCCAGCAATTCCGCGCCATTCATTCCGGGCATGCGCATGTCCGAGATGACGACATCAAAGGAGTTGCTGGCCATCAGTTCCAAGGCGCGAGCGCCGCTGTCGACAAATTCCATCTCCCACTCCGTCCGCATGGGGCGCAGCATTCTTTGCAAGCCTTCCAGCACTAGTAGCTCGTCGTCCACAAAGAGGATGCGTTTCTTCATGGCCGGGGCTTTTGCGCCACTGCTCCTTCGAGCAATGGCAACCGAACGATAAAGGTGGTTCCCTGGCCCACTTCGCTCTCGAACCCAATCGTCCCGCCGTGTTTGTCCACTACCACCGAACGCGAAATCGCCAGGCCCTGGCCGGTGCCTTTTCCGACTCCTTTAGTGGTGAAGAAGGGCTCGAAGATCCGGCCGCGGATCTTCTCCGGAATACCGGCGCCGGTATCGCGCACCCGGATTTCCACCAGGTCGCCGCAGCGTTTGGTGCTGACGCGAAGGGTGCCTTTGCCTTTGCTGCCATCCCCGACCACATCGGCGATGGCGTGGGTGGCATTGATGATGAGGTTCAAAACCACCTGGTTGAGCTCGCCCGCGAGACACGGGACCGGGGGCAGAGAAGGGTCGAATTCCATCACCACGTCCGCCACATACTTCCATTCGTTGCGCGCCACGGTGATCGTGCTCTCGATGGCGTGATTGAGGTTCACCGCGCTTTTTTGGCCTGTGCCCGGGTGCGAGAATTCCTTCATGGCGCGGACAATCGTCGCGACGCGTTCGACACCTTCGAGCGACTGTTGAATCGCTTTGGGAACCTCGGCCAGCACGTAATCCAGGTCGGCAGCTTGTCGGGCCGCATCGAGTTCCGCGATGAGCTGCGGGGTGACGGCCTGGTTGCGGCCGGCTTCGAGCAGTCTGTGATGCTGCTCGATGAGTTTGGACAGGTCCTGAAAAGCGTCCCGCACGAATCGGGTGTTATCGCCGATGTACTGCGTCGGGGTGTTTATCTCATGGGCGATGCCGGCGGCGAGTTGGCCGATGGCTTCGAGCTTTTGGGCGTGGCGCAACTGCACTTCGATGGCGTTGCGCTCGCTCTCGATGTATTTGCGCTCGGTGATATCCTCGACGGTGCCGACGAAACCCAGCAGCGTGCCATCGATCGAGAACATCGGCGAGGTGACCATTTGGCCCCACCGCAATTCGCCCGAGGGGCTAAGTAGCCGGATTTGGTTGGACCATTCCCGGCCTCCACTGGCAGCGGCTTTCCAGGCGGCCAGCGTCGCTTCCCGTTCTTCGGGATGAATTGCCTGGCTCCAGCCCAGCCCGAGGTTTTCCTCGCTCGAGCGACCGGAAATTTCGTTCCAGCGCGGGTTAGTGTAGGAACAGCGGCCGGCGGGATCGGTTTCAAAAATGCCGAAGGGGGAAAAATTACAGAGCTTGCGGAAGCGTTCCTCACTACGCCGCAATTGTTGCGTTCTGGCCTCGACCGCTTGTTCCAATCCGTCGATTTTCAGTTTCGCGCATTGGAGCAAACGCCACTTTTCGGTCAGGGCATTGGCCAGTTGCAGGACCTCGACGTTATCGAAGGGTTTTTTAAGAATCACGAGGCGGTCGGACCGGCCGACCTTCGCGATGAGATCCTCCCAGGCATAATCGGAGTAGGCAGTGCAGATCACTACCTGCAGATCCGGATACACTTCCCACAGTTTGCCGGTGGTTTCAACCCCGTCCCACCCGGGCGGCATGCGTACGTCCACGAAGGCCATCGCGTACGGACGAGCGGCGGCAACCGCCCGCTTGACGCGCTCCAGCCCTTCCTGGCCTTGATAGGCGGATTCCAAATCGAATCCATCCTGGTTGCTTTTATTGCTATTCTCGCCAAAAATCGCCTGGCTGATGACGTCGAACTCACCAGCGCCCTCGTCAACGGCAGTCAGGATCTTGCGGAAATCTTCATGAATGGCCGGGTTGTCGTCAATGACGAGGATCCGCCGATTGCGAATCGTGTCAGGCGTATTCATGGACAAAGTCGCGACTTCCCGCGTTCCTAGTGCTCATCGCCTTCCTATCGGCAACTGGGATAAATACTTAAGAGGAAAATGCCCTTGTAGGCCCGGGGAAAGCAACAGACCGATACGATATTACCGAAAACTCTATGCTACAATGGGGGAGCCTCGAAGATTTTTTCGATGGGCAGTTTGAAGATCTGAGCCAGCCTGAAGGCAAGTGGCAGGCTCGGATCGTATCGCTCGGTTTCAATGGCGTTTACGGTTTGGCGGGAAACGCCCAGCTTTTCCGCCAGGTCAGCTTGCGACCATTGTTTGCCGGCCCGCAATTCGCGCAGACGGTTTTTCATCGGAACCGACGGTTGCAGGTGGCGTTACCGAGAACGTAGAAAAACAAGACCGTCGCAAACGTGCCTTCCCAACCCAAGCCGTGTTGCAATCTGGTTGAATTGAGCACACCGGCACTTTCCAACAAACCCAGCGCAGTCGCTATGAAAACAGTGCCAGTCGTCGCGAAGAGGCAGGCCTCGAGTTGAATTCGCCGCTGCAACTCGTCCATCCCGCCAATCCATCGCGCGATGCTCCGCACGTAAAGCAGACTTGGCAGGAGCGGCGTCACGGCGACGATTGCTTGCAACAAGGTACTCCAGTCGTGGTGATGTCGCAGAAGCCACCGAGCCAGGAACGCCACCGCCACGGCGACGAAAGCCCAGGCATTTAATCGCAAATCGGCTTGGAATGAGTAGTGGTGCCCGGGTCGGACTGCTTCGGGGAAAACTGGATTTGTCATGGCGCTACTGTAAAGCATGCTTGTCATGTGTCAAGCATGCTTTACAGTAAGAAAATTCCGGCACACCCTTCGGGGTGCCCAGATGGAGAATTGGGACATCTCCGAAGTCCTAGCGGCATTGGGCCGGAGGCCGCCTCAAAGGGCATCATGAGTCGAATAGTCGAATCATGGTTTGTTCGGACCGAGGCGTTGCCCCTTCAGGGCACCATGAAGTTTATCACGCCCTAACCCAGGCCATCCCTGGCGGCCTCAGGCCCGGGCTATGTTCGGTCGACCCTTCGGGCCGGGAGACGTCTCGCGTGCCGTTGAGCGTTTGCCGGCTGGCAGTGTGCTCGGGTCCAGGGCAGGCCGGGGGCCCGCGGCTACGCAGCGAAGGACGAGGTTATCCGCGCAGTGCGCGGGAACGCCAGAGAAAGAAGACGGCGGGGTAAACGGCGAGTTCCATGATCGTGGAGGTGACAACACCGCCGACCATGGGAGTAGCGATGCGTTTCATGACATCGGCGCCAGTACCGTGACTCCAAAGAATTGGAGTGAGGCCGGCAATGATAACACAGGCAGTCATAGCTTTGGGCCGAACACGTTTGACGGCGCCATGGTAAATGGCATCGCGCAACTCCGCGCGAGTGCGCATTCGGCCTTTCGTGGCCCAGTCGTCATAAGCAAGATCCAGGTAGAGTAACATGACCACGCCCGTCTCGGCATCCAGACCCGCGAGGGCAATCAAGCCGACCCAGACGGCAACGCTCAGGTTGTAGTTGAGCAGGTAAAGGATCCAAAAAGCGCCGACGAGCGAAAAAGGGACCGCGAGCAGCACGATGGCGGTTTTGATGGCGGAGCGGGTGTTGAGATAGATGATTAGAATGACGATCAGAAGCGTTAAGGGCACGACGATCATCAATCGTTGTTGCGCCCGCAGCATGTATTCGTATTGGCCGCTCCAGAAGATGTTGTAGCCGCTCGGCAGGTGGATGCGTCCCTCAGACACAGCCTGATTGACCGCCCGCATGGCGGTCTGAACGTAGCGACCGATATCCTGGCCTTTGACATCGACATAAATCCACGCGTTAGGAACGGCCGCTTCGCTCTTAATCCCCATCGGCGCGTGCACGACCTGGATGCGCGCCAATTGGCCCAGGGGCACTTGGGCGCCGGTGGGAGCCGGCACGATAATTTCGCGTAAGGCTTCGAGGTTTTCACGGAAATCCCGGCTGTAGCGAAGATTGATCGCGTAACGTTCCAAACCTTCCACGGTCGTCGTCAGCGGCATGCCGCCCAGGGCGACTTCCAAGACATCCTGAACGGCGCCGATGGTCAGGCCATAGCGGGCGATCTGGTCGCGATCGATGTGGAACTCAATGTAGTTGCCGCCCATGGTCCGTTCGGCAAAAGCACTGGAGGTATTGGGCACTCTTTTGACGATCGCCTCGATCTCTGAAGCGATGCGTTCCAGCACCTCCAGGTCGGGACCCGCCACTTTAATGCCTACCGGCGTTTTGATTCCGGTGGCGAGCATGTCGATCCGGGTCTTGATCGGCATGGTCCAGGCGTTGTTTAAACCGGGAAACTGGACGGCGGCATTCATTGCATCGGCCAATTCATCCGGGGTTCGCTTGCGATGAGCCGTGACCTGCCCGGCCTCATTCTTGATCTCCACTTGAGGCCATTCGGCTTCATCCTTGAGCATGATTGTGGTCTCGAACATGTCCATGGGCGCGGGGTCGGTAGCCGTCTCGGCGCGGCCGGCTTTGCCGAACACGTTGCGAACTTCGGGAAACTGCCGGATGATTTTGTCCGTTTGTTGCAGGATTTCGCGGGCTTTCGTGGGAGAAATGCCGGGAAAGGTCGTGGGCATGTAAAGCAAATCGCCTTCGTACAACGGAGGCATGAATTCAGAGCCAATGTTCTGATACGGGAAGAGCCGGCCGGCTTTCACAGCCAAGGCCTTGGCTTGGCCGGTTGGGAGCCGATCGGCTACGAGGTAATTCCACGGAAAGAACACCCAAATGACGATGGTTGCCGCGAGCATCACCACCGCCCAACGCCAGCGGATGACGAAATCGATCACCGGGTGATAGAGCCAGATGAGGAAACGATTGATTGGGTTCTTTTCCTCGGGCGGCACTTTGCCGCGAATAAAAAATCCCATAAGAATGGGGGCCAGCGTCACCGAGAGCAGGGCGGCGGCGGCCATCGAATAGGTCTTGGTAAAAGCCAGGGGTTTGAACATGCGGCCTTCCTGGGACTCCAGGGTAAACACCGGGATGAAGGACACGGTAATGACCAGGAGTGAGTAAAAGAGGGTCGGCCCGACTTCGATCGAGGCGTCGCGGATGATCGCCCAATGCTCCTTTTTACCACGGTCCTGCTCGAGGTGCTTATGGGCGTTTTCAATCATGATGATCACCGCATCGACCATCGCCCCGATGGCGATGGCGATGCCGCCCAGCGACATGATATTTGAACTGATCCCCTGGGCGTACATGACCACAAAAGAAATCAGGACGGCCAGCGGCAGGATGAGAATGGCCACAAAGGCGCTGCGCAGGTGCAGCAGGAACAGAAGGCAAACCAGGGCTACCACGATGCTTTCTTCGACCAGCTTGTGTTCGAGTGTTTTGACCGCGCGTTGAATGAGTGCCGTGCGATCGTAGGCAATTGTATAAGTAACATCGGACGGCAGGCCTTTGATGGCCTGGTCGAGCCTTTTTTTGACTTCGAGGATCACCTGCCGCGCATTGGCGCCGTAGCGCACGACGACGATTCCGCCGACGGTTTCGCCTTCACCGTTGAGTTCGGCAATGCCGCGGCGCATGTCGGGTCCGAGCTGGATGTTGGCCACGTCGCCCAGCAGAATGGGAACGCCGCTTGCTCCCACTCCCACGGCGACTTTCCTGAGATCCTCCAGGCCTTGGATATAGCCCCGCACGCGCAACACGAATTCCTTTTCGGCCAGCTCGATCGAGCGGCCGCCGACTTCGCCATTGCTGCGCTGGATGGCGGTGCCCACCTCGGCGATGGAGAGGTTGTAAGCGCGTAACCGCGCGGGGTCGACGGTGACCTGGTACTGTTTAACAAAACCGCCGACCGAAGCGACTTCCGACACGCCATTGACTGAAGCGAGTTGGTACTTGAGATACCAGTCCTGCATCGAGCGGAGTTCGGCCAGATCGCGATTGGTGGAATTGAGCGAGTACATGAATGCCCAGCCGACCCCGGTCGCATCCGGACCCAGCGTAGGCGTGACGTTTTTTGGCAACTGCGAGCCCAGGCTGTTTAGATATTCGAGCACGCGGCTCCGGGCCCAATAGGGATCGGTGCCATCCTCGAAAATCACGTACACGAAAGAGAAGCCGAAAAACGAGTAGCCGCGCACCACTTTGTTCCTGGGAACCGAGAGCATCTTGGTAGTGATGGGATAGGTAACCTGGTCCTGAACGATCTGCGGTGCCTGGCCCGGCCATTCGGTATAGATGATCACCTGAACATCGGAGAGGTCCGGGATCGCATCGAGCGGAATATTGCGCAGAGCGAAAACGCCGGCCACAACCAGGGTGATCGTCGTGACCAGCACGATGAACTTGTTACGCAGCGAGAAATCGATCAGGCTTTTAAGCATGGAACTCCCGCGGCGATTACGGCTTGGCCGTGTGTTTGCGGCGCCAGTTTTCCTCCGCTACCGGTCCGTGATTGACCTTGCCCGTTTCGACCAATTCCATCCCACATTTGGGACATTCTCCTGGCTTGTCGGAGACAACATCGGCATGTTCGGCCATTGGGCAAGTGTAGAGCTTTTCCGGCGGGCCCTTGGAGACGCCGGGCATGGTCATGCCGCGCGTCGGCGTAAGCCTTGGGCGTGACATCACCGGGATGAGAGTCATGCCGCATTTGGGACATTTGCCGGGTTTATCCTGGCGCACGTCGCTGTGCTCGGGCATTGGGCACGTGTAATACTCAACCTGTCCGCCGGGCTGAATGCGGGCCAGCATCTGGCGGGTGACCGGGACCAGGGTCATGCCGCAGAGTGGACAATTGCCGGCGTGGTTATACTCGAGTGAAACGTGCTCGGGCATCGGGCAGATGTAAACGACCTCTTGTCCGGCGGTGTTTGTGCCGCCAGCAGCGGCCGAAGACATCTCCAGAGAGCCGGCGGGGGGCGTCATTTCACCGGGGCGCATCATCTTTTGGATGGCCTCACGCAACTGGCTCTCGGAATCGAGCATGAACTGGCCGGAGGTGACCACCCGGTCACCCTCTTTAAGGCCGCTCAAGACCTGGTAGAAATTGCCCTCGGTCCGCGCGCCAATCTCGAGCGCGCGTGGCTCGAAGTGGCCGTCCTCCAGCGCCACAAAAACCGTGTTCTTTTCGCCGCTGCGCAGCACGGCCATGTCCGGCACCAGGAGCGCCGAGGGCGAGATTTCGGTCGCGATTTCGACAGTGGCATACATGCCAGGCTTGAGGAAATAACCGGGGTTATGAAACTCCATGCGGACTTTGGCCGTACGGGTCTTTTCGTCGACAATGGGGTAAATATAAGTGACGCGGCCGCGGAACTTGGGATCGGGCAACGAAGCCAGGGTCACGGTAGCTTCCTGGCCGAGTTTAATGAACGGGAGATCCTGCTCGTAAACCTGCGCCTGGATCCAGACCGAGGCCAAATCGGCCAGCCGGTAGAGTTTCTGGCCAGGCTCTACCATTTGCCCTTCGACGACCATTTTCTCGACCACGATGCCGTCGCGCGGCGCGTTCATGCGCAAGGTCTTCTTGGGCTCGCGCGTGTGTTCCAGTTCGGCAATTTGATCTTCAGAGATGTCCCAGTACCGCAGTTTGGTTCGCGCCGCGGTCTTGCGCAGCTCGGAAGCGATGTTTTCGTGGTTGATGCCCGAACCCAGAGTGAGCAGGTACTCGGTTTGGGCCAGGTACAATTCCGGAGAATAAATCTCAAATAGGGGATCGCCCCGATGCATTTGCTGGCCGGTGGAATCCACATAAAGCTTCTCGACCCAACCGCGGAATTTGGTGCTGACCTCCGCCAGCGCGGTTTCATCAAAATCGATGGCGCCGACCGTGCGCACCGTTCGGCGAACCGGCCCCCGCCGAACCAGGGCAGTGCGAATGTCCATTTTCTGAATTGTCGTCGAGTCGACTGCAATCGCTTCGGAATTGGTCGCACCGGCCTCACCTTCGTAAACCGGAACCATGTCCATGCCCATGCTGTCCTTGGCAGGTTTGGGGCTGGTTTCGCCCGGGTTCATCGTGGATTTGTAATAGGCGATTTGGCGCTGGCTGACGCCGCCGGCTAGATTGGCGTTGGTTGTTCCAGCCGGCTGTTTGCGGATGGGAGTCAGCTTCATGCCGCAAATCGGACAGTTGCCTGGTTTGTTCTGAATGACCTGCGGATGCATCCCGCAGGTGTAGAGCTGCTCCGCTTGTGTTTGGTCCCCGGAACCGCAACCGGTGAACAGGAGGAAGGTAGGAAGGATCAAAAGGGAGAGGATCAGCAGCGGGATAGTGAACGGTTCATCGAGCGCTTCCACGGCCTTCTCGCCCCGCATCGAGACCATGAACCTCCCCGTAGCGGCGTCTCGGCAGAGCGCCGCCAATCCTCGTAACCATTTCCAGCGGCGTTCTGTCGAGTCGCCACTACGGAACGACGGTTGTTGGAAAACCTCACATCTCGGATTTCCCATCCTCGGTCGCCCTGAATCTGTGGAGAGATTCATGGAGACCCCCTTTGCTCATAAATCTTGGTCATATCGTGACAGCCTCACTTCATCTGGCCTTGACCACTCTTTTTCGGCGGCGAAGAGCCACCCGGGAGCATGCCACCACTGCTTGCGCCCATCGAAGAAACGGCCGCACCCATCCCGCCCGCTTTGCTCCCAATGGTGGGTGTTCCGGTCGGCGGCATGCCCTCGATGATGAGCGACAATTCCACGAGCGCCAACTCACGTTGAGTGTGCGCCTCGACTTCATCCAAACTGAACCGCAGCAGGGTTTGCTCGGCGTCGGTCAGGTTGAAGAAATCGATTTGGCCGGCGACATACCCCGAGCGGGCGACTTCCAAAGACTGCTGCTGTTTAGGCACCAGTTGGTTTTGAAGCAGCTCCAAATTGCGCGTGGCTTCGCGAAACTGAAACGAACGCTGTGCGAAGTCAATCGCGAGATTGATCTGCTCGGCGGTCAGGCGCGCTTCGCCAGCCCTTTTGTTGGCCTGGGCCTCCGCGACCTGCGCGGCGAGCTTATCGCGCCAGATTGGCAGGCTCACAGTACCCCACGGACGATACAGCACCGGGTTCATCTTCACGTCGGCCATGACTCCGATGCTGGCGTCAGGCATGCGCGCCCGGTACGCCTGCTGGATGGCGGCTTCGGCCGAATGCAGGTCGGCTTCCATCCCTTTGAGACGGGTGTTTTGCTCCAAGGCGATTTGAAAGAGTTCCTCGGAGGTGACATCCAATGAGGTCGATTCGAACCGCTGTGGCAAAGGCGGAGCCGGCTCAAGGGCTCGCAGCCCCAAGGCGGCTTTGAATTCCGCTAGTAGTGGTCCCCGCGAATCCTCCAGATTTGCCAACTCTGTGCGGAGGCGGTCCTGCTCTATTTGCGCCCGCAGCACGTCCTGCAGCGTGACTTTCCCGACTTGGTTTTGGTTCAGGGCGAGCTTCTCCAGTTCGCTGAGCAGGTTCAACGTGTCGCGTTCGACGCGAATTTTCTCGTCGAGAAAATACAAGCGATAATAGGCGCGCTTCACCTCGTAGGCACTTTCGAGCGAAGCCGTCTTGAACGCGAAATATTTGGCCTGGCTGTCAGCGGCCGCCACCGCTCCTGCGGCTCGCAACTTTCCTGCCCCCGGAAAACTCATCATTAGTCCAGGCATCAGCGAGGTGACCACATCCTGGATATCCATTTGGAAGGTAATTTGGGGATCGGGCAAGGAACGTTGGATGGTGATGCGCTCCACTGACGCCATCCACTCGTAATAGGCCGCCTCAACCTTGGGCTGGTTCAGCAGCGCATATTTCAGGTACTCGCCCAAGTTCGAGTTGGTCGTTAACACAGGCAGCACCGGGCGCGAACCGTTCGGGCGATACGATTCAGTGACAGTCCGTACCTGCTGCCGGGCTTCACGCTCGCCATTGAGCGATGGTCCTTTGCATCCGGCAAGCAACAGAATGGTTGACCCAAGAAATATTGAGCCGACACAGATGCCGCGCTGCCGCTGAATGCCAGGTGTCATGTCGGGCAACGCCTGCTCGGCGCCTCCCTTGTTGTTAATACGCCACGGGCAGTTCCGCCCCTCAACTTATTACGCAACCGCAGACGGCACTGTGCGCTGTTCCGCCAGCCGGCTTGGCCAAGAATTAGAACTTGAGCGCTGGTCCAACGATTTCCATGCCATGGTCCGCCCAGAGCTGCTTCAGGGCGGTTTCCTGGTTCTTTGGTATTGCCTTCCCGATCTTGCTCATCTGCTTAAAAAAAGCCTCGATGCTGCCCGCCGGCTGAAACAGGACCAGCATCTGCCCCTCCGCTTCACCGGTCCTGGCGAACGCATGGGGTATTTTGCGCGGCGCAAGCGCCGAATCGCCCGGTCCAAGATTAAGGGTGTCCTCGCCCACCTGAACAATGAACTCGCCTCGCATAACATAAAACCATTCGTCCTGAAAGTGGTGGCGGTGGAGGGCCGGGCCACCCTTCGACTCGCGAACGGTGTCATAGATGCAAAGGTCACCTCCCGTGTCCCGCCCCGAGACCTTTAGATCGAAGCGCCCGCCCATGATCAGTAATTCCTCTTCATAACGGTCCTTTTGCGCGCCAACCCGAACACCTCTTCCTGCGCGCTCAGCCGTGGCCGGCTTGGTCTCGTCGGCTCGCGCCGCCATCGCCAGGGCGGTACTCGCTATGGAAAGTTTTAAAAAGGTTCTTCGTTTCATGCGGAGTGTCGTGCAAATCGCCAGGTGGCAAAAAAAAGTTCAAGCGCGCCGGGCCAGGAGGCCGTCAGGCACAGGTATGCTCAACCGGGCATCGGCCTTCGAGGATTTGTTACGCACGCGGCGCCTCGTCGATTTTCACGACGTTGATTAACAGACTCGCCCCCAGAGCTGCAAGCCCCGGCTGTAATCATGTTTAAAGTTGAAGATCACCGACCGCGCTGGAACCGCCTTTTGGCAGCCAATCCGCGCCGGAAAATCTCCTCTGACTGTCAATCTTTGGTTTAGGATGGCCAACATCCGGTTAGCCGCAATCGACGGGTCAACTTATTGTGAGCATCGTGAATCCGCCGCGATCCGAATCTAAAAGCGCTGAGGGCCGAGCCTGGAGGTGCTGGACGAACGAAGAGCTTCATAAACTCTTTAAGGATTATTTTAACCGCCAGCCGGGAATCTGTCCGGTCTGCGCCTCACAAGTCAGCATGATGATGGACCACAAAAACGGCGCGGCAATACTCTCCCTCCGCTGCCGAGGCTGTGGAAATTCGTCGACCGTGTTCAGTTAAGGGGGATACGTTGTAATGAAGCCAAAAACGCTGCAGCGCAACCCATTATAGAGTCGTACACTGACGCCCGAAGCCCAGCTTGGCCCCGCGCAGTGGTAGCCGGCAACGAAAACGAGTCAACTGGTCCGAGCTGCTGGCCTCGGACCCGAAGAGATCGCCACTGCTGGTTATCTGTGACCGCCCCCACCGCCATGGCCGCCACCGAAACCGCCTCCATGGCCCCCACCAAATCCGCCGGCATGACCGCCGCCGAAGCCGCCGAAATGGCCGCCGCTGAATCCACCAGATCGCATGGCAAAAGACCCGCTACGTCCGGCGAAAGAGGCGGTGCGTACACCGGTGAATGGGCCGCCAAAACCATGGGCTCCACCCCGAACAGGGCCCCAGGCCCCACCACGGTTCCCAATCGATCCATGCGCGAAGCTATGGCCGCCGTAATATCCACGGCCATAATAGCCACGCCCGTAATACCCATGATAGCGGTGCCCGTAATAGCCAAAATAAAACGGCGAGTAGAAGGACGAGTAGAAGCCCCATGGATACCCATAGCTATACCAATAATTGTAAGGATACCCATAATACGGGTATCCGGCGTAATAAGGATATCCGTACCCGTAATCCGCGTAATAAGGATAGGGCTCTTGCACACCCGTGTCGGCGTAGCCCCCGGCGTATGGCGAGGCACTTGCCGGTGGGGTTAACGGGGCGCCCGCTTGCGCGGCTTGCGCGATTTGAGTCCGCACTTCAGCGCCGTGTTGAATTAACAGAGTGATAACTTCGTCGGGTGCGCCACGCCGCTTTAAGGCGATAATCTCATTGGCGCTCAGGTTGTACACCGTCTGCGAGTTTTTGATATAGGCTTCAACGGTGGAAACATCGACCTTGGCGTCGAGCATCTTCAACACATCGCGAACTCCGGGCGAGAACCGGACCTGTAATTCCGCAGGCGCGGTCGCAGGAGTCGAAGGCGCATCCGATTGTGCGCGAGCGAACATGGGCAACGCAAACGCCAGCCCGAACGAAACGGCCAGCAGAACTTTCCTCCCGATACAGCAGCTCAGATTCTTCATAAACTTCTCCATTTGATGGAGTTTGTACTAGTACCATTGCGCTTTCGCCGCGGTTGTCAAGCCCTGATCCCGTTCACATGCCCATGATTTGGTAACCGCAGTCGACGTAAAGGACCTGCCCGGTGATGGCCGCGGCGCCATCGCCGGCCAGGAAAACACCGGTGGCGCCCAATTCATCGGGTAAAACGTTGCGTTTTAAAGGGGCGCGGGCCTCGTAATGCTTGAGCATTTCGGTAAAACCGGAGATGCCGCGCGCTGCCAGGGTATTGACCGGACCTGCGCTAATGCAGTTCACGCGGATCTTTTTGGGGCCAAGATCGTAGGCCAGATAGCGGGTGCTGGCTTCCAGCGAAGCTTTGGCCACACCCATCACATTGTAGTGAGGCACGACTTTTTCAGCGCCGTAGTAGGTCATGGCCAGGACGCTGCCTCCCTCGATCATTAGCGGTGTGGCCCCACGCGTTAGGGCCACCAAAGAGTAGGCGCTCACATCATGGGCGACCCGGAATGCTTCCCGGCTCGTGTTCACAAACTGGCCTTCCAGCGCGTCTTTTGGCGCAAAGGCGACCGAATGCAGCAGCAAATGCAATTTGCCGAACTTCTGGCCCACCGCAGCGAAAACGGCCGCGATTTGTTCATCGTTGGTCACGTCACACGGCAGAATCGGGGTTTCCGCTCCAAAGGCGCCGGCCAATTCCTCGACATTTTCTTTGAGCCGCTCGCCCTGATACGTGAAGGCGAGGCGAGCGCCGGCCTTATGCCATGCCTGAGCGATGGCCCAGGCGATCGAGCGTTTGTTAGCGACACCAAAAACGATTCCGAATTTGCCGTTGAGTGACATGGTAGTTGTACCTGGCTTTTCCAGGATTTTGGTTAGCGCTTACCAGTAGGCCAAAGAGCCGGGTCAAGCAAGTGGAGAAACCTGTGCCTGGGCGGGGATTGGCGGGGGTGGCGCATCCTGATACCACCAGCGCGGTGGGGACGGCGCGCGCTGCGCGTCCGCGCCGCGTTAGCGGCGCACCGAGTGAGACTGTTCTGCACCCGCTCTGGTTCTGTTCCGCCCGCTGTACGGGCGGGGACATCGCAGCGCGATGTCATCTACCAAACGGTGGTTGTGTTCAAATGCGCCTCTTTTGATTCATTTAATTCATCTCTTGTTGCATTGATTAAGGGCTAAGGGCATTTTCGCGGCGATCATATGAGCTCCTTCCCTCGCCACAGATCCTCGTTAGCGCTCGCGGTGGCCACGCTGCTAACCAACTTCCAACCGCTCGACGCACAGCCCGGCCCGTCCTCTTTTGAGATTCCAGCCAGCAACGACGGATTGCCGGGCCAGGGGCCGATCCGGCGATACGACTGGTTTCGAAAGCTGTGGGCGGAACGGCGCGGCACCTGGGCTCGACACGTCCAGCAGGATCAGAACAGCGTGGTTTTTCTCGGTGATTCAATCACCCAAGGCTGGGGCGATAACATGGGCGGCCGATTTGCTGGATTGAAAGTTGCCAATCGGGGCATCAGCGGGGACACGACTCGCGGAGTCCTCATTCGGTTAGACGAGGACGTCATAGCGTTGCACCCCCGTGCCGTAGTGCTCCTGATCGGCACCAACGATTTGGAGGAAGGGGCGGATCCCGACACGATCGCGGCCAATCTCAAACTGATTCTCGCCAAACTCGAACAGTCGAACCCCAATTTACCCGTCGTTCTCTGTCAGGTCTTTCCGAGTTCGGAATCCAAAAAGCGGCCCTCAGACAAAATAAAAAGGGTAAATCAGCTTTACGGCGCAGTGGTGAAAGGCGATCGCCAGGTGACGTTGATCGAAACGTGGACTCTGTTCGCCAATGCCCATGGGGATGCCAAGCCGGAGGAGTTCCCGGATTTGCTCCATCCGAACCAGGCGGGCTATGCCAAGTGGGCTGCGGCTATCCACCCGATTTTCGCCACGCTCGGGCTGATCGAGACCGAACCGGACGAGTTCACGCCGGAACCAGGTTTCAAAAGCCTGTTCAATGGACATGACCTGACCGGCTGGGGCTATCGTCCCACATCCGAGGAGGACATCCAGTCGGCGAAAAAATGGCAAGCCAGTGACCCGAACGCCGCAGCGTGGCCCATCGTCACCAACCCGGTGACCTTCGATGGAAAGCGCCAGAGCGATGACGGGCGTTATGTGGCGCAAAACGGACGACTGGTGGTCACCACTCCCGCCGAAGGGCGCAAAATTCAAGCGCTGTGGACCACGCGCGAGTTTCCGCAGGATTTTGTTTTAAAACTGGAGTTCCGCGCGACTCCCAACGCGGATAGCGGGGTCTTTGTGCGCGGCCCACAGCTTCAGTGCCGGGATTACCTGCTGGCGGGTCCTTACAAAGACCTGCAGCATTACAAAGCGCAGGATTGGAACGAACTCATTATCGACGTCAAAGGAACGGAGGCGCGTTGCACGTGCAATGGCGAGTTGCTTGAGAATTCCTTTAAGCTGCCTAAAACCGGCCCCATCGGCTTGGAAGGCGACCGCGGGCAAATGGAATATCGGCGAATTCAAATCAAAGAATAGCACCCGCCGAAAGTTCAGCGGCTCGCCTGCCGGGCGATTTGTTGAACGCTCGTTCGCGAGACCCTTTCGGCACATACCGGTCGAGTTCATCCCGTCACCGGCGAGAGGTTTGCATTTCTTCGTATTGTTTGACGGCCTGCACAGCGCGCGGGTCGCCCTTGGCCGCAAGGTCGTAGACCTCGGCACCAAAGCCTGCCTTTGCCTGGATTACTTACCTCCTCGTTAAACTTAAGTGTTTTGAGGTACTCAACATGTCCATCCACCACTCCAACAGTCGTTCCAATCGAATGCAGCTTCGTAATTCCCTCGTCCGGGCTGCTGGAACCGTCATTGAAATCGCCCGGGTTGGTTTCCAGGGCTTGCCACAGAATGATGCTGTCTGCCCGGAAGCTCGAGCTTTTGTAAGAACTCGGGGAAATGTTGCCGAAGCTGCAGACCGCTCCGTTCATGAGGTAACTGGAAAGCTTTTGGCTTCGCAGCTTCCACTTGGGCACATTGGTGCGATCGAGTGGGCACCGGTACACGCCCCACGTCCTGATATAATCCCACAGCAACCCGCCTAGATATGCAGACTTCGGGTCAGTATTATAGGGTGCCTGGGTCAGATCGGGAACTGAACCTTTGCTGGCGTCATAGAGCCAGCCGCGGCGGAGCCAAGGTGAATTCCAGTTGGGTTCGGGCAGGTAATCCTTGGAATCGATCGAGTACATGTTCACCGCGAGATTGATCTGCTTGAGATCCCCTTCACACTGGCTGCGAATCGCCTTGTCTTTGGATTTGCTCAGCGCCGGCAGCAGCATGCCGGCGAGGATGGCAATGATGGCGATGACCACCAGCAGTTCGATTAACGTGAAGGCGCGCAGAGCCGAGGTTGCCCTGCCCGTTCCGTGGAAGAAAGGTGGTTGGGTTTTCATGGGTCGCGTGAGCGATTGAGTGAAGGGCCTTGGCTTATCAAACCAAAGTTTGGTCCATAAGCAATCTAAAAAAATCCAAGAATCTCCTTCGCCATGCTGCGCCTGCTGGCTTGACAACTGGGCTAAATCACAACATAAAACCCCCGAAGAGACCAATGATTTTGACCGCCTTCGGTCCGACGCTTGGTCGAGGAAAAGGCTAAACGGAGCGCTTTATGGCAAACGCGGAGATGGATAATTACAATAAGGCAGTTGAAAAGCTGTGCACCGACTGCGCGGCCGAGGTGGGTAAACAGATTTCCAGCTGCAGGACTGTCGTCAGCACGCGCATGGGCAAACTGGCCGCCGATATAGAGAAACTGAAGGTTCCAAATTCGGCCGGGAAAGACTTGGAGGACATTCCGGATCTGGTTAACAGCGCCCTGAAGCGAGGCGGCTCCCGCTTTGCCAGCGTTGCGACCTTCGGGGTCAGGGTAGAGGTGCAGGGGAACAAGGTGTCGGTACCGGCTGCCGGAATCAGCGGTCCGCTGGCCGGCGTCGTGTAACCGTTAGGTTTATACGGACAACCAAGAGGGTCTTAATCCCGACGGGATCGCGCCCTCCAGCCCCATCGGCGAGCTCGGGTAAAAGCGCCCTGTGTGTATTCTCCCCACTCTGAATCCTCCTCGTCCTCTTGCTCTTCCTCGTCCTCTTCTTGCCCTTTTGAGAGGACAGGTTCGTTCAGATTTCGAGTTTAGGACTTGCAGAGGCCAGGCCACTGCGCGCTGGGTTGCCCAGGGCGATGCGGCCGATGCGGTCGGCCTTGACTGGGTTGTTTGTCCGGACGATATTGGGTCGTTCCGCACGGGGGCGTACTGGTTTCGACTTAGCAGGTACGCCAGAGGCGGCATGCCGAGGACGGTTCGTTGGCCTCGTTAAAACCTCGAACCAAAAGTTAATTGCTAACCAAGAATTAGCCCTCGCGGCCTAAATTGCCGCGACGTTCGCCAGTGGACACCTGCTACGCTGGACGAACGCCATAGCAGGTTAGGTTGTTTACGGCGTCTGCGCGTAAACAACCGAAACTCTTATCCTGCGGACTAGGCTGAGCGGCTCGGTGTCAGGCCGTTATCGCTCGGAAGAAAATATCTCCTGACTAAGCATGTAGTCGCGGCTGGTAGATTTGCCAAGGACGCGGGTTCAACTCCCGCCGCCTCCAGTCTTCGTTCGGAGCGCAGCGCAGAACGAAGACTGCCGCGCCGGAGCCCTCCGAGGGCGTAGGCGGGCCGCGCTATCGAATCGGTCGAGCATTTCGAACTACGACTCGGCAACTCAGGGTAATCAAAAAGAGGAAAGGCCAGAAGACAGTTTGAATTTCGATCGGAGGCGGCGTATCAATCGAACAATGCCGGAATGATAGTGACCAGTTCTGCCGATATCCACACCTCGATCAGCCAGGGATGGTAGGGATGGTTTGTGGCGAGTGCTTCAACTTGACACCATTAACGCCTGGCGTTATTAATCCCAAAGTGATCGTCAGTTTCGCGTCAGCGGAAACAGAGCGGATTTTTCGGGCAGAAGTGTCCCGTCGGTTCCCGCCAGGAATACAGCGCAATGCCAGACGCAAACTGTTGGCGTTGCATGCGGCCACAGAGCTTCGGGACATGGCCGTGCCGCCGGGCAATCGCCTCGAGGCCCTTAAAGGTAAGCGAAAGGGACAATACAGTATCCGCGTCAAGGACCAGTGGCGGATTTGTTTCCGCTGGCGCGATGGGAACGCCCATGAAGTCGAAGTAGTGGATTATCACTGATTATGAAAAGCAAACTGTTAAGCAACATCACTCCGGGTGAAATTCTCGAAGAGGAATTCCTCAAGCCGATGGTGATTACACAGTATCGGCTGGCAAAGGACATCGGGGTGCCCCCGCGCCGCATAAATGAGATCGTTAAGGGCGACCGCGCCATCACCGCTGACACCGCATTGCGACTTGGGCGCTATTTTCGAATGTCTCCGGAGTTCTGGTTGAATCTTCAATCGCACTACGACCTGGAAAAAGAACAGGAACGACTGGCCGGACGCCTCGATAAAGAAGTTAAAGTTTTGGCCGCCGCGTGAAGGGGGCGGGACCTCCTACCGGAGGACGGGACAGGACGGGACAAAAGAGTTTCATTCAGATGCGGCTTGTGCATACGAGTCAAAGACACGACATGCAAGATTGCTCGTGGTTACGCGGGTCCGTGCACTGTCGCCAACCATCGACTGCCTTCAACTCCCGCCGCCTCCAGTCTTCATTCGGAGCGCAGCGCAGACTGGGTCGGCTTCGTCAATGGCTTGCGGGCCTTTCCAGCTCGGGTTTTGGAGGCTGGCGCTCCGCTGGGGCGGGGTGGGGGCGCAGGTGTTCGGCCGGTCCGTGCGAACCCCGATGCGCCAGTACGCGTCGCGCCACTGCCAGCGCGCACAGAGCCGCGCCGAGCAGAATTACCGTCATGTACCCATCAGAAACGATTTCGGTCATCTCAGTTCAAACGCTTGAGGCGGCGCTATTGCCCGGCTGCGGGTTCCAGAACAGGCCCGGGTTTAAGGAGAGTTCGCATTCAGGATTCTCATACCTAAGCACGATCGCCAAGGTGTGCAGGGGATATTGTGAAGCCTCCTGGCCGGCTCGCTCGAGCACCTGGAAATCCATGGCCGCGTTGGGATCCGCCACCCAGGCGTGTTCCATTCCGTAATAAAGACGAGCTTGCTCGTCTTTTAATAAAACTTTCATAGGTTGTCAGGTTCATTCAGCTCTGGGGCGCCGCGTTCGTCGGTTCGGGTTCCAAGAACGAACAGAACTGCGGTCAGCCCACACGCTCCGGCTTCAGCGGAAGATTGTTTCGACTTCCTCCAGCTGAATTACTTCGAGTACACAACAAGGCTCCGACAATCAGGTACCTGCGAGGTTACCTGAACCTAATTGGCGTGTGTCCTATATAAGTAACATCGAGGCCGTCTGAATGCAAGATCTAATAACGAACGAGTGAAGCGCCTGGCCGTGGCTTTGGACCTGCCGAACCGAACATCGGGGGGGGTAGTTTTCATGCCTTGTGCAGTTGAGATTTAACGAGGGGTCAGGGCAATGGCGCCGTATAAACGATGGAACTGGACGACAAAAACATGGCCGTCGGAGAGCGAAATTCGTATGTTTTTCAAGGCGGAGACCTGAGGTATTGCCGCCAGTCAAAGCGATGAAAGCGCAACCATCGAACGAAAGCGATCAAGCCCTGAGCCGGGTCTTACACGAATGGAAGGTTCAAACGCCCTTGCCCCCCCGATTCGAGGAAGGGGTCTGGCTCGGAATTGCACGGCGCCAGGCGCGGAGGCCTGCCTGGAGGCTGATATGGGAGCGGCTTGGGGCGGCGATTGCGCGCCCCGCCCTGGCCACCAGCTACCTGGCGGTGCTGCTGCTGGCCGGTTTGGTTGTTGGGTACTGGCAGGCCCGGGCCGCCAATGCGCGCGCCGAGGCGCAATTGAGCGCGCGCTATGTTCAAGTGGTGGACCCGTATCAGATGCTTCACCATTAACACATGAAACGATCGGTGCTCATTCTGATTGGAGGGCTGGTTTTGGGCGCGCTCGCTTACGCGGGCATGTATCGGGCCGGAACCGCGGACTCATGCTGCCGGTCCGACGACAGCAAAGCGCCGGAGTTGGCATGGCTGAAGCAGGAGTTTCACTTAACCGAACCAGAGTTCACCCGGGTTTCCCAGCTGCACGAGCAATACCTGGCGGGTTGCGCCGAACGTTGTCACCAAATCGATTTAAAGAACCAGGAGCTGGCGAATTTGCTGGCGCAAACGAACAATGTCACGCCACAGATTCAGCAGGCGCTTGCCGATGCCGCGCAGTTGCGCGCACAATGCCAAAGCAAGATGCTGCAACATTTTTACGAAGTGAGCCGCACGATGCCGGCGGAGCAGGGCAAGCGTTATCTGGACTGGGTGCAGAGCAGGACCTTGCTCGGCGATACGCATTCGAGCATGCACCATTGATTGGGTGCAAGCATGCAAGGCGGCACCGATGAACAAGACCGTGAGGACATGGCGCGATTGGCGGCCGGCCACGACGCGGCGCTGAGCGCGCTAATGGAGCGCCATGGCGCGCGGCTCTTTCACTACCTGTTGCGCCAGATCAACAACGAGACCGACGCGGCTGATTTGGCGCAGGAAAGCTTCGTGCGGGTTTATCAGAATGCGGCGCGCTTCCGTCCCAATCACCGTTTTTCAACCTGGCTCTACACGATTGCGACCAATCTGCTGCGGGACCGGTTCCGCTGGCATAAGCGTCATCCCCAAGTGTCGTTGGAAGCCGAGACGGAGAGCGGCGCGTCTTTAAAGGATGGCCTAACCGATACGGCCGCTTCACCGAGCGAAGAGGCGGAAAGCAGCGAACGCGCCGAAGAGGTGCGACGGGCGGTGCAAGGACTGCCAGTTGAATTGCGCACGCCGCTGATTTTGTTCGAATATGAGGGTCTAAGCCACGCGGAGATTGGCGCGGTGCTCAATTGTTCTGCCAAAGCCGTCGAGGTGCGTCTGTACCGCGCACGGGGGCAACTACGCAAGCAGTTGCAGAAAACGTTGCAAGTTTGTTAATGAGCGCGGCCGGTCTGATTCTGCGGCTACTCGGGGAAAATTTTTCAACTGATACTCGGTTATAGAAGACTGTAGGCCGAGGTGGTGGGGTACCAGTGCAGACGGTAGGATCCGGCGCTGGAAAGGCTCAATCGTAGCCGAAGGCGAGGCGGTAACGTTCCAGGGCTGGCTGGACAGGCTCGAGATATTTTGCGTAGGCACGCCAACGCCCGACCGAGCGCGAATAAACCGGTTGCGTGACGTCCTGGTAGGTTGGCGAATAGAGCTGCTTGCGCTTGCTCTTTTCGTAAAACCTGGCCTGTTGTTCATGCCACGCAAGACCGAGGAACCCGGTGACCCTGGTTCCTTCCTTCTCCACGCCGGCAATCACATCTTCATAACGAGTCTCAATCCAGGCAAAGCCTTCCCATCCCCTTACCATGAGCCAAATGTCCATCAGATCGGCGTAATGTTTGGCCAGACGTTCGAGACTCAAAAAATTCACGTTGGTTGTGTTGAGAGGGATGTTCTGGAAATAACAACTCAGGAGAACGTCGCGCGGATCGCGCAAGGCGATTAGCACTCGCAACTCGGGAAAGACCCGCAGCCAGAGTGGCAGCCGGCCAGTGGGAGATGGATTTTTGTCGACCCACACTTTGCCGGCCGCAGCGGGCCCTAATTCAACCGACAAGGCCTGTAGGTAAAGCTGGCGCAAGGCGTTCAGGCGTCCCGCCGAGAGTACCTTGGAACGGTGAAACTCCGGCTGAAGCAGCTTGAGAAAGGCGGGCGGTTCGTCCAGTGCGGCTACGGCCGGGTGCGCATCAAGGACTTGCTCAAGCAGAGTCGTGCCGCTGCGCGGATGGCCTCCCAGGAACGCCAGCGAAACCTTTGGCTGACGCACCTGTTCGGGAAAGGAAACGGCCCAGGTGCGCAAGATGGTTTTTGGCAAGTTCCTGGTAAAGGCGCGCGCTGATGCGGCAGCCTGGTCGTAGGCTTTGATTAATAGTTGAGTGTCGGTCAGGGTGCGGACGATTCTTTTGGCCTCGGTGAGCGAGTTCATGGCCTCATCGTATCGCTCGGTGCGATCGAGGATGTTGGCCAGTTCGTAACGAGCGGCATAGCGAACGAACGGGTGTTTGGGTTCGGACGCCAGGAGATCGCGCAATTCGCGCTCGGCCTGGTCCAAGCTGTTTTCCCGGCGATCGAGGACGGCATTGAAGTAGCGGGCCTGCTCGTCATGGGGATCGATTTTCAGGCATTGCCCGACCGCCGAGCGCGCCTCTTCAAGGCAGTGGTTCTGCTCGGCAAGAACCGCCAGACTTATCCGGGGATTGATGCCCCGCGGATCTGCGGCGGCGGCTTTCGAAAAGCAATCCCGGGCCCGGTCCGGCTGACGCAAGCTCTGGTACTGGTGACCAATTAACCCGGTCAGTTCCGAGTTGCCCGGAGCTAGTTCGAGGGCTCGCGTCCAGGCCCGGTCGGCCAGGTCCATTTGCTGAAGCCCGCTGGCAGCGTTTCCGCACTCAAACCAAAGAACGGCGTCGCCTGGCCGCTGGTGGAGCAGCCTTTGATACAGCGGCAACGCTTCCGCGAACCGGTTGGAGAGAAGGAATTGACGGGCTTTGTCGAGTCTTGGTTGGAGGTCGGCAGACATGGGAGGCGGCGATTTCGGCAGTGGGGTCTCGATAAAAAAATGAGGCCGTTATAAACGACAAATCAAAATTGTCTTTGACATCATTACTACCATGGTCTGACACTCGATGCGAACAGGAAACCCAAGGATGCTTCCGCAAGATTAGCTGTCGGGCCGAGGCATTCCTTTAGAACCAAATGATTGCTATGAAGAAAAAACGCTTTGAAGATAAAAACGGGGCGCGGAAGCACGCGGCTTGCACGGTTTCGGCGGCGGCGCTGATGCTTGGCGTAAGCCAGGCCGCAACGGTAGGATTCAATTTTCAGACACACTACTGCGGCACGGAATCCTACAGCGGCAGTGTGGTCACGGCGCCGGCTTTTGGCATCGGGACCAACGATTGGGAGAGCCTCACGCAAATGGACACGGGTTATAGCTCCTGTGCCGGAATGAATTTCAGCCTCACCGAGACGATCAACACGACGAGCTCCACCAACGGCTTAAATCCCCTGCCGAGCGGGTCACTGACTTTGAACTGGTCCGGCATTGCGGCCAATGTGAGCGGATTTGGCGGGTACACGCGGTCCGGGCCACATTACACGTTTGGCGGGAACGGATATAAACCGGGCAATGAACAGGTTTATTGGGGTTTTATCCGCGACGGAGTCAATTTTGGGCCCGGCAGTTCAGGCGGAGACAATTCTCAACCCGGTTACAGCATCGACATCACGGGACTGAAAAGCGTCTTTACGAATTCGTCTTTCGCGGTTGAATTGATCGCATCGAGCGATTCGCTGCAATACTTAACCAACGCCTTCATCATTGATGCAACGGCCAATACCACGCAGTCGGTCGTTTATCCCAGTATTCCCCCGGTGGCCGATGCTGGGGATACGAGCTGGGTCCGAGGGATTGGCGGCGGGATGAGCACGTCCAGCGGCGCGTTAAACACAGACCACCTCAAGATCATCGGCAATCGCGCGGGCCATGCTGGCAACAAGACCACGGGTTACAATTTTGCAAGCACCATTTCCGGTTTCATCATCACCGATAAGCCCGTCATCACTATGTCGCCTCAACCGGTGGTGGTTTCACCCGGGGACACGATCACCTGGAGCGGTTATGCCTGTGGCGTTCCGCCGCTATCCTATCAATGGCGGAAGGACGGCGCCCCGATTGCCGGCGCGACCAATAGTTCGTTCACCATCAGCAAAGTGGCGGCAGCGGATCTCGCAACCTACGACCTGAAGGTATCCAATGCTTATGGAAGTGCGTTCAGCAGCACCGTTTCGGTGGACAGCCTCGCGGTTGTGGCCGGAAAGAACTACACGCTGGACAGCAAACCTTCCGGCACGCCTGAGGATGGACTGGTTTTGGGCGCCAACTGGCTGGCCACTCTCGCTGATTCCGGCGGCGTCACGCGAACCGGAGTGATGAGTTTTAACGCCACGAACCGGAATCAAATTATCGTCTCGGGCTCCACCAACTTTGACGCCGCCACCGGAACCATTATGTTCTGGATGAAATCTCCCGGATTGAGCAACAGCGCGGGCAAGCCCGCCACCCTGTTGGATCGGCGCAATGGCAATGGCTTGTACTTCGTGCAGAACGCCGACGGAACAATTGAGGTGACCACCTCTCAAAGCGCTCAGGATTTGACGTCCATCAACCTCTCGGATGACAAATGGCACCAGGTCGCGTTGACCTACGATCAAAGCGGTAGCGGCCAGGCCAATCTCTATGTCGACGGACAATTGGTTGCCTCAGGCCCAAACGCCAAGGCGTGGTCCTGGCAAACAGGCCAGGAAATCGAACTCGGGCTCTCGCATGATACCAATTCCTGGCAGGCTTTCAGTGGGTCACTGGACGACGTGCGGATTTATAACCGTGTGCTAAGCGACACCGAGATCAGCAGCGCATTTGGCGGCGCAATCGTCGACGCCAATGCGTTAACCCTGCGACTAAACTTCGACGCCGCTCCGGGTGCGGGCGTGACCTTAAAGTGGCAAACCCCGGACGCCATCCTGCAGTCCGCCGATAGTGTCACTGGTCCGTATACAGATGTACCCGGGGCCGTTTCACCCCGGCCGACGGCAGAAAGGAACACCGTGAAGTTCTACCGGTACCGGGGCCACGTTCCGGCAAACCTGGTGAGCAACCCGTATCTCATGTAAGCGGTGCTGCCGGATTGAGTTCGAATTCAGGGCGCGTTCGGGTCTTAGTTAAGCCTCGGACGCGCCTTTCGTTTGGCCACCCCCACATTCACGCCTTGGTGGCCGACGGCCTATTCCCGCGTGGCCCATCGGCGCACCCGTCCACGCCGGTAGACCTGTCCCTCCGGCGCGCCAGGCCGACCTCGAGGACCTCGCCCAGTACATCCGGCGCAACCCTTTCTCCCTCGCAAAAATGACCATCGAGTCGCTGGGAGACATTGTCTGTGCGGGAAGTTGAATGCCAGGTGAGCCTGGCTTTCCACCCTTTCCACCATCCCTTCTTGCATGAATGCTCGCTTCAGGCTTAAGCTCTCCACAATGAAAGAGCCTTTCATCAACGCCGAGGAAAGGATCGACAAGATTGTCGGGCGCCGCAGCCGAACGCCAGATGCTTCCGGAGCGGTATGCAGCTACAGTCTCTGGCTGTGGAGTTACATCGTTCCTTAGGGCACCGCTGGGCTTCCAAAGGTGTTTACCGTTTCAAGACGCATGAGGAGGCCGACGAATGGATGAACCGAATGCTGGTCCGCAGCCAGACCCAAAGGACTTAGAGCCGCGCCCGCCTCGGGAAGCGGATCTTGTCAATCTTTGTCGCGAACTCAACACCCGCGGAGCACGCTACCTTGTAGTCGGTGGTTTTGCAGTTATAACCGCCGGCCTGCCGCGAGTGACTGGTGACATTGACCCGCTCGGCGCAGCTGATCGCGACAACGAAGCCAAAGTCTTTTCAGCCCTCTCCACGCTGCTGGACAACGCCGTCCGTGAATTGCAGCCCGCGAACTCCAGCGATACAATGTCATCCGCGTAGCGGACGAGATCATGGTTGACCTGAAGCGTTCGGACGGAGGCATCGAATACGAGGAAGCTGCACGGGATGCCGTCGTGCGGGACATCCAAGGTGTGCCCGTTCCTTTCGCATCCCCGCGCATGCTGTGGCGCATGAAGGTGGTCACGCACCGCGAGAAGGATGCCGGTGACTTGGCGTTCCTCCGCTACTGGTTCAAGGAGCGCGGCGAGGAACCACCGGAATAGCACCTATTTAGAGAATTAAAGAAAGGCACGGACGGAATCTGAGCTAAGAGCGTGTTTTGGAATTCGGTTTGGAGTCCCGCCTTTAGGCCGTTTCGGCGCTGGACCGCCTAAAGGCGGGACTCCAAACCAGGCGCCCCGCGACCCGGCCGGTTTTTGAAACACGCTCTAAGCCTGCGACGAGCCGTACCCGCCCTTGACCGGGGTAAGGCCAGTGTGGCCGCGCTGGAGTGCCTGAAGCCAAAGACCCGCCTAAAACGAGAGCTTGAGCTGACGTGGGGAGCTGCGGTTGGTAAAGCGCACCCAGGCCAAGTGGTACTCGGCGGAGTATTGAGCGGGTTGGAGCTCCGAGCCCTCCAGAGTAACAGTTCGTGGAGGACCAGCGGAGCACCGGATCAGCACGACCGCAGGGGTACCCTCAACTCCTTCTACCGCTATGGAAAGCGAGGTTTGGCTCTGTTCTTGCACGAGTGCTTTGCAGGCAGCGGCGGCCACGCCAGGTCCACCGAGTTTCAGGCGGTCGAGATCCAGCAAGAAAAGGCGCGACCCGGGCTCGAGCGGGACGCTGGTATTTACGGCAAGCTCCGGGTCAAACAGGTTCACGAAGCGCCCCGGCAAGCGGGCCAGCGAGTCGCTGATCGATTCATCCAGGCCGGCTGCGATAAGATACGGGCCGCGCCGCAGGACGAGGTGATTGGTCTCGATCCATTTGATGCCTGCTCCCGTCAAGGTGGCTTGCACCGCTCGAACCAACGCGAGTTCGTTTTCGCCGCCGGCGGTCATCGCCACTGGATTGCGCCGCAGCCACACAACCGAGCCTTTGCCCACACGGGCCGGCTCAGATTCTTGAGAGAGGGTGCGTTCGTTCAGTTGCAGTTCCTCGAAAAGGTGCAATCTGGGAGTAGTGAAGTTCAGGCCGCTGCTGTTCCACCATTCGGACACATGATTGAAAGGATCCGCATCGTCATCCACGATAACCAGCACGCCGCCAGACCGGACCCAGCTGGCCAACGCGCGGTGGACCTGCGGTTGGAGTGGTTTCATACCGTGATAGGTCAGGAGCAGAGCATGAAAGCGATCGAGATAGCCGCTCAAAGTAACATTCTCGAGCTGGACGGGCGTGATCGGCAGGCCGCGTTTAAGGAAGGGAAGTGCCAGCCCATAAACATTTCCTAAATGCGGATCGCTGGGATCGGGCGGCCCGCGCTCGAACATGAGTGAATCGCTAACCAGTAGGCCAAGGCCAGCGGTGCCACAGTCCCACTCGACTTGAGCCTGGTCCAGATCGTTGAGCGCATTCATGACGGTCTGGAGTTCGGTTGCGTAGTCGGGTGGAATGCCGCGTCGTTGGGCTGCCGGCAAGCGCCGCGGGTATTTGCCTGTAAAAATGCGTTCCGGCCAGGGAGCAACCTCAAACCGCCAGACGTCGGGCTGGAGCAACGAAGCGACCAGGGTGGATTCCCAGTTGCGGCGATAATCGGCCCAATCGTGGTCGGGATTGTCTTCGATGGGATCATTGAGGTACCACACGCGGCGGCCGGTCGAGCGCACGAGGTTTTGCATGGCGCCGTATTCGAGAAAGGCAGTTTCAAAAGTGCGCTCCTTCAACTTGCCAGCATACACGTTGGGTGTGCGCGCGGTGCCCGTCCAAACCTGGGCGATGTAACCATCGCAGCCGTTGAGCTGCGAAAGGCTCGATTCGGGGCTGACGATTTTCCAGTGAGCGTAGTTGAGCAGGCTGTGAGTCGGCACATAACAGCGGACCTGACGGCCAGTTCGCTGGTTGGACTCCTTAACGTAAGCAAAGACCTGCTGCAGGGCGCGGCGATAGAGAAAGTACTTCAGCTTCGAGGCGCGCCACTGGGCATCGACGGAACTATCGGGTGGCTGCCAGTCCTGGTGATAAAAAGCGAGCCATTCGCGCTTGAACCCTTCCGAATAGCCGCTGCGGACCCAAAATTCAGGTTCCTCGAGATGAATGGCTTCGGCGCCGGCATCCAGCGCGCGCTGCACGCCGCGGCACAGGAATTTTCCGTAGTTCGTGCCCGGACACATGTAAAACACATCGCCGCCATGCCCGACTTTATTTCCTTGCCGATCGGTTTGGGCCTCGTCCTCGTGATTGATACCGTCGAATCTCCCATACAGATAGTCCTGGTATTGGCCCCAGGACACACCCGTCATGACGTGAATGCGATAGCCGCGGTCGCGCCAGGAATCGATGCGCCGCGGGAGCCCTTCGTCGATGCCATACACGATTGCTACGTCCGAACGCAGGTTGCCGGCCGGGCTCCAGGCCTGTCCGGTTTGAAAACAGGTGCGTTCCAGAGTCTGGCGCGGATCGGCGGGAAAAGGTGGAGGGAGCTCGGCGGCTGGCAGGCTCAGAGCGAGCAAGGCCGCAGCAAGACTAATTCGCGGCATCAGGAGATGTGCTGACGATCGAGAACATCGCGAATGGCGGAATGGACCTCGCGGTTGGAGCGCCAATCGATGACGATCAGGCTGCGGGAGCGCACGAGCAACTGTTCGAGATCTTCCAAGGGCTGGTTAAAGACTGTTTCGAGAGCCAGCGAGGGCGCGTCGCCGTAATCTTTGCAGTAACTGTCCGGGCCGATCCCAGGGAAAAAGCGAACGACCGCGGCCAGGGTATGATACCAGAGTTCAGCCGGGAGAAGCTCGAAAGCGGCGGCCGGCTCGAGGTCCTCCTGAACCAGCCGGTTTGGCGCCAGAGATTTGGCAAAGTGCGGTTCCTGGGCCATCAGCCCGGCAACGCGAGCGGGTAAAGCAATCTCGGGCTTATGTTCGGAGCCGAGGCGCCGAGCCAGGCTGAGAACGCCGTCCAAGGCCACGGGCAAGGTATTCTGGAGATTGACCAGGAGTGTGCGAACGGCCAGGACCCCCAGGGCATAGAGGTCGCAGGGCGTGCTCAGCAAGGGGACTACCTCGAACGGTGCGCGTGGGAAGGCCACGCCTTCGGCGGCTCGAAGAGCGGCCACGATTTCCGGGGCCAAACTCTGGGCGACCGTGCGGAAACGGGCTTCACCCTGGGAAAGGCCCTCGTCGGTGTACAAGTGGCCGTACAAGTCAACGCGTCCGATGGGCAGCGGCAGCCGGATCCACAGCAAGTCATGGGGGGAGACGTTGAGTCCTTGAGATGCTACGAGGGTTCCTTCCAGGAGCGTTCGCCCCTGGTCGGGCGGCAGGACGGTTCGGATGCGGACGCTTCCACTGCCCTGCACCGCTGCATTCAGATTGTCCGGCCGGTACACCGAAGCACCGCCCGGGCGGGCGCGGATAAAATAACGCAAATCGCTGGATGGCACCGGCAAGGCAAAAGCTTCCGGCGGTTTGCCCAATTGGCATTCGGCGGTCCAGAGAAAAGGGAGTTTGCCGCCGAGATCCTGAAGAATGACGTTGAAGCTTTCAGCGGACAAGTTGAGGAAGGGTAACTGTTCGCGAGCGACAAAGTTGCGGATGGCGCTGAGGGCCTCGACAAATAGGCGCAGCTTAAGGTGAAAAGTTTCAACAAACCGACCCGCGCGCCCCTGGCCGCCGAGGAATAAATGGGAGCCGCTTTGCTGCATCTGGGCCGCATCGCCCAGCGTTTTATACGCGCCGTCGAAAGTGACGGTTCGTTTTCCGTGTTCCAGACCTTTCCAAGCCTTGCCACCGAGCACATCGACATAATCTTCATACGAAAGCGGGGCATGGCTCCGAGCCATGAGCAACCCGCCCTGCGGGTTAAAAGGAATGCTGGCCGGGGAGCCTTTCAGGATATCGGCGAGCTGACGGGTGGCGTTATTTGTGGGCGCACCCGCCACGACCGGAACGAAGCCGTCGTCTTTCGAGCCGGGCCGGTACAAGTAGCGAAAAAGGGAAGTCCCGTAGGCCGGGAGCGCCGCGGCTCGCAGGGCAGCGTCATCCTGGCAGAGTTCCCAGTGCTGGTCGCCGATGGTTGGGTGCACAGGGAAACCTTTGGTTGTATCCAGCCAAGTGGGCAGCGGATGTCTGCTTTCCCAGCCCGTACGGAGGACATTGCCAGGGTTGAGGGCGGCAAAACTCCGGGCCATACCCGCCCAGCGATCATCCAGACCCTTGTTCGAGAACGATTCGTGGACCGCTGGCAGGCTCGATTCAAGCCCATCCACATTTTGGACCCAGATCTCGGCCCATTCGCGCAGGTGCCCTTCGGCATCGGTCAGACAACCCAAATAGACCATTGCATCGGGCAAATCGCGCAGGAGGATCAGCGGACCGGCCGGGTCGGGCGCCAGTTTTGCCAACGCGCATAACCTGATGGTGGCGCCAAGTTCCGATTCCTGGATCGGAATGGCGCAATATCCTTCCGGCACGCCAGTGCTCGGAGTGGCCGAAGTGGCGGTTGGCATGCAGTCTTTCTCCCTGTTTTGGACCGGTTTGGCAAACAAAAATGCCATTTCACACTCCATTGTGAAGGAGGTTTGACAAGCTGCCCTTTTGTGGGATATAAACGAGCATTACCCAGTGAAAGGTCAACGATTGGCAAATGTCGGGCGCACGGAGGGGTTTTGCGGCTGGCGGAGTAACCGTTTCCAGCGCCCGGCTTGAAGGAAAATCCATATGATCGATCCCAAAGCGTGGAAGGCCGTCTCGGCCAAATACAAAATCAAAGATAATGGCCTGGACAAAGCACTCACCGGTTACAACAACCTCGACGAGGATGCGCATGACGATCGTCTAAAGGCGGTCAGCGCCATCGGCCAACTGGCCAATGCCCTTAAAAAGGCGAAGGAAGTGCTGACCTCTCCCGAAGCCGTGAAGTTTCTGGCGACGCTCAGCGGCGCCGCCGACAAGGAAAAGGGCGAAGTTCTCAAGCGCAAACAGGCGGCTGAAAAAAATGCCGCCGCCGCGGCTAAAGCGCAGGATGAAAAGAAGCGAAGTCAGGATGCCGCCGATGATTCGAATGCCAAGGACGAGAAGCAGGAAGGCGGTTTCAAAGCGCTCACCCTTTCAATGTTGCAGAAGGTGAAGGGAGCCAAGCCGGACGCGCCGTACCAATATTTGCTCTGCGAGGCAAAACCGTTGCCCTTCGTGCTGATTGCCAAGCAGATCAATGCCAGCCATCGCAAAATGCTCGAAAAACTCAGCGGCGGCAGCAAGCGATTCCTCAAACCGGGGGCGGTGACTTTCGAGGACGGCCACTACTGCTTTGAATCGGAAAAGGACATTCCCGGCGCAGCGCGCCGAGTGCAAGGCTTCTTCAAAAACCTGACCGGCAAGAAATTTCCGGTGATGTTCGGTAGCCAGAAGGCCTCCGACGAAGAAGAAGGAGCGGCGAAAGAGGGCGCTGAAGGGTCCAAAGGCAAAGGCGCGGAAACAGCCGCTGGAGCGGCTGGAGCGGTTGGAGCGGAGGCCGGGGCCGCTGGAGCAACGGCGCCCGCAGCTTCAAAAGGCGGGTTCTCGATTAGCGCCTCGGTTGGACAGGGCGGGAAGAACAAGCAGGAAGACGTTCAAGCAGTTCAAACTGCTTTGAACGCAAAGGCCAAAGCGGGATTAACCGTGGACGGCAAATGCGGGGCGAAAACGATCGCGGCAATCAAAGCGTTTCAACAGACGCTGGGCAAGTTCAAGCCGGATGGCCTGATTGAAGTCGGACGCGGCACCGCTCGGGCATTGGCTGGCAGCGCTCCAATGGGTCCTCCTCCCACTCCGCCCAAGCCGGTGCCACCGCCCAGCTTCGGCAAAGGAGTGCTGGACAAGGCGCCGGACGTCTGGCACACGACCCGCGGCGTTCTGGAAACTAATATCGGCGAACTCAAGAAAGCGGTTCGCTCTGAATATGCCTCGGAACATCCGACCTTGCTTAAGGACATTGAGAACAACCTGAAAAAACTTGATGGAATCCTGGACAAGCTTGACACCAAGCTGGCGGATTCCCTTGCCAAAGCGAATGCCGCCCCCAATGCCGCCGCACGCCAGAGCGCCCTGGCCGAATGCAAGGCAATGGTGACCAAACACATCATGTACGTTAAGTCCGAGCCGTTGATTGCGCACATAGACAACAATCCATTTGGAGTGCAGACGAACTGCAAGCGGGTGCTGACCGATTGCCTGACGAACGTGGCCGAAGCCATCAGCGCGAGGGCCAAAGCCGCCTGAGTTCATCCCAATTATTGAAATGCACCTGGGGCTGTGGGAGGCGTTTTGTCGCTTTCGGGCGCATTAGAACCATGAACCTGGGCGTAGCAGCCTCTTGGCATAGCGCCGCTGGAAATGGTTTCGAGGATCGGTGGCGCTCTGCGGAGCCGCCGCTACGGAACGACGGTTCCTGGAAAGCCTTCTTTTGCGCATGCAGATGTATTGCGACCATGAACCCAAACTGCGCTGCGAAAGCTCCTCCCTCTCCTGGGGGAGAGGGCCGGGGTGAGGGCGGTTTTTTTCCGCTCGGTTCATCGAGAGGCTGGTATGTCGGCGGGTGACAGTTCCTCGAACCTTTCGCCTCAGGATCAGTGGCTGAACACACTGGGTGTGTCGCAGGATAGTTTCGCGGCCGCAGGAAATTCCAGTGCGGGCGCCAGTTCCGGCGGAGCGACCAGCATCAGTTCCAGCGGTTCAGCCGCCAGCTCGGGACCATCCACGAGCTCGACTGCCTCGACCCAATCGGCAAGTTCGGTCCCCGCCACAACGAGGTCCTCGAACAGCTCTCAAACCTCAGCCAGTTCAGCCGGCTCAACACGGTCGGCCAGCTCGCGGGGTTCCAGCACCTCTCATCGCTCCAGCAGTTCCGGGGCCTCGCGGGGCTCGGCGAGTTCTGCGACGAAGTCAAGCTCCAGCCAGGCTCAATCATCCAGCAGTTCAGCCGGTTCGGCGAGCTCAGCGAGTTCTGGTGGTTCCACCAGTTCGAGCAGTTCGGCGGTTGATCCCAAGGCGCAAGGCATCGCCGATCGTATCATTCGCAAGCTTAAGGCGGATACGGATTTGGGCTCGGAGATCTCGACGTTGGGCGGGATGGACATGAAGCCGTTGCTGGATGTGGTGCAAGCGCTCAAGAAGGCCGGCAAACTCGAAGACTTCGCCGATCACGTGACTAGCGAGAACCGCCGCGTGGGCGCGGCCATCCTGACAATTCGGCCGGAGCTGGATGTGCAGTGGGAGCAATTGGTCGCCAAACTCGATGAGGACGATCAAAAGGCTATTCTGGCTCGAGTGCCCGCGGATGTGCGCAAACGTTTTGGCAAGGGCGGCGCCTCGGGGGGTGGCGGTTCCAAAGACGATGATCCAACCGTCGAACCGGGCGGAGTGATTGCGGTCGGTCCAGCCGGAGCGGAAGTTCAGGCGAAACTAACCTTTCACTCGAGTCTGGCGGGCAATTTGGGTGAAACCGAATTCACCATTCACATCGGACAAAACGGCAAACTGAGCCAGTTCGAGGTGGACGTCACGGCGATCAAGAAAAAACTTGAAAAGATGAAGGCGCTGGTGCCGATGCTCGATTTGGAGGGCACACTCAGCCTCAATTCAACCGTCGACCTGGATCAAAAAGGGACTAAGGTGATCTTCGGTCAGGTGCAGGCGCAGGTGAAAGGTGAGATTGAGATGCACTTCCAAGACATCAAGATTTTGAAGACCGTTGCGTTCAAACTGACGGCGACCGCCGGCACCGGCGGATTCAGCATCACCGGTTCGATCGAGATCAAAATACCGAGCCTTTGAGCGGAATGTTCAAAGCGGCTGGATAGCGAACCGATCCAGCACCGAGCCCAAATCGCCGTCCGCCCGATCGATCCGCAAAGCCAGGACGCCCGCCAGGACGCGTTCGTGTAAATGTTTGGGTTGCAGTCGCAGCGGGTGATCTCCTAAAGCGACCACCGGGACGCCCAAAATCGCCGCCTCATACAGGCAAGTCGAGGTAATGCCGACCACCACTCCGGAACGCGAAGCGGCTTCGAGGAATTCGCCGCCGCTTTTGACTCTGGCGCGTCCGAACGAACGTTTGGCGGTCGAACGTGGATGCGGGCGGGCGATAATTCGACCGGTTGGATACATGCATTCGACGTCGGCAATGAATTCTTCCATGTTGCGGTAGGGAGAAAAATAGAGGATCTGAGTGTCATTCTCGATTTGCAGAACCGCGAGAACATCTTTGGTTGGCCGGAGTGGGTAGCGCTGGCGCAACTCGGCGCGAACGCGCTGCAGGCGTTTCAGGTCATCCTTGTTCACCCAGGACAGGTCGCGGGCCAAAATCGAGTCGGCACAGAATCCGCAGGGATCGACCAAAAAGGTTTTGGATTGCGGCAGAATGCCCCATTCGAGGTAGCAGACGGGTATACCCCGACGGCGACAGAGGCGGGTGGCCAGGGGTGTTCCGTGTTGCAGTCCATTCCAAATCACCGCCATCGATGCATGTTTGATGACCGAGGCGGTTTTGAACATGTCGTTCTTGAGGCCTTCCCAGCGATAAGAATAGCCGCGCGACTCGGCGTATCTTTGGACCACGCTTGTTTCTTCGTCGTTGTTGTAACCGAAATGAACGATGTGTTTCACGTGCCCCTGGTCCATTGCGGCGGCTGCGACCGGTGCTGAGTTCGCCTGAGGGCCCGGCGCTCTGGATCGCAGTTGGACAGCATGGTTGCTCGGATTTTGGTGTGGTACTGTTAATGAATTTCGGCGCGGAAGATGTCAAGCTGCATCGCAGACGAGGCCGAGGCACCGCGGGCATTGACACAGGTAATCTCGCTCCATATACAGTACTGCTGAAACCCTTTGAAACTGTGAATACGCGAACGCGACGGGCGGCCAGCTCGTGTCTCAGCTCGCAGAGTTGTGGGAGCCGACTGTGAACTCCGATGGAGCAAATCGCCGCTCCCGTTCAACTGGCCCGGCGGCCGCTTTGCAGATCCCCTCTCAAGCACTGCAGTATACCGACCCTCGCGATGCGCTCACGCGGTGCCGCCTCGATGTCGTGCTTAAGTACCTGTTTTTTCGCAGCCTCACGGGCGCGGGAGATCGGGGGGAATGGGAAAACTTGTACCGGCGACACATAGCGGACCGCACGAAAGGGATCGAGCCCCGCGACCGATTTCAAAAGCTAGAGTCGCAAAAACGTTCGGTCGATGATTACGTGAAGGCGTGCGAAGAGTTGTTGCGGAGCTTTCAATCGGCGGGTTTTGATCCCGAGCACCCGGTCCCGCTCTCCTCCGAGAATAAGCTGTTGAACGGCGCGCATCGGATGGCGTGCGCGCTGGCAACGCAGCAACCGATCCTGGTCGCTCCCGGCCAACTGGGGTCCAGTCGGCCCTGGGGATTTCAGTGGTTTCTGGACCGGAACTATCCCCCCGAGGTGCTCGCGGCTTTGTTGTATCAGTACGCGCACCTGACCAGGAAGGCGATCGGCGTGATGATCCTATGGGGTCCGACCGCAGGAGAATGGACTCGGATGATGGATTGTTTTAAAGAGCAAGCCGGGCTGGTTGGCTGGCTCGATATTGATTTTGAAAACAATCCAGCCGCTTTCGAATCCGCCGTTCGCGACGTCTACGCTTTGCAGTGGGTGGCGGAGGAGGATGCTACTATTCGAAGAAAAACCATCCTGTTGAACCAGGCGAGGCGCGTGTTTCGGGTGGTGCTGCTGGAGGCGCTTCCGAATGTCGCCGCTGCCTTTCCCAGAGTCCTGGCCGCCCTCCGCTCCCAGGTCCGATCGAGGGTGAGCCATTTAATCCCCGAGGAGGCCTACTGCACGTGTCATGCTTCCTTGAAACCAGCGGAGACCCGTTACCTGATTGAGTTGTTGCTGGGCGCTGGCAGCCGAAAACACCTGTCGCTTCGTTGCCAGGGCCACCCTCGCAAGGAATTCTGCCAATGGCTGCTGCAATTGCCGGGTGAACTGGCGCGGCACGGCTTGAGGCGCCAGGACATTTGCATCGTCGGCAGCAGTCCGCTTGAAGTGGTCGGGCTGCGCCAGGCCACCGATATCGATATCACGCTCAGTTCGCGAGCTCGGCAGCGGTTTGGAGCTGGAATCACGCATTTGACGGATTGGCTCGACATCGTCACGCGGAATTACGCGCGCTCGACGGGTCACCCGCCGATTTCGGATGATCAGCTCATTGGCAACCCACAGAACCACTTTTGGTTTCGCGGATGGAAATTTGCCGACCTCGATATTGTTTTCAGGCGAAAGGCGTACCAGCGGCGGCCAAAAGACCTGGCCGACCTCAAGCTGGCGGAAGCCTTTCTGACAACTCGCGGCTTGAAAGGCCCGTGGGCCGGCCCGGGATCGAGGACCGAACTGATCACGTACCTGGTCCAGCGCGAAAAAGAACTCGCTGGCTCGCGCCTCTAAGAGCGCGTTTTAAAAATACCAACTTGGGCGTGGGCGTATGCGTTTGGAGTCCCGCCTTTAGACGGTCCGGCGCCAAAATCGCTTTGGGGCGGGACTCCAAATCCATTCTAAAAACATGCTCTAAAAGGAGCCTATATTTTTCCTGTCTCTTAGGCTTGCAACTTAGCACACTAAGCTGGTGCCTTTGCTGTTGGTGTATGTGCGGCCGTGGCGACCGATTGCCGAAGACGGTTGGCTTGCCTTTGCCCGGCCGGTTGTTCTCAGGCGAATACTGATGGTTTCGTTGATTCTCGCAGCTTCTTCGCTCCTGGGAACGGCCGCGGATTGGCAGAATGGGCAAGGTTACCGCAGCCGCGAATTACCGGTCGCTAAAAACGGTAAACCGGGTTTCGTTCTGTTGAACGCCGAGCAGACCGGGATCACCTTCTCGAATATCGTCCCGCCCGAAATGCACCTGACCAATCATGTGCTGCTCGACGGTTCTGGCGTGGCCGCGGGGGATGTGGATGGCGACGGGTTGTGCGACTTGTACTTCTGCGCCGCAAATGGCACCAACCGGCTTTATCGTAACCTGGGAGGTTTTCATTTTGAGGACATAACGGAACAGGCTGGAGTAGCTTGCGCCGGCCTGCGCTCCACCGGCGCGGCTTTGGTGGATCTGAATGGCGACGGCGCCCTGGACCTGGTGGTCAATACCACCGGCAATGGGACCTTGATTTTCTATAACGACGGCCATGGTCATTTCCGCCAGGCGCCCGGAGTGCTCAATCCTGGCAAAGGGGGCAAATCGCTGGCCATCGCCGACGTGGACGGCGACGGTTATCTCGACGTTTACGTGGTCAATAACCGGGTCTCCTCCTTGTTGGACGTGCCCAATGCGCGCGTGACTTTCAGAACCGTCAACGGCAAACAAGAAGTGGCCACCTTCAATGGCCGGCCCACAAGTGAACCGGATCTGGCGGATCGCTTCACGATGGGGCCAATGGGCGACTTCCAGGAGAACGGTGAGCCGGACGTGCTTTATCGCAATGTCGCCGGCACGAACTTTGTTGCCGTTTCCTTCACTGATGGACACTTCCTGGACGAAGCCGGCCATCCTCTGACCAAAGCGCCGCTGGACTGGGGGTTGTCAGCGATGTTTCGAGACATTAACGGCGATGGCTTGCCGGATTTATACGTGTGCAACGATTTTCAGTCACCGGACCGATTTTGGATTAACCTGGGCGGCGGAAAGTTCCAACTCCTGCCTCGCACCGCTCAGCGCAAGAGCAGCATGTCCTCGATGGCAGTCGATTTTGCCGATATCAACCGCGACGGCTTTGACGATTTTCTCGTGTTGGACATGATGAGCCGCGAGCATTCGGAGCGGATGCGATTTCTTTCCATGCTCAGCGAGCAAAGCGTTCCGGCGGGCATGTCCGCCGGCCGTCCGCAATACGAACTCAACACTTTGTTTCTCAACCGCGGCGACACGACTTTTGCCGAGATCGCCCAACTGAGCGGGTTGGAAGCCGCCGAATGGGCCTGGTCCTGTGCGTTCCTGGACGTGGACCTGGATGGGTGGGAAGACCTGCTGGTAGGCAATGGCATCGAACGGACCGGACGCGATCTCGACGTGATCGCACAGATGAAACAACTCCGGCACGGCCGCCAGCTTTCCGATGCGGAAGTTTTCGACGCTCGCAAACAGTTTCCCAAACAGGCCAATGGCAATCTGGCTTTTCGCAATCGGGGCGACCTGACCTTCGAAGAAGTGAGCAAATCCTGGGGTTTTAATTATAAAGGCACCACTCCCACTATGGCGTTGGCCGATTTGGACAACGACGGAGACCTCGAGGTCGTACTGAATCCGCTCAACGGTCCGGCGTTGATTTACCGGAACGAGACCACCGCCCCTCGCGTGGCGGTCCGCCTGAAGGGCCTGGCACCAAACACCCGCGGGATTGGCGCGCATATTGGTGTCGGCGGCGGCCCGGTGCCATTTCAATCACAGGAGATGATTTGCGGCGGTCGCTATCTTTCCAGCGACGACTCCATGCGAACCTTCGCGGCGGGCACTTCGGCAAATCTGACGATTGAAGTGGCGTGGCGCTCGGGCCGGCGCAGCCTGATCAGTAATGCATTGCCTAATCGGCTGTATGAGATTGACGAAGCCGCCGCGGAACTTTTGCCGCCGGGAGCCGCGCAAAAACTGTTTGGGTGCGCGGCCAAACCGGCCAAATCCACTGCGAAGGTGGCCCCAATCTTTGAGGACGTAAGTAGTCTGCTCCGGCACGGTCATCGCGATACGCCCTTTCCGGATTTTGCGCGTCAGCCGCTGATACCGAATAAACTGAGCCAACTTGGGCCAGGCGTGGCCTGGATCGACCTGGATGGTGACGGACGTGACGACCTGGTGATTGGCGGCGGACGCGGCGGACAGCTTGGTGTATTTATGAATCGCGGTGCCGATGGGTTCAAACGAGCAAACGCGCCGGCATTTGACGAGATTCTCCAGCGCGATCAGACCAGCATCATCGGCTGGCATCCGGAAACCAATCAAACCAGGATTCTGACCGGTTACGGTAACTACGAGGATGGCGAGGCGATTGGGCCGGGCGTGCGCGACTATGATGTTGGGCAAAAGAGCGTCGACGACAACCTCACAACCCTCGAATCGAGCACCGGGCCGCTCGCGCTGGGAGATCTGCGCGGAACCGGGCAGTTGGAACTGTTCGTGGGCGGCCGCGCGATTGGTGGCCGTTACCCGGAGCCCGCATCCTCCCGCCTGTTTCGGTTTCAGAACGGCAAATGGGAACTGGACGAGAACAACCCAGCGCTATTCGACAAAGTCGGCCTGGTGAGCGGCGCGGTCTTCAGCGATTTGGATGGGGATGGTTTACCGGAACTGGTGCTGGCTTGTGAATGGGGAGCGATCCGCGTATTCCGCAATGAAGGCGGCCAGCTCAAGCCGTGGGACGTGCCATTGACCTGGCCCACGAATGCTTCGGGGCCAAGCCATCCACAGCGCATGAGCCAGCTGACCGGTTGGTGGAACAGTATTGCGGTAGGTGATTTTAACGGAGACGGCCGGATGGATTTGGTCATCGGCAATTGGGGCCGTAACACGAAATATCAATCTCTGCGTTCGCGGCCTTTGCTCATGTATTACGGCGATTTAGCCGGTGACGGCAGCGTCCAAATGATTGAAGCCCATTACGAACCGCCGCTGGACAAAACCGTTCCCTTGCGCCAGCTGGATGACTTGTCCAAAGGCCTGCCCTTCCTTCGGGGCCGGTTCGCTTCCAATAAGGCTTATAGCACAGCGTCGGTCGACGAGGTCCTGGGCGACCGGTTCGCTTCCGCAAAAAAGCTCGAAGCGGCCTGCCTGGACTCAATTGTTTTGATTAACCAAGGAGATCACTTCGAAGTCCGGCCTTTGCCGGTCGAAGCCCAAATGTCGCCGGTGTTCGGCATTTGTGTTGGTGATTTCGATGGAGACGGCAATGAAGATATTTTTTTAGCTCAGAATTTTTTCGAGCCTCAGCCAGAAACACCGCGCTACGACGCCGGGCGCGGACTGTTGCTCAAAGGCGATGGCACGGGCGCGTTCCGATCGGTGCCGGGCCAGGAAAGCGGGCTGATGATCTACGGTGACCAGCGCGGAGCCGCCGCAGGTGATTTTGACGGGGATGGAAGGCTGGACCTGGCGGTCGCGCAAAACTCGGCTGAAACCAAGCTCTACCGAAACACAAGGGCCCGTCCGGGCTTACGCGTGAAACTTAAAGGGCGCGCGGGAAATCCGGATGCCTTTGGCGCGGTTGTGCGACTCAAGGCGGGCGGGCGCTGGGGTCCCGCGCGCGAAGTGCACGCCGGCAGCGGTTATTGGTCACAAGATAGCCTCGTTCAGGTGCTGAGTGCTTCGCAGGCGGCAACCGAAATCATCGTGCGCTGGCCCGGTGGAACCGCCACAACTAATACGGTTCCGGCGCAAGCGAGTGAGGTTCAGATCCAATTTGATAAGGCTCTTCGAGTGGTGAGGTGAAATCGGTTAAACAGGCCAAACAAGTCCCGGCACGCGCTACGGCGCCTGAGCCGCGCAGGGCTGACACGCCACCACCGGCGAGACCAAACCAGCTATGGCTTAAATCGCAAGCATTACTTCCAGCCGCAGCCTTTTTCCTGTTGTATATTTTTTGCCTCGCCAGTTGGATCAATGTCGGCCTGATCTACCACGGCGGCGGCCAGGTCCAGGATTTCCCCAGCTTTTATTGGGGTTGGGATTTTCTGCGCGAGTTCGGCACCCGGCCCGGAGGAGCCGCGGAATACGGCTCAGCCTTTTTAGCCCAAGCGCTTTACTCTGCAACCTTCGGTGCTTTGGTGCTGACGCTCCAGGCGGCGGTCGTCTATGCCTGCCTGGCGGCCATTCTGCGAATGGCCGGTGCCGGAAAGTTCCGTAGTGTCGGCTTCGTACCCGCACTACTGTTTCTGGCGGTTTACTGCAAATATCGTCACTATTCGACAGCGATCACCAGCTTTGCTGCGGGGATGCTGGTAGCTTGGGTCTGGTGGCGTTTCGGCCATGGCAAGGATTGGTGGCGCCTGGCATTCGCCCTGGCTCTGGTGGCGTTGCTTTATCCCGTCGCTCCCAGCGGATTGTTTGTCCTGGTGCCGACGGTTCTGGCCGGCGAGGCGCGTTTCTGGAAAGCCCACCCGGCGACAAAATCCTGCATTAGGCCCATGAATCCGATGGCTGCCCACGATCCTCTCTCCGGCTCGCCTTCCTCATCTGCGGTCGCCCCGAATCTGCGGGGAAGTTCTTGGATGGGCATCAAGTTGTTGGGCTGGGCCGTGGTTGCCGGTCTGGTCCCCTGGGCCGAAGGCGCCGCTCTGTTCGGGTTCTCTCCTGGTGAGGCTTATGCCCAAATACTCCCGCAGCCATGGGATCCCGTTGTTCTTAAGCTCCCGGGGATTTCGTTTCTGTTTGCCTTGTATTGCCTGCCATCGTTGCTTTGCCTCGCCGTGATAGTCTGGAGGCTGTTTTTCAGGGCACGCCGAAAGCCGATCCAACCCGGTGAAGCTATTCCAGCTCAACCCTCCGAATCCGGCAACGAGCGGTCGGTCCGCTCAAACGACCGATGGAAATGGGAAACAGGTCTATCAATCGTGATGCCGCTGCTGGTGGTTTGGCTCACCTTGAACCCTCGCATCAAGGCCTTGATGGAGGTGGACTTTTTCGCCTGGCAAGGGCGGTGGTCCGATGTTTTGAAAGCGGCCCAGGCTAATCCGAGGTACCCATTGGTAGGCTGCGCGGTCGTTCAGGCTAGTTATCACCTGGGTAACCTGACCGGACGATTACCCAACGTCGTTTCCGCCGGGGAACTGCTGCTCTCCGATGACAAACAGCCGTCTCACTGGAAACAGAGCGATATCTATTATGACCTAGGCTATCTGAATATGGCTTTGCATCATCTGACCGAGGCGGTGGAATTCTACGGTGAACGCCCGCCGTTGCTTCGGCGCCTGGCATTGGTAAACCTGGCGCTGACTAACCTGAGCACGGCGCGGGTGTACCTGGGGACACTAGCCAAGGCGCCCTTTCAGAATGGATGGGCCTGCGACTACCTCGAGCTCTTGAAAATAGATCCGACCCTGGATCGGGATCCGGAAATAACCCGGTTGCGAAGGCTGATGGTTAAACAGGATTCGGTGGTCGCACTGGCTCCGGACCAACAACTGCTGATGCTGTTAGGGGCCAATCGCCAGAACCGGATGGCTTTCGAGTACCTGATGACCTACTATCTATTGACCAAAAACCTTGAAGGATTCGTCCGCCAACTTCCACGTCTCAGAGATTTTCCCGACCTGTCGATTTCGCCGATGTGGGATGAGGCCCTGGAACTTGCCGGCCGGCTGGCAGGGCGAGCGGTGCGTGTGCCAGGCCATACCATCAACCGTGAAGCTACAACTCGCGTCGAGACGGTGACTCGCCTGGTGCAACAGTACGGGGACAAAGCGGAACAAGCGCGCCCAAAACTAGCCGCTGAATATGGGCAAACCTACACATTCTATTGGTGGTTTCATGAATAGCTTCGACATTTTAGGGCCCCTTGGCGCCCGGCCAAGCCGGGCATGTCAGGGACGCATTGCAAGACACCGTTCCTGCCGCGGAAGTTTTTCCGGTTATCAGGTAACGGCTTGGTCTGTGCTCACAGTAGTGGCCCTTTTAAGCTATGGGAGGGCGAGCGCTGATTCAGCAAACGTGGTCAACACCACAGCGGTCGACGAAATGCCCCGGATCAAACCGGATTACGCCCAGATCACGATCCCGCCAAACATTGCCCCATTGAACTTCGAGGTCCAGGAACCCGGCGCGAGTTTTCTGGTTCGTTTGCAGGGCAACTCCGGTGAACCGATTGAGATTTCGTCCGGGAATCCCAAGATCCTGATTCCAGAGAAAGCCTGGCGAAGGCTGCTACAACAGAATCGAGGGGAACAAGTGCGAATCGATGTCTCTGCCGAGCAAGGCGATCACCAGTGGAAGCGCTACGCGACCATTACCAATTCCATTGCCGCCGAGGAAATCGATCCGGTGATGATTTATAGGAAGATCCATCCAGCGCACAGCACCTGGAGGAGCATGGGTCTGTATCAACGCGACCTGAGCAGCTTTGACGAAAAGCCTTTCCTCGAGAACAGCCGTTTCGCCAACGATTGCTGCCATTGCCACATGTTGCGCAACAACGATCCCAACGCCGCGACCATCGTGATTCGCAGTTCCCATTACCAGAACAGCCTGCTGGTGATTAGCAACGGCGTTGCCGAAGCGATCCGGGGTTCGGTCGGTTTCATTGCCTGGCATCCTAAAGGGTCGGTGCTGGCTTCCTCGTTCAGCAAACCGCGCTTGATGCTCCACACCGCCCGCAATGACATGCGGGACATTGCCGAACTTGAAGGATGGATCGGCTATTTCCAACTCGGCTCCGATACCGTCAAAAAGGTCCCGGGCTTGTCAGATAACGACCACCTGCGCACCTTTCCTTTCTGGTCGCCCGACGGACGGTATCTGTATTACTGCTGCGCGCCCAACCCGTGGACCAACATGGCCCTGGTTACGGCGACCTCTCACACCCTGGCCAAGTATGACCTGATGCGCTTGTCCTATGATCTCGAGCACGATCGCTGGGGTGAACCCGAGTTAATCCTGGCCGCCGCCGAGCTCGGGTCTAGTGTGGCCCAGCCACGCATGAGCCCGGATGGACACTGGATCTTTTTTTGCGCCATCCCCTATGGGTGCTGGCCTACTTACGATCCCACCAGTGACATCTACGGCATCGACCTGATCGCCGGCCAGGCCGCGGGCAAGTACACTCCACGCAAATTGGAATTGAACTCGAGCGAATGCGAGTCGTGGTTGAGCTGGTCCTCCAACAGCCGCTGGGTGGTGTTCAGCAGCAAACGTATCAGCCCGCTGTTCAATCGCCCCCATATTGCCTATGTGGCCGCCGATGGAAAGTGCGGCAAACCCTTTATCCTGCCGCAAGAGGATCCTGAATTCTACGATTCGCTGCTGAAAACCTTTACCATCCCCACTCTGGCTAAAGGGCCCATCACCGTCCCGGAATCCGAACTGGTGTACGCCATCAAACATTCCGCGCGGCGTCCGTTAAAGATGCCCACTGCCCAAGTTGAGAATCCCGCCCAGCACTGAGTTAATTGGCTTGCGGCCAAACCGAGAAAATCCGTCCGTGCTGCGGGCTCTGCCATCAAGAAACGAATATGAGGATCAATAAACTTTTCGTCCGGCCCGCTCTCGTAGTGGCCATTGGCTCGATGTTCGCTGCCGACGCGGCTAGCCATTTTTCCATCGGGTACCAACGTCATTCTAACCTGGCCGACCAACGCCACCGGCTTCATTGTGCAATCCGCCACAAATCTGAGCCCAACGGCCATCTGGACCACTAATTTCCCGGCTCCCGTCGTGGTCAGTGGACTCAACACATTGACCAATCCTGTCCTCGGTGCTCCGCGGTTCTTCCGACTGAGTCAGTGACCCCGGCTTCAGAGCCGAAATGACCGTACCAACGGTCCGGAGGTGGAAGTATTTCGGCAATTGAGCCACGGATTCGCCCGCGCTCAGTTGAATATGTGCTTGTGCGGACCCTGTTCCGTCCCGCCTCACAGATCTTGCGCGCAGGCGCTTTCCGGCTTGCTCTGACCCCGGGAACATGCGAGGGTCACTATCACTCAGACTTCTACAATGATTTACTCTAGCTTTTGCGCGGCCCGCGCCTCGAGCACAGGGATTGAGCCCTGGCGGCCTCGGTCGAGCATGGCCGGTCCAGCGATGCTTTCTTCCGCTGCCACCCGGCAAACGGAAGGATTAACTGATGAATCGCGCGGTGGGTCCGCGTGGTTAAAGCCAGGTCATCAGCCGAAACAACGGGGAACTCATATGAACAATCGAGAAGCGGATGAACAGAGCAACCTGACGCGCCGCGATTTTGGCAAGCTAACGATGGCGGTCTTCGGAGGCGTCCTGCTAGGCACGGCCCTGGCTGGACAGGCAGCCGAGAGCGACGGCAAACACGATCCGGAGCTGCTGATGCAGGACAAACACGTTTGTCGCGGGCTGAATACCTGCAAAGGCAAAGGCAAGGGGGGCGACAACTCCTGCGCGGGGACGGGCAAATGCGCGATCGCCGAGGCTCATTCCTGCAAAGGAGACAACGCCTGCAAAGGCCAGGGCGGTTGCGGCGAGTATGCCGGCCAGAATTCCTGCAAAGGGCAGGGCAGTTGCGAAGTGCCGTTGACCGAGAAAACGTGGAAAAAGGCACGCAAATCTTTCGAGGCGCAGATGAAGAAAGCCGGCAAGACCGTCGGAGAAGCGCCCAAAAAGGCTTGAGATCGGCCCGAGACGTCAGCATGTCTGACCCGCGCCTGGGCTACCCTCATCTTGGACTCGGAGTGGGCCTTCGAACGGTCCACTTCGACTATATTTTGGAGCATCAGCCGCCGGTGGACTGGTTCGAGATTATCTCCGAAAACTTCATGGACTCGCGCGGGCGGCCGCGCCATGTCCTGACCCAGATTGCCGAGCGTTACCCGGTGGTAATGCATGGGGTGTCGCTCTCGATCGGCAGCACCGACCCACTCGATTTCGAGTATCTCAAAAAGCTCAAAGGACTGGCCTGCGAGATCCAGCCGCGCTGGATCTCCGACCATGTCTGTTGGACAGGTGTGGCGGGCCGAAATACGCACGACCTGTTGCCGATGCCGTTGACCGAGGCCTCGCTCAAACACGTGGTGGAGCGGATCCGGGTCCTGCAGGATTACCTGGAGCGACCCTTCGTCCTGGAAAATCCCAGCACCTACGTCGGGTTCACAGGATCGACTCTGAGTGAATGGGAATTTCTCGCGCGTATGGCTCAAGAAGCGGACTGCGGTTTACTGCTGGATGTCAATAACGTGTATGTGTCGAGCGTAAATCATGATTTCGATCCCGAGGAATTCATCCGCTCGGTGCCCCACGAGCGGGTGGTGCAATTTCATTTGGCGGGCCATACGAACTTACAAACCCACCTGATTGACACTCACGATGGGGAAGTCATTGACCCGGTGTGGAAACTCTACCGGCTGGCGCACGAGTTGACGGGCGGAGTTTCGACCTTGCTGGAGTGGGATGCCAAAATCCCGCCATTCCCGGTATTGCATGCCGAAGTGCTGAAAGCCCGGCGGCACATTGGCCAGGAGCTTGCCGATGTGGCCATGGGCGGCTCCGGAACAGTTCCTGAGTCCATCAGTCAGGGCCGGGAATCCCCGGCCACGAGCCGCGACAGGCTCTCCGGTGTGCCTCATCCGTTGCACCATCTGGCCGCCGCGGTCGAGTGAGCACGCCCGATTCTAAACACGACGCGCCGGAGTTGGGCCCACTCCAGCGCTGGTTCCAGGCGGTAATCACCCACGGCGACGGCGTCGAAGCGGGAGCGGCCGCGGACGAAGCTCAAAAGTTGCTCGGGTTCAAAACCGGCGAGCTGGATTCCGTAATCACAAGGTCACGCGCGCTCACAGCGGCCGAACGGCTCGCCATCTACGCCAATGCCTACCATACGCGGCTGCTGGAATGCCTGGGCGAAGTCTTCCCGATGCTCAAACGCGCGCTGGGCGAGGATGGCTTTAACAGTCTTGCGTTCGGTTACCTCCAGGAATACCCGTCGCGGAGCTATACACTTAACGAGCTTGGGCGACATTTTGAGGGGTACTTGGAACAAACGCGGCCGGCTCTTCCCGATTCTGCCAGCGAATCCGTGGAGACGCAGGCCCCGCCTGATGAGGCATCGTTAAGTCAGGATTGGCCGGGATTCCTCATCGACCTGGCGCGGCTCGAATGGGCCATTTACGAAGTATTCGATGGCGAAGGCGTCGAAGGCAAAGCGTTGCTCGCGGCTGACCAGGTCCTGAGCATTCCCCCTGCGCGCTGGGCTGAAGCGCGGCTCAAACCGGTGGTTTGCTTGCGTCTGGTGGCAACACAATTCCCGGTCAACGATTACTACACCGCTCTGCGGCGCGCCAGCGCGGACGACGCGATTGCCCTTCCCGCGGCCGCGCCGTCTTTTGTGGCATTAACTCGCCGCAACTTCATCGTTCGCCGTTACAATTTATCCCGGCCGGAGTTCGAGCTGCTCAAAGCTTTTAAGTCCGGCCGATCAGTTGGTGAAGCCCTGGACGCGGTCCTTTCATTGCCCGAAGTGGATCTCGGAACTTTGCCCGAAACTCTGAAGCTCTGGTTCCGGAATTGGACCGCTGAAGGTTTCTTTGAAACCATCCAATTCGACGGCTGACCCGGCTTCCTGCCACACAAGCGGCTGAGTCCACGGCCTCAGCTGGAATAGCCAAAGGCTTTGCGGTAATGCGCCAACCGCGACTGGAGCGGTTCCAAGGCTTGCTCGTAATGCCGCCAGCGCCCTACCGCGCGCGTGTGCACCGGCTGTGCGGCGTCGCTGAAGGTGGGGGCGAAGAGCACTTTTTTTCGAGCGGCTTGTTCGTGCCGCGCCTGGTCCGAATGCCAGGCCAGCCCGCAGAATTCCGTGACGCGGCGCGCTTCGATTTCTGTGTTCCGGACCAGATCTTCATAACGTGATTCCAGCCATTCAAACCCGCCCAGTTCACGCATCCGCAGCCACACATCCATCAGATCAGCATAATGGCGGACCGTCCGCTCGAGGCTCAAAAAATTTGCGTTGGTCGGGGTCAACATCAGGTTTTGAAAGAAACAGCTGATAATCACATCGCGCGGATCCCGCAAAGCAACGATGATGCGCGTTTCAGGCAAAACCCTCAGCCATAGGTGCAGGGCGGCGGTCGGTGAAGGGTTCTTGTCGAGTAAAACCCGCGCGTCAGTTTGTCCGTTCACTTCTCGAAGGAGACTCTTGAAGTAACGCTCTCGCATGCGCTCGCGCTGGAGCGGTTCGAGGTTGTGCAGTTCGTTCAAGCCAAGGGGCCGGACCGCCTGCATTGGCGCCAGCCGATGCCAAATCTCTTGAACAAAGGCTTCCGACTCATCCAAGGCCAGAATGTCCGGGTGAGCGCCAAGGATTTGTTCGAGCAGAGTCGTACCGCTGCGTGGGTGGCCGCCGAGCAGCACGAGCGCTGGAGGAGTCGTGGGGACGGGCGTTTGTTCGCGCCACCGCCGTACGACCTCGGGAGTAAGGGCGGCCAGGAGTCCCCTCCGGTACCGATCCGCGCGCTCGTAGTCCTGTTCCATTTTAGCCACATTCGCGGACGCGCGGAGAAGCGCTTTGGATTCGAGCAACCAGCGCAGGGCTTCTTCGTATTGTCCAAGTTCATCGAGCACCACGCCCAGCAGGTGCCGGCTGGAGATCCGCACATTTGGATCCGGAGCGTCGCGTTTGAGCAGGTCGCGCAGGATCACTTCGGCTTCGGAGTCCCGCTTAAGGCGATGAAGGAGCAAGGCCTTGAGACAGAGCGCTTGGGGGTTATGCGGATGACTTAGCAGGCACTTCTCGATTGATTGGGACGCGTCTTCCAGGCGCCGCTCCCGCTCATACCATGCCGCCAGGCTTAAGCGGGCATAAACTGAACCCGGATCGGCTTTGACCGCCCCTTCAAAGGAATCGCGGGCCAGCGCCGGACGTCGAAGGCGGTGGAACTGCTGGCCAAGCAAGACCTGGAACTGTGAATCGCCAGCCACCAGTTGTCGGGCGCTTAAAAAAGCATCTTCCGCCAGTTTGAACTCCAAGTCTCCCAGCGCCGCCAGACCGAGCTCAAACCATAACTGGGCGACGCCCGGAAAGCGCCGCACCAACTCGCGATAGATGCCCAGCGCGGTGGCATAGCGCTCGCTGACCACGTGTTGCTGAGCTTTCTGCCAGCGAGCGAACTCGCGCGGGGTGCGTTGCAGTTTGACGAGATCACTTGGCATTCAACCACTAGATAAGCGGAAGCGGCCAACCGGCACAAGAGTTGTTACGTCAAACAAGCTTCATGGTACCGGCTAATACCCCAGTGCAAAATCATGCCGGTGAATTATGTTGTTATAGGGTAGCGGAAGACATTTGTGGTTGTTTTTCCGCGCACGACTTACTGAGACACTGCTACAGAGAGTCGGCCTTAGGTCCACGCCAACGCGTGGGCCGCCTTTTGTACAGGAGCGCCCCGCGAGCTCATTTGAAGGCTTGACGGGCAGCCTTCGGTTTATTAGATTTCGCGCCGATGTTGAACATTCGACAAGTCGTGCTGCTGCTGGTCGTCGTAAGCGACCGGGCCGTTGGCGCTTGTCGAGAATAACCCGAATTTCGACAAACACCCACGGCTGGCAACAGTCGTGGGTTTTTTATTACCCGCGGCAGCCGGCGCCGAAACGCAACAACAGCTATGAACAAAGCAACCGCAACGATCAAAAAAACCGCTCCTAAACGGTCCGAAATTGGCCCCAGCATGACCGGAAGCGAAATCCTCGTCGCCTGCCTCGAACGCGAAGGGGTGGATACGATTTTTGCCTACCCCGGAGGCGCGAGCATGGAGATTCACCAGGCACTCACGCGTTCGAAGATCCGCACGGTTTTACCCCGGCACGAGCAGGGGGGGGCCTTTGCGGCGGATGGGTACGGGCGCGCGACGGGGCGGGCGGGGGTTTGCATGGCTACCAGCGGCCCGGGCGCGACGAACCTGGTGACCGGGATTGCCGATGCTTACATGGATTCGGTCCCCTTGGTGGCCATCACGGGCCAAGTGCCTCAGGCGATGATCGGCAAGGGCGCGTTCCAGGAAACGGATATCTATGGGATGACTTTGCCGGTGGTGAAGCACAGCTATCTGATCACCGACATCAACGAGATTCCTCGGATCGTGAAAGAAGCCTTTTACATTGCCCAGACCGGGCGACCAGGCCCGGTGTTGATTGACGTGCCCAAGAACATTCAGCAAGCTCGTACGCAACCGGTGTTCCCCAAGGAGCTCACTGTGCGCGGCTACAATCCAAACCGCCAGGCCAGCGATCTTGAGCTCAATGAAATCATCGGGCTGATTGAGAAGTCGGAGCGGCCGGTGCTGTATGTTGGAGGGGGCATTATCACCGCCAACGCCAGCGACGAATTGCGGCGCTTCGCCAAAGCCGCGGGAATTCCTGTGACCACAACGATCATGGGTTGCGGCGCCTTTCCCGAGACGGATGCGTTATCATTGCGCTGGCTGGGGATGCATGGAGCGGCTTACGCCAATTGGGCAGTCAATGGTGAATACGAACATCGCAAAAGCCGCAACGATCCGATGCGCCAGATCGCTCCCGGTGCCGATTTGCTCCTGGCCTTCGGCGTGCGGTTCGATGACCGCGTGACCGGCAAGGTGGACAAGTTCTGCGAACACGGAACGATCGTTCACCTCGATATCGATCCGTCCGAAATTAATAAAAACAAACCAGCCAACCTGCCGGTCGTCAGCGACGTAAAATACGCCCTTGGGCGTCTGGGGGAAATGGTCAAGGATCGGCCCATTCAAAAGGACTTCAGCGCGTGGCATGAGCAAATCGCCGCGTGGAAACTCAAGGCGCCCTTTGGCTACACGGTGACCGAGGAGGTGATTGAGTCGCAACATATGCGCGATCATCTGCAAGGCCGCGAGCGGGAAGTGATTTTGCCGCAAATGGCGATCGAGATGCTCTATGAACTGAGCAAAGGAGAGGCCATTATCACGACGGGCGTGGGCCAGCACCAGATGTGGTCCGGGCAGTTCTACAAATTCAAATATCCGCGCCAATTTCTCACCAGCGCCGGCCTGGGCGCCATGGGCTACGGCTACCCGGCCGCTTTAGGAGCCAAGGTGGCCTGCCCGGATCGGCAGGTGGTCGACATCGATGGAGATGGCTCGTTTTTAATGAATGTCCAGGAATTGGCCACGGCACATATTGAAAAAATCGCCGCCAAAGCGATTATCCTGAATAACCAGCACCTGGGAATGGTCGTGCAGTGGGAGGATCGTTTTTACAAAGGCAATCGCGGCCATACGTACCTGGGTGACCCGGACAATCGCCAAAACATTTATCCTGATTACGTGGCGGTATGCCATAGCTTCAATGTGAAGTGCGAACGGGTCATGTACCAGAAAGATCTGCGCGGCGCGCTGCAACGGATGCTCGACGCCGACGAACCTTACGTGCTCGATGTGATTGTCCCGTACACGGAGCATGTGTTGCCTTTTATTCCAGCCGGGCACACGGTTGCGGACATGATTTGGCACCCTTAGAACCTGTTTTAGAATTCGGTTTGGAATCCCGGCTTCAGGCGGTTTTGGCGCCCGGCCGTCTAAAGGCGGGACTCCGAACCTCAAACGCCCACGCCCAAGTCGGTATTGTTAACACACGCTCTTAAGGCGGGTGCACAGCGAAGTTTATTTGGGGACGGTTGTACACTGGCGCAGCCAGACGAGGTCCTTGTTTCCCGGAGAGGGATCGTTGTGCGCATGGTAGTTCGAGGAAAGCGCCGCGATGGTTCGCGGGTCGCGCCAGCCATGTCGTTCGACATGGGCATCGGCAAATGACATCACTGCGCCCGCATTGTGAGAACTGCTTGGGAAAAGGAGGAATACGTCGTCTCGCATTTGAACGCCAAAATAAGGCCAGCAAATGCTTTTCGGGTGGACATCCGTAAAGATAAAAACTCCGGCATTTCGGGTTATTTGCGATTGCTTTTCGAACACCGTGTAATTCACCTCCAACCGGTTGTCCCAATGTCCTATCCAGCCGAGATAGGCATTCATAGAGTAGCTGCGCAGCCGCGGGAACGGTTTGCCGGCAAATTCAATGGTGCCTGGATCGGCCGGGCAGACATAGACTTGAAAGGAGTGAAGGTATTCCGCAAAGAGAGCGTATTTGGGATCCAGGAGGTACGCCGAGTTGGTGTTGGCTTCCGGATAAACGAAGGCGCCCTGGATCCAAAGCCTGTGCCTGGTGCTGGGAGGATCATTCTGACCCACCGAGGCGAGCAAATCATGGTTGTCCCCGGCGTACATGGTCCAGACTTCGGCGAGTTGCTTCTGGTTGTTGATGCAAGAAACCCTCTTGGCGGTCGCTTTTGCCCGGCTGAGAGAAGGCAGTAGCAGAGCAGCCAGAATGGCGATGATAGCAATGACCACCAAAAGCTCTATCAAGGTGAACGCATCGCGCACTAAGGATCCATGAGGTCCGCGAGCAGGTGGATTTCGCGTTTCGATCATGAAGACACCGCTTTCCAAACAATGGCGGCCGATGTTCTGATGCTCGGTCTCGGTTTCTCTAAGAGCGTGTTTCAAAATTCGATTTGGAGTCCCGCCTTTAGGCGGCCCGGCGCCAAAACCGCCTGAAGGCGGGACTCCAAACCCAGGTGCCCACGCCCAAGCCGAGGTTTTAAAACACGATCTAATCGCTGGATCGGCCTAACCCTAGCATCATTCAGCCTCCAAGGCGAGCCATCTTACAGCGTGAAAGGAGCTTTGCGGGCGATGCGGGTCGCCGCGGGGTTCCAAAAACGAGTGCCGAAGTGACAGCGACTTAAAGATCATCGCGCGTTGTCCCGAACTGAGGTCGCAAGGCTTTAGAGTTGGGCCGCGACGGACATCGTATTTGGTTGCCAAAAATGCGTCTGCAAATTCAATCGAGTGAATCGGGCTTCCTGAAACAGCTTTCGGCGGCGCTTGTGGCGACGCCTCTTTCTGCTAGTCTGCTGCGCCAATGCACAAGTATTTCGTATGGACCTGGCTGTTGCTGGCGCTGCCGGCAATCGCGGCGGAGCGCAAATTTGACTTCGGCGAGTTCCACGAAGGTCAAACTCCGCCAGGGTTCCGCAGCGCCGTCACCGGAAAAGGCAAACCCGGGGAATGGAAGATTATCCTCGAAGACGTTCCACCCCTGCTAGCCCCCCTCAGTTCACAGGCGCCACCGCCGGTTACCAAGCACCCCGTCCTGGCCCAGCTTGCCCAGGACCCGACGGATGAGCATTTTCCGCTGCTGATTTATGAGGATGAGAAGTTTGGTGACTTCACCTTCACCACCCGCTTTAAGACCGTGCGCGGTGTGATCGAGCAGATGGCGGGAATCGCTTTTCACGTCCAAAACGAATCAAACTATTACGTGGTTCGCGCCAGTTCTCTGGGAAACACGTTCCGCTTCTACAAAGTGCTCGATGGGCAGCGCGGACCACCGGTTGGGCCGGAGGTGACGATCCCCGCCGGGGTGTGGCACGAATTGGGTGTGGAATGCACTGGCAACCAGATTCGCTGCCTGCTGGACGGCAAGCAACTCATCTCGGTCACGGACAAGGCGAACGCCTTAACCAGCGGCAAAATTGCATTCTGGACCAAGTCCGATTCCGTCACTTATTTCTGCGATACGAAAGTTACCTTTGTGCCGTTCGAAGGCTCCGCACAAAAGATCGTGCGCGATGTGCTGCACAAATACCCACGCCTGGTAACGGTGAAAATATATGTGCCGGGGAAGAAGCCCGGCCAGACTCGCCTGATCGCCAGCGGCGACGAGTCTGAATTGGGCCAGGCCGGCGCTAAAACCGAACAGGAAGTCATTGGGCGCGGGGAAACCTATTTCGGCAAAGAAAACGATGTCATTTCAGTAATTATGCCGCTGCGCGATCGAAATGGAGACGCCATGGCGGCTGTCCGTGTGGTGCTGAAGTCCTTTCCGGGTCAAACCGAGGAAAATGCCATCCTCCGCGCGGCACCGATCGTCAAAGAGATTCAGGCCCGGGCGCAGGGCTTGGATGACCTGCTGGACTGAGCCCGCCGCTCTTTAGCCCGGGTTCAACTGCAAAATAGGCGAACCATTTCAGGATAACGCGTCCAACCGGGCTTTATTTTTGCACGAGGTTTCAGAGGCCCGGCTTGGTGACGCTGAGTTGCCCAACGGGAGGCGCGTTGGTTGAGGGCTGCGGGGGTTCGGTGGAATCGCCCAGGTTTGGCCGTGGCACATCTTCGGGGGTGATTCGACGCGATCCGCCCACCACGGTAATGTTGCCATCAGGATCGGCCCGAAGGCGCGGACGCGAATCGATATAATCGTAAGTGCGTCGCGCAGTAACTTCTCCGTCCACGTTGCACATGGTATAGTTGTAGGAAGACGGTCCGTCCTGGTACAGAACGTGCAGATTGCTGAACCGATCGACCTGGTGCTCGGGCCGACCGAAAGAAATCATCGGGCCAACCGCAAACACCCGGATTGGTTTGCCGTAGGGATCGGTGATGCGCAGGTACAGCCGAATCTGGCCGCGCAGATAATTTGCCTGTTGCAGAATATAGCGGCGGATTTCGGGTTCCGAGTTGGTTGCGCCAGGAGGTTTCGGTACTCCAACCTCCTGCTCCCAAAGTTTGGCGCCTTGAATAATATCGAAAGATTTCGGTGGGCTGGTCAGTTCGCGGTTCCAACCTTTGATGCGGACGGTGGCCACGATCTGGTAAGTTCCTTGCTGGGAGATCAGGAAGTACGGCGCGAGGTCCACGCGCTTGATGGCGACCTTCGAGGAGGGCAAAACAAACACACCGGTCACCGGCGCCTCCCCAAGTTTGGGCACCACCACCCCGCCCTCACGCGATTCCAGAGCGAAAGTAAGCCAATCCTCTTCAGCGCCGAGCTGCAAGTCCTGTCCGGACAGGTTGGTAATGCGCACGGCAACCTTCAACGGTTCGCCGGCCAGAAACTGCTGCTGCTCCTGGGTGACCTCGACGGTGACTTGCCCGGCGGCGTAGGCCAGGGAGGACAACAAAACGCAGGAACACGCCCAAAAGCCGGAAATCGTCATTGGACCACTTTAAGCCGCTGTCCTGCGGTGGCAAGGCGCAAAAAGGGACCTGGCAGCTTTGATATCATTTAGGCAAAAGAACGAGGGCAAAACTTGTGGGTAATGACCAGTCGCCTCAGCGCGGAGTACTCAGGCCGGAGCCTAATTGAAACTGTTTGAAACAGTTGCCGTCGGCTTCCCCACCGAGCTGAAGCCACGGTGTTAATCAAAAGGGAGGCAGGGCAGAATTCTGAAGCTGACGCCACGGGGAATCTCGTTTCCTCAGGCGAGGCTTTCGACTATAACGGCGGCCGCATGTTGAAAGGTTTGATCGATTGGTATTTGGCCAGGCTAGGCACGGGTGGATATCCTCTCATCGGCCTGTTGATGGCGATTGAGAGCTCGATCGTGCCGTTGCCGAGCGAGCTGATTATCCCACCGGCGGCCCATCTGGCCTACACTCACCAGACCGCGCTGGGAATACCCGGCATCATCTTAGCCGGGACATTCGGATCGTGGCTGGGCGCAACAGTGATGTATTGGGCTTCACGATTAGCCGGGCGCCCACTAGCGCTTCGCTACGGCCGGTACGTTCTAATTTCCCGGCAAAAAATAGAAGGTGCGGAACGCTGGGCAGCGCACTACGGCTCGATGGGAGTGTTTATCTCGCGATTATTGCCGGTAGTTCGCCACTTGATCGGCATCCCCGCCGGCATAGTGCGCCTCGATTATCGACTTTACTCGCTCTATACCATCCTCGGCTCGGCGGCCTGGTGCGGAGTGTTGTGCTACGTGGGAATCAAGATGGGACAGGACCAGGAACTAATGAAGGGTCAGGCGCACCGCATTTCAATGTGGCTGGGCGGCGCCATGCTGGTGCTGGGCGCAATGTATTACCTGTTCGTTTATCGACAGATGAAGGTGCCCAAGCCGGGAAGCAGGATCTGAAGTCTGCGCCGTTCTTACGGTTCGCGGCGATCGAATGACTCAGTAATCAAGCTTGTTTCATGCGTCCGACGTGTGCGCAGCCGCCAAAACCAAATCGCAGTTCCAATCGCAAGCAGCGAAACCAGACCCATGAAGATCAGGGTCGCCCGGTATAGGGATTTGTTGACTGGAACCGACGTGGCTACTTGCACCGGTTCGCGGTTGGAGACGGCTGGCGTGACAAGCGCCGGTGTATCTTTGTGCTCCGAGGCTTCCGACGGTTGCTGGGCCGCGGGGGAAAGAGTGACCAAACCCGGCGGCGCGGAGGTCGTCGGGCGTGAATCAGCGACTGAGGGGGCCTGAACCTGGCTGGAACCGCGCTGGCCAGGAGATGAATCGGGCAAAGGCCCGCGAGTATTAGGTGTAGTGCTGGCGGTTACTGCGGGGCTTGCTGACGCGGGCTCAGCCGGCGCTGTGTTAGCAGGGAGGATCGGGGCAGGTTGAGCCGGAGGCAGAGTCTGAGTACTTGGGAGCGGGTTCGTCGGCGAAAGAGTAGCGGTCACTTGGGGTTTTGGCGCACCTGGATCGGCTGGCGCGGGCGCGGGCGCGCGTTTTTTGCCCGAAATGATTAAAGGCGGTACACTCGAAGTGACCGGCTTTTGCGACGGCGCGATCATCGGCTGAGCAGAAGGGACTGGCGTGAGCAACTCTTTTGGCAGGGCAGGCAATTCGGCCGGCCAGGGCGAAGGGTTCATGGCGCATTCCACGAACGTTCCGGATTGGGCTCGCAAAGCGATGATAAAAGGAGTGCCGGCGTCCTGAGGTTGCAAGCGCCAGGTCCGGAAGAATTCGTTGATGCGCTGGTCAAAACGCGTGCCATGGATATCCGCCTCGCCCGAACACACCAACAGCACAGTGATGAACTGCGAGTTCCGGGCTAAACCCTCGACCGCGGGGACAACCTTGTCGAACCGCGCGTGTTTCTCAAATTTCTGAGCCTTCAGAAACCCGACAATGCGGTCGGTAATGGCCGCTTGCGAATCGGGCGACCATTGTTGAAGAGGCAGCAGACCCGTATGAAGATCCTCGTCAAAAGTCCATACGCCGAGAGTATCGCCGCGCCGGGCCTGTCCAGCCACGGCCGAATTGAGCAACTCCCGCACAGCCAGAGCCATCACGTCGGCGCGCCGCTGCATGGCCCGGGAGGTCTCGACCACCAGCAGGTAACGGTTCTTAGGGTAGATGAGGGCCGGGCTGTTCGTTTGGCCCGCTGCGAGTAAGGGGAGCGCCGCCAGGCAAACACATCCCGCCGCGCGGGCCAAATTCAGAAGGGTGCTCGGTAACGATGGACTGTTCACGCAATTCTCAGCGCCGGTTGCGAAACCGATGCTGCTCTCGCCGGTTATGATCTTTAATGTCGTCCGCCAGTGCAGCCAAGGTATTTTCGACCTCGCGTATGAAATTGATGCAACTGGAGGCCAGGCCGCCCAAGCTGAGAACTGTTTCGCGCTCGGCCCCATCGTCAGTTACCGCCAAGACCTCTCCATAAGGAGCAAACCGGTACGCCGCGCGCTCGATCAGGTCGTCCGCTGTCTGGCCTGAATGGGAGAACAGCACTTCAATTCCAGGGTCTCCCTCTGGACCCCGGCGCTTGCCCTTGGGCATGGCACCATCGAAAAAGATGGTAATTGGGGTTGAAATTGCATCTTGGTACTGGGTCAGGCGGCGGACAAGTTCGTCCCGGGCGGCCGCAGAAAAGCGCGGTGCGCCCCGGGCCAATTCAGGCCAGCGATGCAGAAGGCTGTAGCCATCCACTAGAATACGAACCAGCGCCATAAATCAGCATAGACCGGCCGAGACGCCGGGAAAAGGCAAACCTTATCGGGCTTGTCCGGCGTGCGGCCATTCTGACTGCAGAAAGATCCCACAGCCAACTGACGGCCGCGTCTTGTTTAACCCGCTTGGGAGCGTGCTTTAAAAAACCTGCCTTGCGGTGAGCGCCTGGGCTTGGAGTCCCGCCTTTAGGCGGTTTCGGCGCCGGGCCGCCTAAAGGCAGCCTAAAGGCGGGACTCCAAACCGAATTGAAAGAGTGGGGATTCGCCGCGTCGGGAACACGACGAGAAAACATCAAAGGCTTTTTATCCCAGGAATTTCTCGTCCAACACGGCGCGCTGATTGATGTGGCGGGGCGCAAGCTTTGGCTTCGCCAGCCCAAGCCGCCCGCGCAGCCGCATTGAACTGCGGAGCCCTCCTTCTTTTCTGCCGATCAACACGGAATGACCGACAGGTTTAGTCACACCCGTGACGGGCGCTTGCCTGGTTAAGTATCCGAGCTTAGGTTAGGAGCGGAGGTAAGAGTTTATGCTACGCAAGACGCGAGACCTTAAGGGAGCGAGATTGGCGGCCACGGACGGCGAGATTGGGCATTTGAAAGATTTGTATTTTGATGAACGGAGTTGGACCGTTCGTTACCTGGTTGCCGATACGGGCACGTGGCTGCCGAACCGGCAAGTATTGCTTTCGCCTTTCGCGGTGTCACAGATCGAAACCGAGCCGCACTCGAGCGTGGGGATAAGGCTGACTCGCAAGCAGATTGAGAACAGTCCGCCGATTGAAGAGCATCGACCGGTGTCGCGCCAGTATGAGCTCGAATACATGCAGTATTACGGGTGGCCGGATTACTGGCCGGGACCTTTGTTGTGGGGACCGGTGGAGGCGCCCTGGGCGTATCTGCCCGCGAACCTGCAAAGTTACCCGCGCCGCAAAGGGATCGAGCAAGGCGAGGATTGTCACCTCCGAAGCGTTCAGGATGTCAGTGGATTTTCGGGTTACCAGATTCAGGCACTGGATCAACTCTTTGGGCACGTGGAATATTTTATTTTGGATGACGCGAACTGGGCCATCCGGTACCTGGTCTGCGATACACGCGCGTGGTTGCCCGGGAAACACTTCCTCCTGGCTCCGCAATGGACGGCTTGGGTGAGTTGGTCAGAATCGAGAGTCTACGTGGACCTGGACCGCGAGACGATCCGCCATGCGCCGGAGTACGACCCGCGGATGGACATCACGCGCGAGTACGAACAAAAGCTGTTTGCCCATTACAATCGCAAACCTTATTGGCGGTCCCAGCACGAGTTGGTTTCGGGGGCGTGAGCGCAGCGGGGCTAGGTGAGTGAATTACGCACAATGACGGGACCGGGCACACCTCAATGGGCCCTCATTCCGTAAGTAGGTGTATAGGTGAGATGCTGCGCTGATGACACCACTGGCTTTCGACCGGAACTCCAGGTCCCCTCGGCTGTCCTCAGGAATCTGTGGTGTCGTACAAGTTCTTCCCTGGACCTTTGGGTGGGCCTTGCCAAGCGGAGTCGGGCTACCTACTTTTCAATTATGAGTGCAACGACCGGAAACCAGCGCCGCTTTTGGGAAATCCTCCTCGGCTACGGTTTGTCCATTGGTTTTGCCCGGGCCGCGATGCTGCCCGCGGTTCCCAGTGCCATGGAGCCGGTGACAAATACCTATCACGGCGTTGCGGTCGTTGATAATTACCAATGGCTGGAGGACTTCTCGGCGCCGCCGGTACGCGAATGGATCAAAGCCCAAAACGACCGGACGCGAGCTTACTTCAGTCAATTGCCGTACCACGACGGAATAGCGGAGCAACTGGCTCAAATTCGCGGGGAGGAATCGGCCCGGTATTTTGGGCTTAGCTGGAAACGCGGCCGGACTTTTGCCCTGCGTTTTAAACCGCCCGCGCAGCAGCCGGTTCTGGTCCGGCTCTCCTCGCTAGAGCCACCGGCGCTTTCCCGTCCGGTGGTGGATCCCAATACGCTGAACACAAACGGCACGACAGCCATTGATTGGTATGTTCCCTCGCTCGACGGCAGGTTGGTGGCGGTCTCTCTCTCGGAAGGAGGGAGCGAGCAAGGGACTTTGCGCTTTTTCGAGGTGGACACCGGCAAAGAGCTGGAAGACGAAATCCCGCGGGTGCAATACCCAACGGGCGGCGGCAGCGCGGCGTGGAACGCGGACGGCACGGGAGTTTACTACACGCGTTATCCGCACGAGGGTGAGCGGCCGGAACAAGATCTGAATTTTTATCAGCAAGCGTGGTTTCATCGGCTCGGCACGCCTGTTTCCGACGACAAGTTGGAAATCGGAAAGGATTTTCCGCGCATTGCCGAAATCGAATTGGACACCAGCGAAGACGGCCAATGGCTGCTGGCGTCGGTGGCGAATGGGGACGGCGGCGATTTCGCGCATTATGTGCGCGATGGCACCGGCAAGTGGACGCAAATCACGCGCTTTGAAGACGGAATCAAGGCAGTCAAGATCGGGCGCGACGGGGCTCTGTATCTGCTTTCCCATCACGGCGCGCCAAAGGGCAAAGTACTGCGATTGCCGCTGAACTCGCTGGGCGAGGGCGCGACCGCACCAGCGACGCTTCTGGCCAGCGCCAATCTGGTAGTTCCGGAAGACGCCGGTGTGGTTCAGGAATTGGCGCCCTCCGACCATGAGCTCTATGTCAATGATCTGGTTGGCGGGCCGTCCGCGCTGGCTTACTTCAGCGGGCGGAACGCCAGCCCAACCGAGATCCCCGTTTTGCCGATTTCGGCGGTGTCAGGACTCGAATCGTGGCATGGGGATAACCTGCTATTTGGGAATGTCAGCTACCTGGCGCCATTCGCCTGGTTCACGTTCGATCCGGCAGACAAGGCGGGGCCCAAACGCACCGCCCTGTACATGACTTCCCCGGTATCATTTGAGGACATGGAGGTGGTACGAGAGTTCGCGACGTCCAAAGACGGGACGAAAGTCCCCCTGAATATTTTGCGCAAGAAGGGCCTGGAGTTGAATGGTAAAAATCCGACGATCCTGTATGGATACGGCGGCTACGGCGTGAGTATGACGCCGGCGTTTGATTCGACGCGCCGGATCTGGTTTGACGCCGGAGGCGTGTATGTGATCGCGAATCTACGGGGTGGAAGCGAATTCGGTGAAGCCTGGCACAAAGCAGGCAACCTAATCTACAAACAGCACGTCTTCGACGATTTTATTGCCGCGGCGGAGTACTTGATCCAGCACAAGTATACCAATCCCGCCAAGCTGGCCGTGGAAGGCGCCAGCAACGGCGGCCTGCTGATGGGCGCGTTCTTGACCCAGCGGCCCGATTTGGCGCGGGCGGTCGTTAGCCGGGTTGGAATCTACGACATGTTACGAATCGAGTTGGATCCCAACGGCCAATTCAACGTCACGGAGTTCGGTACCGTTAAAAATCCCGACCAGTTCCGCGCCCTTTACGCGTACTCGCCGTATCATCGGGTGCGGAATGGCGTGAAATATCCGGCAGTATTGTTTGCCACGGGGGACAATGATGGCCGGGTCAACCCGGCGCAATCGCGCAAAATGACGGCGCGTCTGCAGGCGGCAACGGCGTCGGATCGGCCGATCCTTTTCCGGAGCACCGCCAGCGCCGGGCACGGCATCGGCACGGCACTGAAGGTGCGGATCGCCGAACAGGCCGACATTCTGTCGTTCCTGTTTGATCAGTTGGGCATTGACGGGAGCCGCTGGACCTTTAAATAACCCAACGGCGCCGCGGCTCGATCGCCGTACCGATGAACTCTCCGCAACATGTTTCCGAGAAGGTTTCCGCGCTCGACTCCTACAAATTATTCCGTGAGCGACTCGAGCACGAAGATAACCTGATCGTGCAGCGGCTTTCGTGGTTGGTGGCATCCCAGTCGTTTTTATTTACTGCCTATGCGATCACCACCAACGGGCTGACGAGCCTCGATCCCAAAATCAGCGGCCGATATCTTGAGCAAGCCACCTTATTGTTTCGCTTGATTCCGACAGTGGCCATCTGCGTGGCGGTCCTGATTGACATCAGCATTCTAGCAGCACTGCGCGCCATGCGACAGATTCGCCGTTTATACCAGGCCAAAGCGATCTCGCCGGAGCTGCCGCCCATCCAAACGGCCGCAAGCACCCGGTTGCTGGGATTGTCGGCGCCGCTGCTGCTGCCGCTGCTTTTCATTTCCGTGTGGTTGGTGCTGCTGCTGAACGGCCCTCGCTCGAGATAGCGGCCATTCAGCGGTGATTGGGACGGCGTTCCATCGGCTTTTCGGTGGGGATCATGATGTTGCAAGAGACCGGCCGCGGGCCAAGAGATCCTGAAAAAGTTCTTTCCTTAACAAAGTTTCATATTGTACGCTGGGCGCAGTTAAACCAACTGAACCCTAATGCTCGGAGTCAAGACAGCCGCGTTGCCTTCCAGCCTGCGCCGCACCAATCAGCGCACGGTCATTTCGCTGTTGTTGCGCCTCGGCATGGCATCGCGGGCGGACCTGGCAAAAGCGGCTGGCATCAGCCAACCCACGGCGGGCAAGATCACCACCGAGCTGTTGCGGTTGGGGATCCTGCAAGAGGCGGGTTCGGCGGCCGACAGCGCTGGCGGCCCCGACGGGGGAACCAGGCTGGGCCGGCCGGGACAACTTCTGCGTCTGAACGCGCGGCGGCCCCGCTTTTTGGCGATCGAGCTGGGAGTATCTGAAACGTGCCTTTCGGCCCTGCCGGTAGCAGTGGAACTCGAGGACCGCTGGGGTTCGTGTTTTCCGACCCCAAAATCACCGGACGCCTGGCTGGACATGCTGAAAAGTGTGGCGCAGGACTGGAGACCTGACCAGCTCTGGGGTGTGCTGGTGAGCGTGCCGGGAATTGTTGATGAACAGGCCGGCAAGGTGCTTTTCTCGCCCAACCTGCATTGGCTGGAGCGAATCAACCTGCCGCAGCTGTTGCATGCCGCATGGGGATTACCGGTGTTGCTGGTGCAAGAGATCCGCGCGCTGGCTTTGGGCCATTTGACCGCCGAGCCTGACGGTGAGGATTTCCTCCTGCTCGATTTTGGCCAGGGCGTCGGAGGCGCGGTCGTAATGGAGAGCGAGCTGTTTTCTCCCCGGATTCCGCTTAGCGGGGAATTGGGCCATACACCCGTGGCGGGCAACCAGCGTCGTTGCGGGTGCGGGGCTGTAGGTTGTGTGGAAACGCTGGTATCGGAAGGGGGCCTTCTTGAGAGCTTCGCAGCCGCCAACGGTCGAGGTCGGACAGGGGCGCGCGCGTCGTGGCCGGCGTTTCGGTTGCACGTCAATGAAGCCGGGCTGGAGCCGTGGCTCGAGGACACGCTCGAAGACACCGCCCGGATCGTCGCCGGTGCCATCAATGTGCTCGGCGTGCGGCGGTTGGTGATTACCGGGCGGCTGGCTGAGATCCCCGCGTGTATCTCGCACTTTACTGATGCGGTAAGGAAAGGAGCGATTTGGGGCCGGTTTGGAGAGGTCCTCTGTCAAACCGCACAGCATCATCGCGCGGCCGGCCTGGTGGCCGCCGGGCTGGACCGGTTGGTTTTGCCAACCGACGAAGAAGCCGGTGCGATCTCTGCGGCGCGTTATGCTCAAACGACCGCATGAAAATAAAGCCTAAATAAAGCCTTTTAGCTGCCAATATCCGCTCCACTCCGCGGCGGAAGAAACCTTAACTACCACCATACGAAATTGTGACAACTCTAGGAATCATCATCGGTAATCGCGGGTTCTTTCCCGCGCATCTTTGCGAATCCGGCCGACGCGAGATCCTGCGCGTCTTCGAGGAGGAAGGCCTTAAGCCGATTACCTTGCCGATCGAAGCGACGAAGTTCGGGGCAGTCGAGTCGCTCGTGGACGCGCAGAAATGCGCCGACTTGTTCAAAGCGCATCGGGATGAGATCGCGGGAGTGCTCGTGACTCTGCCTAACTTTGGTGACGAGCGCGCCATTGCCAATAGCCTGCGCTGGGCCGGCCTGG